>OGME01000068.1_pt1 | contig 106165 bp, 99 predicted proteins | sample 1572981 | NCBI WGS metagenome assembly OGME01 (sample SAMEA2581902, study PRJEB24529) | metagenome | biome: Human gut stool | place: China | collected 2011
TTAAGCCTGTAGCTAGCGTTCATCCTGAGCCAGGATCAAACTCTTCATTGTAAAATATTTTTACTGCCCTTTCGGGCATGTTTTGTCTCTGTTCAGGAAACCGATTTTTTTCATTTTCCTTGTTTCCAAGGGTTATTGACGGTTGTCTTCCGTTCATCCCATATATACATTATATATAGGACTACTTCTTGTACTACATCCTAGTCTGTTTATCTAAAGTCTTTCAAAGAACTGTCTTTTCTCAAGCTCCCGTTTCAGCAGGAAAGCGTTTGCAAAGGTAAGGCGTTTTTTCGTAACCTCCAAATTTTTTCGAAAGTTTTTTTGAAAAAATTTTTCAGAAGGTTTTCAGAAGGCGTGCGGCTTACCCTTTCTCGCTCCCTTGCACATCCGCAAGGTAAGATACTCGGTGCAGCATCCGGCACTCTCTTCCATAGCCTCAGCTTTACTCAGTCTGTCATCTTCAGCGGCTCTCCCTCTCGAAAGCGGTTGCAAAGGTACAGACTTTTTCCTTTTCTGCAACTTTTACCACACACTTTTTTGCAATATTTTTTCAGGATTTTATCTAACTCCCTGATTTACTTTATGCTATAAAGCACATTTTTTACTTATGCGAGAAATTGTGTGTAAAATACACTACATTATATAATTCGTGCGTACGCGTATGCGTGCGCGAATGAATGCAGGGAAAGTTTCACGAAAGACTGAAAAAAACAGCTGCAAAGCCTGAAGCTGCGCACGGAATACGGAAAAAGGAACGGATTTTTTACACGTACAAGGAGGTACTTTTTACGTTTCCGCTACGAAAAACATACGGTTCCGCAACGCAAAACGTACGGTTCGCACGGCGGAAACATACGTTTCGCTGAAGGAAAACATAAAAATAATGGAAACATTACACGGTTTTCTACCCGAGGTTTGCAAAAAAATATTTCCTCATAGAAACAACAATACTTCGGTAAATTTTTACCGAAGTATTGAATTGACGAGAAATACACACCCTGTCTTACCCTCCTTTTTTATTGGAACGTGCGTCGGCACAGCGCTGCTGGAATTCAGCAGAAAAAGGATCGACCTCTCCAAAGCGTTCTGGAGAGAACAATTCCGGATTCACAAACGGAGTTTCTCCTAAAATCAGTTCGGCAGCCAGACGGCCCATACCACCTCCGGCAGCGACTCCACCTCCGCAGCATCCAGTCACCGTATGCAATCCTTTGTAACGTGCTACCGGACCAATAATGAATTTTGCATCCGGCACATAGCAGGAAGGTCCAGACATATAGTGTGCAATCGGGAGGTCGTCAATATCTTTCAAATACTTTTTTAACAGCGGGGCACATTCATCCAGCACAGTCCACTTTGCCGCCTTATTAAAATCAAAATCCTCCAGCTTTTCAGTCAATGTAGAAAGGTCAAAAGCCTGGCACTGGCTTTCGCGCAGACCGATAATCAAGCCCCCCACATCGGAACGGGTAAAGGCACGTGCATCCGGAATGATCGTAAACGGATGATTGGCAGGGAAGCGTGTAGCATCAATGGAAGTAATCCAGAAATGGCTTCTTACAGGAGTAAACGGTAAACCGACTTTCAACGGACGCATTAGCAAATTAGCCCATGAACCAGCTGCATTTACTACCACCGGAGCCGTTACCGCTTCTCCGGTTGCCAGTCTGACACCTTTCACCTCAGCGTCTTCCACCAGAATTTCCTTTACCTTACAATTTGAACGTAAAGTTACTCCCAGCTTACGGGCAGCTTTGGCATAACCCGAACAAAGAAGTGCTGAATCAATGAACGCATCCGTCGGCATATAAAGTGCCACATCTACCGCTTCCTCCTCAATCCAAGGAAGTAATTCCTTTACCTGTTCCTTTCCAATCCGTTCATTGGGTATTCCAAAACGGCAGGCCGCTTCTTCCAACGCCTCCAAGCCTTTCAAAGAAGCTTCTGATGAAGCAATTGTAATACTTCCGCACATCTGGAGTTCCAGCGACTCATCTAAAAGAGATTCTATCTCCTCGATACAATCGTATGTTTCCTGTACCAGCTCCATCAATGCCGGTTTAATACGAGCACGCGTCAGGAGACAAGCCGCACGGGCCGATGCCTGAGAGGCAATTTCATTTCCGTCCAGCAACAGGATATTCCCTGCATGACGTTTTGCCAGCTGATATGCGGTAGCACACCCCAGCAGTCCGCCTCCTATAATAATAATGTCATAATCTTGTTTCATCTTAAATCGTATTATATTGAGGGTTTATATAAAAATCTGTATTCTTGAGTTTCAAGCCTTGCATGTACTTCCGGTGAATCAGGATGCTGGCCACAATAAACAGAATCGAACAAGTGGCTCCTACAAAACCAGCTATATGGTTGAACAAGGCAAACCATTCCAACTCGATGTTCAGGAATTCTTTGGTAGAAAGTAAGGTTACCGTACCCAGATACCCGATAAAATCAATCAGCGCAATAAAGAATCCCACGTTTCCCTTGATGCGGAAGCAGGCAATAAAAACGGTCAAAGAAAATGGTCTGGAAAGTCAGATAAGCTATGTAAAGCGATAAACTTTGGATAAACAGCCAGGTGACCGGTTTCAAGTCCAGCGTTTCATAATGGAAAGACACGTATGTCATGGTCAGACATCCAGCTATTACCAGCGTCATCAGCCAAACAGCGCTCTGATATTACTACGGAAAAATGCAAACAAGGCAAATATTCCCAAAATAATCAATGTGACAATGGTATCAATGCGAGTAAACAACCAGGAAGACTGATTGCTCATATCCAGAATGTTCACCAGGAAATCTTCTTTAATATCACGCAAGACCAGCAACATGAAGTTACCGATGAAAAGCAGCGTAAGAATCGGAGCATATTTCCGGAACAAAGCCACACGTCCTTTTCCATCAAGCACTACCCGCTCGTTACGCAACGCAATATCTTCTGCCGTAGGCTGGGGCAAACGTTTCAGCATATATCCCATAAAGACCAGCAAAGGCAAGGCAAAACCTCCGATTACTGCCGGCATCCAGAATTGGTCTATCTGCATTTCATTCATGGCAAACAAGCCAAAGCTTTTTGCAACTCCCGAGCTGAACACCATGCTCACCCCGAACAGACTGGCCAAGATGTCCGTCACCTTCCGTCCTTCGATAAAACTGAAAATCACTCCCCACGTACAACCTAATGAAAGTCCGTTGACAAACATGGCAGCTACATTATAAGGTGCTTCCAAAAGTCCGAAGCCTACCAAAGTCATTCCTAAAGAAGAGCTGACTCCGGAAGAAGCTGACTACTATGACTATACCTGCCACACTGGAGACGTAATCAAAAGCATGATGCTAGTCTCTCCCGATAAAAACATAGAGGACCTGAAACGGGAAAAAAGAATTCTGGAGCTTCTTTGATATTCAGAAAAATCCGCTAACTTAGCCCCTCTTAAAAATGATTTACCTATGGCACTTATCAAATCAGTAAGAGGGTTTACTCCTCAAATCGGTGAAAATTGTTATCTAGCCGACAATGCCACCATCATCGGCGATGTAGTAATGGGAAAGGATTGCAGCGTATGGTTCAATGCAGTACTTCGGGGAGATGTAAACTCCATCCGTATCGGCGACCGTGTGAACATTCAGGACGGTACCGTACTTCATACATTATATGAGAAATCAACCGTAGAAATAGGCAATGACGTATCCATCGGCCACAACGTGACACTTCACGGAGCTTGTGTGCACGACAATGCCCTGATTGGAATGGGGTCTACCCTGCTCGACCATGCCGTAGTAGGTGAAGGAGCCATCGTAGCTGCCGGCGCACTGGTACTTGCCAATACCGTCATTGAACCACATACGCTTTGGGGCGGCGTACCCGCCAAGTTTATCAAGAAAGTTGACCCTACACAGAGCAAGGAACTGAATCAGAAGATTGCCAACGGGTATCTGATGTATGCTTCCTGGTTCAAAGAGGAAGAAACCGAGAAATAAAAAACAGCCTCGCAAGGTTTACGGCATTTAATTCCGTAAATGTTGCGAGGCTGTTCCTTTTTATCTTTGCCTAAGATTACTTGTTTTTCAACTCTTCCAGCAATTCAGCCACATCTTCTTCACGTGTAGCCCAACTGGTCGCGATACGTACCACTGTCGTACCGTCAGCCCGTTTCTCCCACACCTCAAAGCCGATACGCTGTGCCAGTTTCTCGTACAAGCTGTTTTCAAGCTGTACAAACAACTGGTTGCTCTGCGGACGAATGTAGAATGTATAACCGTTTGCTTTCAGTCCTTCCACAATCCGGTCAGCCATATCAATGGCGTGACGGGCAATTTTCAAGTACAAGCCATCCGTAAACAAGGTATCAAACTGCAAACCTAACAGACGCCCCTTGGCCAACAACACGCCCCGCTGCTTGATAATCGTATCAAACTGACGAATCAGTCCGGGCTGAGGAATTACGACTGCCTCGCCAAACAAGGCTCCAACCTTGGTTCCGCCAATATAGAAAATATCACACAAAGAAGCGATATCTTTCAAAGTCACATCCGTATCCCGTGCCGCCAGTCCGTAACCCAGACGAGCCCCGTCGAGGAACAACGGAATCTTATGCTTACGGCACACGGCAGACAAAGCCTTCAATTCATCCAGCGTATAAAGTGTGCCGTATTCTGTAGGATGCGATATATACACCATTCCTGGAGCCACCATGTGATCCCAGCTCGGGTCCTGGTAGAAAGCCGTCACATAACGGTCCACTTCTTCTGCATCCAACTTTCCTTCATGGTGAGGCAAAGCCAGCACTTTATGTCCTCCTGCTTCCACCGCCCCAGCTTCATGCTGGTTGATGTGACCCGTTTCTGCTGCAATCACTCCCTCATACGGACGAAGCAAGGCCGTAATGACCGTGGAATTGGTCTGTGTACCTCCCACCATAAAATGTACTTCTGCCTGCGGGCATCCGCAAGCTTCTGCAATTTTCCGGCGAGCCGATGCACAATACTCATCCGTGCCATAGCCTGAAGTTTTCTCCATATTCGTCTGACACAAGCGCTCCAGAATCAAGGGATGCGCTCCTTCCATGTAATCACTTTTAAAATATTGCATATTCGTTTTGTATTTTAAATTATACTTTTTCTTCCAACATCAAACCTACTCCCTTTACGGTCTTCAGTTCCACCGTATCATCGGCCGCTAACAGTTTGCGCAAGCGAGACACGAATACATCCAAACTGCGCGAAGCAAAATAATCTTCCTCCGTATTCCATAGACGCGACAAGATGACTTCCCGCCGCACGACCTGTCCCTTGTGTTCACACAACATACGAAGCAAATCGGCTTCCCGCACCGTCAGCATCCGTTCTTCTCCCCCTTTCTGCTTCCATACGCCACGCACCGTATCAAACGAGAACAGTTTCCCGATGGGTACCTCCCGGACTTCTTTCTGCGCCGATACCCCTCGCGTCAGTTTCAGTAATGCCGTGATATGCGCATGCAATTCCTCGGCCAGAAATGGCTTTTTGACATAGTTATTCACACCCAGTTCATAACCTTTCACTACATCTTTCGGTGACACACGCCCGGAAGTAAACAAGATGGGCACATACTCATCCTGTTCCCGGATACGCCGTACCATCTCATATCCGTCCATTACCGGCATCTCAATGTCGGCTACGATGACATCCGGCTGCTGTGCCTTCCATACGGCCAGTCCTTCCTCGCCATTGGATGCCGTCAGCACCTGATACCCTCCAATCATATCCTCCAGACCACCCTGAATGATATAACACAGATTCGCGTCATCTTCCACCAACAACAATTTGATTATCTCTTCCATTTCATTGTTCCTCTTTTTTATTTTCCAGGGCACTCTCCGGAGGAAAAGCCAAGGTAAACCGACTGTATTCCCCCTCCATGCTTTCCAACGTAACCCGTCCGCCGTGCGCCTCCATAATCCGAAGCACATAATTCAGTCCCAGTCCGAAACCAGATGCTCCACCGGAACGACTGCGTTCACTGGCTGCCGCCCGTTCGTATTTCTCAAAAATCTTCCGCTGGTCTTTCAACGGAATACCGAAACCATTATCGGCCACCGTTACACAGACCGTTCCATCCGCTTTCCGTTCCGAAAGGAATGTGATTTCCACTGCTTCGCCCGAATATTTCAATGCATTGTCTATCAAATTACTGAGCGCTTCTTTCAGAAATTCCTCATCTGCCCAAACCACATCTTCCTGCAAGTCCCATACAAACGCAACCTGCTTGGTAGTTTTTGCCTTGTACTTCTCCGCCAAGTCCTCCAAAATCGGCCGCAGCAAACAATCCGCTTGCTGCAACTTCAATGCATGATTCTCCAGCTTGGAAAGCGTCAGCACCTTGTTGGTCAACGCCAGCAGATGCTCTCCTTCCTCTTTCACAATACGAAAATAACGTTCCTTCTTTTCCGGCTGTCCGTCCAGACGTCCGCTTTCCAGAATCTCCGTTCCCATCAGGATGGAACTCAGTGGAGTCTTCATATCGTGAATCATGGCATACGAAAAGTCCTCCCTCATCTTGGCTATCTTATCCTGCCGGATAATGACACGAATCTGATACACAATACAGATAATGACCAGTACCATAATCAGCACCGTGGCAATCAGCAACAGAGTCATACGCTGGAAAATCACCCAGTAAGGATTCAGAATCACCCCTTGCAGATAGCGAGTATATGCCTTATTAATAGGCACCAGCCTTGTTCTCAAGTATTTTTGTCCTTCCAGTTTTGCCTGTGGAGAAGATGCCCGCAATACATTACCTAGCGAATCCGTCATACAAGTCGACACCTTGGCCGAGATACCAACCGAATCCAGCATGTGAGCATAAATAGAATCCAAATTATGCAAGGACACATCCATCTTGAACGTATTCGATACCCCTTCCTGTATGGCGATAAACACAGCCGATTCGATATACTGACGCGTTTCCGGAATCTCCTCCTCCTGTACCGTATCGCTGTCCACTACATCCGCCTCAAGCTTAAATTGATAAGTATAAGTAGAATCCTTCTTCCCATACAATTGCTTCCAGATAATCATACGACCAAAGGCTTCCTGAAGTGCTGCATCTTTAAAAAGCTCATGGCTCTGCCGCATGACGTTCTCACGGGTCAGTTTGTAAGTGTTGACCAGCCAGACATACTGTAGTTCGACAATCGCAATCAGCCCCACTACCGCAATCCAGCGAATGTGTTTCATCTTCATAAGCGTATATTCTTCACGTAAACGAAAGACGTTAACGTAGCGTTAACCTTGTCTTAACCCAAAAAGCGAAACGGGCTTTTTAGTTTTGCAGTGTCAAAGATAATGAAAGATAAAGACACGAACGATATGAAAAAGTATTTTTTAGTGAGCATCTTGTTACTGCTCGGTACGATGCTCGGAACAGCCACCGCACAAACCATCACAGGTAAAGTTACCGACCCTTCCCGTCAGCCTATTGACGGGGCCACGGTCGTGCTCCAAACACCCGATTCCATATTTGTAGAAGCTACCATTACAAATGCTGACGGTACTTTCCTGCTGAATCACCAGCCGGCGCGCTACCGCCTGCTGTTCCAACACCTGCTATATGAACCGCAGGAGAAAGAAGGCACAGGGACCGATGCCGGCACGTTTACACTGCAACCGAAAGACTACGCCCTTCAGGAAGTCGTGGTACAAGGCGAACGCCCGCTGGTCACCGTGGAAGGCAGCCGTCTGACCTATGACATGCCGCAGCTGACCTCCCAGCGGCTGGTCACCAATGCGTACGAAGCCCTCAAACAGCTTCCGGGGGTTATCGAACAGAATGATGTACTGACGCTGGCCGGAGCAGGCGGAGTCAGTCTGCTGCTGAACGGACGTCCCTCGTCCATGACCTACGAACAACTCGTCACTCTCTTAAAGGGTATACCGGCTTCGCGTGTGGAAAAAGCGGAAGTGATGTACAGCGCTCCTCCGCAGTACCACGTGCGCGGTGCGGCTATCAACCTCGTACTGAAAGGATATAAACCCGGCGAAGGAGGCTTGCAAGGAGAAGTCAACGGTGAATATAAACAGCAGAAGGAAGCCGGGGGCAACGGAGGCGTCACACTGGCCTATACTTCTCCTAAAATTGACCTTGATTTCATGTACAATCTTCAAAGCAACTATACCCGTGGCTACATTGATTTCATCGCCCGGCATACGGTAAAGGAGCAGGTATATGATGTGAATCAGGTGACGGACAATGAAGGACGTAGTCTGACGCACACCCTGCGCGCCGGAGGGACGTATAAATTTGATAAAGACAACTCGCTGAACTTGTCCTATACCACCCAGTTCAGTCCGGACAAAACCGGCGACAGCCATTCCAACGGGAATATTTCCGAATCATTCAATCATTCTCAGGCTCACCATCAGATGCACAATGCCGCATTGTATTATACCTCCGGATTCGGATTTCAGGCAGGAGCCGACTACACGTATTTTACCTCGACCGATACGCAAAACTTCTTTGACCGAAGTCCGGAAGAGGTAGAAACCCGTTTCATAAGCCGCTCCGACCAGCACATTGACCGCTGGAAAATCTATGCCGACCAGCATCACACACTGCCACAAGACTGGACACTGAACTACGGGACTTCTTTTACCTACGTCAACAACCGGAACACCCAAAACTATGATTTGCCGGAAATGCAAGGCAACAACCTGCACAGCCGTATCCGTGAATATACCTACAACGTCTATGCCGGATTCGACAAGCCGTTCAACTCCCAATGGACGCTGAGTGCTTCTGCTACGTTGGAATTCTATCAGATGCAGGATTACCGGAAATGGGCCGTCTACCCCACTCTCCAGTTAAACTACATGCCGTCTGTCTCCCACATCCTCCAGCTGTCTTTTAGTTCCGACAAGACTTACCCCGATTACTGGACGCTGAGCGGGGCCACCAGCTACCTGAACGGTTACAACGAAAGTCTGGGAAACCCATTCCTTCGTCCCTACACCGATTACAACGTCGACTTGACCTACATTCTGAAAAGCAAATACATTTTTCAGGCAAGCTACAGCTATACACCCGACTACTTCATGCAAACCGTCTACCTGGATTCCGACCGTCTGAAAGCCCTCTACAACTGGCAGAACTGGGATTACACTCAGGACCTTTCTTTCACCGCCATCCTTCCTTTCAAGGCAGGAAGCTGGTGGGACAGCCGTCTCACCCTGCAGGCCACCTTAAAACACGACAAGGCCAGCGCATATTACGATGCACCTTTCAATCAGAAGCAATGGGTCGGTGTAGGGCATTGGACACATACCTTCCAGCTCTGCCGCCAGCCCAACCTGAAAATGGAGGTTACCGCTTTCGGACAAACAAAATCCATACAAGGCAGTTACGACATTCAGCCAGTGGCCTTCGTAGATGCAGCCCTGCGCTACACCTTTGCCAAAGACAAAGCCATGCTTCAACTGAAAGGACGTGACCTATTCAATACGATGAATCCCAAGACAAAAGTCCGGAACGGCGCGCAACATCTCGACATGAATACCAGAAGCTACATGCAGAGCATTACCCTTTCGTTCAGCTACCGTTTTGGCGGCTACAAGAAAAAAGAAGTGAAGGAAGTGGATACCTCACGATTTGGAAATTAAAAAACAGACTTTCTCCAATAAAAGGACAAAGAATTAATCAACAAAGAAATCCTTATCTTTTACGTTTCTCACCGCGAAGCCCTATGTTTTTCTTATGGGAAACATAGGGCTCTGCCATGAGAAACATACAGTTCCGCCACAGAAAACCTAAAATTTCTTTTTGTCTAATAATAAATATTCCGAGATAAATTACACTTTTCTGCTAATACCCTCTTTTCTATTTCCAATTAATATCTACCTTTGCAGAAACTCTAAACGAAACAAGATATGAAGAAGTTATTATCTACACTGATGGTAATTGCCTGTCTGGCACTTGCCATTCCGGCACAAGCCCAAATAAAATTTGGAGTAAAAGCAGGTTTGAACGTTTCCAAACTGCATCTTTCTAAAGAGACTCTAAGTTCAGACAACAGAGCCGGATTCTTTATCGGTCCGACTGCCGAGTTTACATTGCCACTTTTGGGATTAGGTATTGATGGCTCTGTATTGTACAATCAGTTTGGCGTAGACTCAGAAGAAGGAGCCTCTGCTAAACAAAGTATCGAAATTCCTATCAATCTGAGATGGACTGTCGGATTCAGCAGCCTGGTAGGTGCATACGTAGCTGTAGGTCCTCAGTTTGGATTCAATGTAGGCGACCGCTGGTTCGATGAAATATGTGAATTCAAGAAAAATACGACTAGCTTCAATGTCGGTGCAGGTTTAAAACTCCTTGGCCATTTGCAGGTAGGTGCCAACTACAACTTCGCTCTAAAAGACAATGGAAAAATACATGATGATGACATAGAAGATTTGGCCACTATCGGTTTCAAACAAAATACTTGGCAAGTTTCTGTTGCTTATCTATTCTAAAAACACATAGAAAACCATAAAAAACCTCCTTTCAGGTGATATAGAATATTCACTTTGAAAGGAGGTTTCCTTTTTATCATACAAGCCGTTATTCGTTATCGCAAGGATACACCACTCCCCATTCCCGGCGAAGTGCATCCATCTGCTGCATGATGCGGAGTGTCTCGGCATGCGGCATGTAAGGCGATTCCAGCCAGCCTTTTTCAATTACCTCCAATGAAGCATATACCTGATACTCATACCCCGTAATCTGTTGTGGGGCATCGTACACGGCTACAGTCTGATAATTCGTATCCAGCACTTTGACCGACTGCGGATTGTTGATGTTTTCCACTATCAAATGACCTTTATCTCCCGAAATGATACCCATGCGATCGGTAACGGCATGAATACTTGCCTGCAAGGCAGCCATCTTGCCATCCTTATACAGCAATGTAATATTTTCCTGTGCATCCACTCCCGTATCCGTTTTCTGGCAGACGGAATGCACGGAAGCTACTTCCTTTCCGAAATACATGGCAGCGAAGTTGAGCAGGTACACACCCAAATCGAGTAAGGCACCGCCCGCCAGTTCCGGACGCAAAATACGTTCCTTCCGGTCAATTACATACCCTAAATTGGCCGATAAGATATGAGGGGTACCAATCACTCCTTCTTCTAATAGCTCACGAATCTTCAACGAAAGCGGCATGTAACGGGTCCAGATGGCTTCGGTCAGGAATACTTTCTTTTCTTCAGCCAGTTTCAGCAAGTCAGCTGCCTGACGGGCGTTGGCCGTAAAAGCCTTCTCACATAGCACCGGTTTTCCTTTCTCAATACACAAACGGGCATTGTCATAGTGCATGGCATGAGGAGTGGCAATATAAATCAAATCTACTTCCGCATCGGAAGCCAGTTCTTCATAACTCCCGTAAGCCTTCGTAAACTGCCATTTCTCGGCAAAAGCCTTTGCCTTCTCTACCGTGCGCGAAGCCACGGCATAGCGTTTCACTCCTTTCATTCCTCCAAGCGTGGCCGCCATCTTTGCCGCAATGCTACCACATCCGATGATTCCAATATTGTAAATTTTCATTTTGAATTAAAGATTAAAAACAGCAGGTACAAATCTATAAAAGTTTCAGGAGGGAACCAGCTATGTGAGGGGCTTTTTGTAACTTTGCAGTATGAAAAAATTCGTGGATGTCATAGTACCCCTGCCCATTGCCAGCCAGTACACGTATTCGCTTCCGGAAGGTATGGAAGCGAGCATACAGCCTGGCTGCCGGGTCATCGTACCTTTCGGACCTAAAAAGTTTTATACAGCCATTGTTACCAAGGTACACGAAACGGCTCCGGAGGCGTATGAAACCAAAGACATCTCGGAAGTGCTCGACTCACGCCCGGTTTTGTTAGGACAACAGTTTTCTTTCTGGAAATGGCTGGCCGACTATTACCTCTGCACGTTGGGAGACGTGTACAAGGCAGCCCTTCCTTCGGGCATGAAACTGGAAAGCGAAACATTAGTGGAATACAATCCGGACTTTGTGGCTTCGGAACCACTCCCTCCTCGGGAACAGCGAATTCTGGACTTGCTCAGTGCCGACCCGGAGCAATGCGTTACGCAACTAGAAAAGGCCAGCGGCATGAAGAATTTGTTGCCGGTCATCAAATCGCTGCTGGAGAAAGAGGCCATCTGCATCAAGGAAGAAATCAAACGAAGCTATAAACCGCGTACGGAAGTACGGGTACGACTGACAGAAGTGTTGCAGAACGAACATCACCTGCACATTCAGTTTAATTTACTAGCACGAGCCCCCAAGCAACAGGCCATCCTGATGAAATACCTTGAATTGTCGGGATGGAACACCGAAGGGAAAAATATCCGGGAAGTCAGCAAGAAGGAGTTGCTCGATGCCTCCGGACAGACGCAATCCGTCTTCAAGAACTTAGTAGACAAACAAATACTGGAGACGTACTTGCATGAGATTGGCCGACTTACGGGAAACCACGCCGAAACGGTTCCACTACACACCCTGAGCTCCGCACAGCAACGGGCGTTTTATGAAATCCTGACTTCCTTCCAGACCAAGAACGTATGCCTGCTCCACGGCGTGACGGCCAGCGGAAAGACGGAAATCTATATCCACCTGATAGAAGAAGTGCTGAAAGCCGGAAAGCAGGTGCTCTATCTTCTTCCGGAAATTGCCTTGACGACCCAGATTACTGAACGGTTACGACGGGTATTCGGCAAACGCTTAGGAGTATATCACTCCAAGTTTCCGGATGCGGAACGGGTGGAAATCTGGCAAAAGCAACTGACCGAACAAGGTTACGACGTGATATTGGGAGTCCGTTCCTCGGTATTCCTTCCGTTCCGGCGACTGGGACTGGTCATCGTGGACGAGGAACATGAAACGAGCTACAAGCAGCAAGACCCTGCCCCACGCTATCATGCACGGAATGCCGCCATCATGCTGGCTTCCATGTACGGTGCCAAAACCCTGTTAGGTACGGCCACGCCCAGCCTGGAGAGTTATTACCACGCCCGAAATGGGAAATACGGTCTGGTAGAACTGACCGAACGCCATCAGCAGATTCAGTTGCCACACATTGAGTTAGTGGACATCAAGGAACTGGCACGTAAGAAACGGATGACGGCACAGTTCTCTCCGCTTTTGTTACAGAAAATACGGGAAGCTTTGGAGCAGAAAGACCAGGTCATCTTGTTCCAGAACCGACGGGGTTTTGCCCCGATGATTGAATGCCGCACGTGTGGATGGGTACCACGTTGCAAAAACTGCGACGTAAGTCTGACCTATCACAAGGGACTTCACCAGCTGACGTGTCATTATTGCGGCTATACCTACGCCGTGCCTACAGCCTGTCCGGCTTGTGGAGGAGTGGAACTTATGAACCGCGGATTCGGCACGGAAAAAATTGAGGATGACATCAAGCAGATTTTTCCGGAGGCCAAGGTAGCCCGAATGGATTTGGATACCACCCGCACCCGCACGGCCTACGAGCGCATCATCAACGACTTTGAAGAAGGGAAAACGGATATTCTGATTGGCACGCAGATGATTTCCAAAGGACTGGATTTCGACCGTGTCAGTGTGGTCGGTATTCTGAACGCCAATTCGATGATGAACTATCCCGATTTCCGCTCGTACGAACGGGCGTTCCAGCTTATGGCACAGGTGGCCGGAAGAGCCGGACGAAAGAACAAGCAGGGACTGGTGATACTTCAGACGAAGTCGCCGGAGAATCCGCTTATTCATCAGATTATGGCCAACGATTATGCCCGTTTATATCAGGAACAGATGGAAGAACGCAGCCTATTCAAATACCCACCCTTCTACCGGCTGATTTATGTATATTTGAAGCACCGCAAGGAAGACATCCTGAATCAGGCAGCCGACCTGATGGCTGCTCACCTGCGACAAGGCATGGGCGAACGGATATTAGGTCCGGACAAACCACCCGTAGCACGAATACAATCGCTTTTCATCCGGAAGATTGTCATCAAGATAGAGCAGGAAGCTTCCATGAGCAAGGTACGCCGCTACCTGACACAGGTACAGCGCACCCTCATAGAAGATGAGCGCTTCCGCTCACTGATGGTATATTATGATGTAGACCCTACCTAAACCCTATACACATGAAGATAGAATTAGATGTACATACGCACACCATTGCCAGCGGACACGCTTTCAGCAGTCTGCAGGAAATGGTACGGGCAGCAGCCGACAAAGGCCTGAAGTTGCTCGGCATCACGGAACATACACCGGGAATTCCCGGAAGCTGTCACCTGATTTACTTTCGCAACCTACACGTGGTACCGCGGCAGATGTACGGCATCGAGCTCCTGCTTGGGGCGGAAATCAATATCCTTGACACGCAAGGCACACTCGACCTGGATGAATTCCACATGAACTTGCTGGACTTGCGAATCGCAGGTATTCATTCCTTGTGCTACACACCGGGAACTCCCGAAGAAAATACGCAAGGAATGATTAAAGCCATCGAAAATCCTTACACCCACATCATCAGCCATCCGGGGGATGGTACGGCCAAGTTGCTTTTTGAACCGATTGTGCAGGCCGCCAAAGCCCATCACACCTTGCTGGAAATCAACAATAGTTCCTTGAAGCCTTGCCGCAACAAAGTGGAAGCACGGCCCAACAACTTAGAGATACTCCGTCTCTGCAAACAATATGAGGTGCCTGTCATCCTGGGAAGTGATGCACACATCTCATTTGACATTGCGACCTATGACCATGCCCTGGAGCTGGTCAAGGAAACCGAGTTTCCCGAAAGCCTCATCCTGAATACGGATGTAGCACGTTTTAAACAGTATTTACACCTTGATAAATGATGAAACAAAGAATATTATTCGTCTGTCTCGGCAACATCTGCCGTTCCTCTTCTGCCGAAGAAATCATGCGTACGCTGGTGCGCCGGGCAGGAAGAGAAAAAGAGTTTGAAATTGATTCCGCAGGCATCAGCGGTTTTCACGAAGGAGAACTGCCCGATGAACGTATGCGGGCTCACGCCAGCCGCAGAGGTTACCAGCTGACCCACCGCTCGCGTCCGGTACGCACGGAAGATTTCTATCACTTCGACTGGATTTTAGGTATGGACGACCGCAACATCGATGCCCTGCGCGACAAAGCGCCCGACGTGGAAAGTGAACAGAAGATTCACCGCATGACCGATTTCTGCCGTACCAAGGTAATCGACTATGTGCCTGATCCCTATTATGGAGGAGCTCAAGGCTTCGAGAATGTGCTCGACATCCTGGAAGATGCCTGCGAAGGACTATTAGCACATCTTTCCGAAGAAAACGAAAAATAACTTGAATACTTACTTAAACCACGATACCATGAATCAAACCATTGCGCCTTTTGCCCGTCCGCTATATGTGATGACAAAACCCGTAGGAGCAGTCTGCAACTTAGCTTGCGACTATTGTTACTACCTGGAAAAGGCCAACTTATATAAAGACATCTCCAAGCATGTGATGAGCGACGAGCTGTTAGAGAAATTTATCCGCGAATACATCGGCTCACAGACCATGCCGCAGGTGCTCTTTACCTGGCACGGCGGAGAGACTCTGATGCGTCCGCTCAGCTTCTACAAGCGAGTGATGGAACTGCAACAGAAATATGCCGGAGGACGTACCATCGACAACTGTATCCAGACCAACGGTACCTTGCTGACGGATGAGTGGTGCGAATTCTTCAAAAAGAACAACTGGCTGGTAGGCGTGTCCATCGACGGGCCACAGGAGTTCCATGATGAATACCGCAAGAACCGTCAGGGACGCCCGTCATTCACCAAGGTAATGCAAGGCATTCACTTGCTGAAGAAACACGGAGTGGAATGGAACGCCCTGGCCGTAGTGAATGACTTCAACGCAGACTATCCGCTGGACTTCTATCATTTCTTCAAGGAAATTGACTGCCACTACATCCAGTTTACCCCGATTGTAGAGCGTATCAGCCCCCATGCCGACGGCCGTCATCTGGCCAGTCCGCTACAGGAAGACGAAAGATTAGCCGACTTCTCCGTATCACCGGAACAATGGGGCAACTTCCTCTGCATCTTGTTTGACGAATGGGTACGCCAGGATGTAGGTAATTTCTTCATCCAGTTGTTCGACTCCACCCTGGCCAACTGGGTAGGTGCGCAGCCGGGTGTCTGCACCATGGCCAAGACTTGCGGACATGCCGGCGTCATGGAATTCAACGGCGACGTATATTCCTGCGATCACTTTGTATTTCCGGAATACAAGCTGGGCAACATTCATGAAAAGACACTGGTAGAAATGATGTACAGCGAACGCCAGATGAAGTTCGGGCAAATGAAACAAGACTCCCTCCCGCGCCAGTGCAAGGAATGTGAGTTCCTCTTTGCCTGCAACGGTGAATGCCCGAAAAACCGATTCTCCCGCACAGCCGATGGTGAACCTGGACTGAACTATTTATGCAAAGGCTACCATCAGTTCTTCCAGCACGTAGCCCCTTACATGGATTATATGAAAAAAGAATTGCTGGCCGAACGTGCTCCGGCCAACATCATGGAAGCCATAAAAAAAGGAGAGCTGTAAGGCTCTCCTTTTTTATAGATGTCTACCTGTCCGGCATATTCATCGGCCAACTCATCCAATACCGGAGCCAGCATCTTGCACGGACCACACCAGGTGGCATAAAAATCAATCAAGGCCGGACGCTCACCCAGAAATTTCCATTCGTTCGGATTTGCTTCATAGTTTGCTACTCTTGTCAAAAAATCTGCTTTGGTTAAATGTACTGCACTCATATTCTTCTGTTTTTAAATTTTTACTTACTTTCCTTTGTTGCCTGATAAGGTTTCACAAAATCCTTATACAATGCTTTGTTCCCAGACGAGATGTCACATCCTCCTGCCGCACAGCAGGACCAGTTCACCATGGCCATCAGCATCAACAACCCGCCCAATACTATCATCAGGGAGTCTGAGGCATAGACACCATAAGCGGCAAACACAGCTTCCGAAAGGAGGCGTATCACCCGGAGAACACCCCAATTACGAAATAATCTTTTCATTGTCAACACCTTTTTTGTTTATTTCTGATGCAAATGTAGAGGGAAATACGCAGGGGCACAACAGATTTTATTTATCTTTGTATTGATAATATCTATTGAACCATGACGTTACAACAGATGGAATATATCGTGGCACTGGACAAGTACCGCCACTTTGTACTTGCAGCCGAGGCGTGTGGCGTGACACAGCCTACCCTCAGTGCGATGATTCAAAAGCTGGAAGAAGAACTTGATGTCAAGATATTCAACCGCGACCGGAAAAATATCACCCCTACCCGCATCGGTGAAAAAATCATCCGCCAGGCACAGATTGTACTGAATGAAACCCAATGCATAAAGGAGGTAGTAGCCGACGAAACGGACAGCATGAACGGTAACCTGCGTATCGGCATTCTGCCCACCATTGCTCCCTACCTCGTGCCCGACTTTATCCATCATTCCCGCACCGATGCTGGAAAAGCGTCTGTCTTCACATTCCATCAGATTACGGCACTCAAAGAGTGAATAAATGACAATATGTCACAGAATAAGACTTTTTGTCTTTACAATTTAAATTTAAAATGACAATTTGTTACAACCCATTCCATCAGACAGCTAATATAGTTTGCAAAGGTTTAAAAATCGGCATAGAAGGTTTAAAATAAAGGTATTACATTAAAAATGGAAGTTACAACAACCCCCATTCAAGATTTGTGGTACACTGTTTGCAAAAGAGTAAGTGAACTTGAATTTCAAAAGGGTTCGGGTTCAGAAACAAAATTGATTAACAACTAAAAAATAGGAGATTACAACTATGATGCCGACTAGAAAATATTACAATCAGAACTGGTTACCAAGTATCTTTAATGACTTCTTCGATAACAACTGGATGGAAAAAGCAAACGCTACCGCACCTGCAATCAATGTGGTGGAAAGCGACAAGGATTACAAAGTAGAAGTAGCCGTTCCGGGAATGACTAAAGAGGATTTCAATATCCACTTGGGTGATGAAAACGAACTGGTCATCTCCATGGAAAAGAAAGTTGAAAACGAAGACAAGGAAAACAAAAAATACTTACGACGTGAGTTCTCTTACACCAAGTTCCAGCAGTCACTTTACTTGCCCGACAATGTCGATAAGGAAAAGATTACTGCCAATGTAGCAAATGGTGTATTGACTATTGAGCTGCCAAAGTATTCTCAGGAAGAAAAAGCAAAAATTAATCGTGTGATTGAAATACATTAATCATCACAAATAACGGAAAACTCTCGTCTGCATCCATTGTGGGCGAGAGTTTTTATTTTGGAACTAACTTAAAACGATTGATATATGGCATTTATTGATTACTATAAGATTTTGGGAGTAGACCGTAATGCCACTCAGGATGAAATCAAGCAGGCATACCGGAAGCTGGCCAAGAAATATCATCCTGACCTGAACAAGGATGACCCGTCGGCAGAAGGAAAGTTCCAGCAAGTGAATGAAGCCAACGAAGTATTGAGCGATCCCGAAAAGCGTAAGAAATACGACGAATATGGCGAACACTGGAAACATGCCGATGAGTTTAAACAGGAACGTGAGGCATACAGCAGGGCACAGCAACAGCACGGTGGCTCCGGCTACTGGTACTCCATGAACGACGGTGAATTTACGGAAGGATTTGGAGGAACAGGAGCAAGCGGCTTCTCCGACTTCTTCGAACAGCTTTTCGGGCACGGAAGAGGTGGACGAGGAGGATACCACACCATGTCGAGGGGACAGGATATAGAAGCACAGATGCACTTGTCGCTCAATGAAGCCTACGTCACCCACAAGCAGACTTTCAGCATCAACGGTGAAAATATCCGTATCACTGTGCCGGCAGGAGTGGCCGACGGACAGACCATCCGTCTGAAAGGCTACGGCCAGAAAGCCATGAACGGAGGAGAAAACGGAGACTTGTACATCACCTTTGTCATCGATAAGGATGATACCTTCGAACGTAAGGGAGATGACCTCTACACCCACGTCAATATCGACTTGTACACTGCCGTACTGGGTGGAGAGGTACAGGTGAAAACCATGGACGGAATGGTCAAACTGAAAGTAAAACCGGGTACACAGAACGACACGAAGGTCCGTTTGAGAGGAAAAGGATTCCCGGTGTACAAACAGACCGGCCAGTTCGGCGATATGATTGTATCGTACCACATCAATATCCCGACCTCCCTGACCGAAAAACAGAAGGACTTGTTCAACCAGCTGCGTGCTGCCAGCTGATAAAGCAGCAATTTCATAACAACTTCATTTATATCAGCTTCATAATTTCCAGTACTTCCGTGGAAGTACTGCAGTACTGTCAAGGAAGTACTGTAGTACTTTCAGGGGAGTGCTGTAGTACTGCCTAAGAAGTACTGAAAGCATGACTTTTCCTGATATAACTAGACGTCTTTTCTTTTTATAAACTGGAACAGTAGACACTTTGCATACTCACTTTAACTGTAGCATTCATACAGCATCCGGATTTAACTCATGGTTTAACTTTCGGTTTAACCGTGAGCCCCAGAAACGCATAAACTGAATGTAATAAGGATAAGTCCAATCCAGCGTATAAAAAGGAAAAGGCTCCGTAAATCATTGATTTACAGAGCCTTTTTCATGTACTCGAAGCGGGACTAAGAAAAATACATTCTACTTCTTCTTATTATTTCTATACTGTACTAATTATCAATATATTACACAAAGTAACAACACAATGCAAATGTAATAAAATATAATAAATACACCATTTTGTTTATGTAAAATGTTTATGTAAAGTCATTATTTTAGTATCTTTGTAGTGGATATTAAAATGATACAATTATGGCAATAACATTTAATTTTGAAATTGACAGAAAAATGAATAGCAGAGGACATTATGCTATTTTTATTCGTATTACTGAAAACAGAAAGCATAGGAAAATCAAGACTTCCATAGAGTTGGAAAGTTTATCTCACTGGCAAAAGAAAGGACAAAGAATTTCTAAAAAAGAGCCTAATTGCACCACATGGAACAACACTTTAGACAAAGAAATGGAAAAGGTTAAGCAGACTTATAGAGAACTGAAAGATGAAGGTAAAGCCTCAACTGCCAGTACAATCATCAATGCTGTAAAAAAAGAGGATAAGACTTTTAACTTTATTTCCTATGCAGAAGAATATGCTGAAAGAACATTTGCTGCTGGTAATTATAGGACAGCCACAAAATATGTCACATTTATAAATAAGCTAAAACTATATGTAAATAGAGTTAGCCCCAATGATGTATTAAAGCTGCCTAAAAAGAAAGATGAGCTTAAAACCTATATGTCAAAGCTAAAAGGAGAACTACTTTTCACTGATATAACACTTTCATTCCTTAATAAATTCAAGACTTACTTACAATCACTTCCAAACTCAAAGGATGCAGAATTAACACTACAGCAGAATACTATAAGTAAGATTTTTGACAACTTTGCATCTATCTACAAAAAAGGTATATGGGAGTTGGAAGCTGAAGGACTTAATATAAAAAGCAATCCTTTTGAAAACTTCAAATGTGAAACAATAGATACAAACAAAGAAAAGCTCACAGAAAATGAAATAAAACTCATAGAAAGACTTCCTTTAGAAAAGGATAGTCTGATATGGCATTGTAGAAATTATTTCTTATTTGCCTACTATTGCGCTGGCATGAGAGCTGGAGACTTAATACAGCTAAGAGGTATCAATATAACATCAGACAAAAGACTGATATATCGCATGGATAAAACCAGCACACAAAAGAATATCAAATTATTTGAGCCAGCCTTAAATATTCTTTCTCATTACATGGATATAGAACAGCCTACTACTAATTATATATTCCCTCTATTAGACAATAATGCTATATATGCAAAGGCAATCTCATGGGAGGACAAAGAAAAGCTACCAGCAGACATCAAAAAGAATCTAATGCAGCAAGTAAACTCTAAGAACAGTCTGATAAACAAATACCTTAAACAAATAGCTGATTTAGCTGGAATAAACAAGAAACTATCAATGCACATAGCAAGACATTCATTTGCCAACATAGCAAGACAAAAGAATGCTAATGTATATGACATCTGTAATGCTTTAGGACACTCTGACATTAAAACCACAGAATCATATCTTTCTAAATTTGACTACCAATCACAAGACCAAACAATGGCTATGGTTTTTGATAGTAGCAAAGAAGATAGCAGTAAAGAAGAACTGATAAGACTTATTCAGAACATGAAAGCAGATGAAATTGAAAGCCTCATCAAACAAGCTAAAAGATAAGAATAGTTATCCTTTTTAATAACAATAAAAGATATATAGCATTATGGATAAAAAAGAAGAGTTAAAAATAAAATCAGCGAAACTTACAAATGAACTAAATAAATACCAAAACGACATTAAAGATATATTTAGCAATTATGGTTTTGAGGTAAATAGTAATGAATTAAAGCCTTTTATATCCACTACATTACAATATGAATCTATCATATATAGTCCAACTGAAAGTATTATTAATGATATTGACTTACTAAACTTTCTTCTCAACAATGAAGATGGTTGTAAACTGGTATCTTTAAAAAATAAGGATTATTATACTATAAACATATTTCAAAGGATTAAACTTATAGATTCCATTCAAAAGAAAATATCCAAGGAAATCAGTGATTTTTTAAATTACGCAAGTTCACGTACTAATATAAACCTTTCAATATTAAAAACGTCACAATTAAATATGAGTGAATGGTATAAACTTTTAAAAGAAATGGATAGAAAGATAGAAAAAGACAAAGAAATACAAATTATTGAATATATTCTTAGGTTTTCTACTACAAAAGGGTTTATTACAAGCAAAATAAACAAAAAAGGTACAAAGGCAATAAGCAATAACAATTTAGCCTTTATATATGATTTATTATATTATATACAAAATAAAAATAGAGATAGTACTTTAAACCAAAAAGAAAAATCTGACCATATAAGATATAGATTAAGGAAAATCTCATGGGAAAAAATCATGGGGAAAAATCAAAATATTTCCCAAGAAACTAATCCATAAGCCCCAAATTCATTATAATACATTTGCCATATCATCAAAGCAAAAGTAAGGATGTCCCTTACTGGGAAATTTGATATAATAAAATATGGCAGAAACAACAACAATGGTAGTAATACCACAAGCAATTTGGGAGAACATCTCAAGAACATTATCAAATGTAGAGAACCTTCTCCAAAAGAAATCAGAAGAAGAAGTAAGTAACCAGTGGATTGAATCCACACAAGTAAGAAAGATTTTAGGTATATCTGCAAAAACATGGCAGATTTATCGAGACGAAAGGAGAATACCCTTCAGTCAGTTTGGTAGAAAAATCTATGTAAAGCAGTCTGATTTAGAATCTTTCATGCAAGAACACTACATTAATTCAAGAAGTCAGAAAGGAGGCAGAGTATGAACAAGCAATTTATACAAAGCTGCCTCCAAAAGGCTACTTATACAAGAAAGCCCAACACAAAAACCAGCTACATTTGGGTTAGTGGATTTACATTTTTGCCTAAAACTATTTCAATATTCAGAGGTAATAATAATGTCAAATGTGCCAAAAAAGGCAGAAATCTACAGAATGTTGAGGCTCAACTAAAAGGTACATTCAGCAAAAAAGAGGAATCACACCTTAAACAATTTGCACCCTACAGAGTAAGTACACAAATATGGGAAATAGAGAATTATCCTTCATTTATAGGATATGGCAGTATTGGGATAACTGGCGAAAGTGGTACAATAACAAAAGAATCTGATACTGGCGACCTTATTATCCTATATAGTAAAGATTATAATTGGGATAAAATAGAGATATTCTATTTCAAAGGTATGCTTCCATATCTGGAAGAGGTTGCTGAATATATAAGCACAATCATATAAATAAACAAAGGGTGGAGACATAAATCTTCACCCTCTAAATTTGGATATTAAAATGATTGATTATATAGCAGTAACCAAACATTTTCAGAACAAAGATAAACCTTTTCTGAATAACTGCCAAATAAAGGCTTTCTACAGAGATACGAACTGCACCAAATACACCCTAAATGGCTGTAATGATTTAGAGTTATATTGGTATGAAAACTCCAATACATTCAAGTTAAAAGGAAGTATTACATATTTCATTCAAGGTCATAACTTTACATATTCCAATTCTATTTTTTGCGAAGCTATAAAAACCATTGAGAATATATTAAAATGCTATCTATGGGATGCTTATGTGGATGAGTTTGAGTATGGAAAAATAATCAAAGTAGAATACGAGCCTAAAGAATACATTACCAAACACTACAGCAATGATAAAAAACTTACAATGAACGAGATAGGAAAAGACAGAGAATATTTCAAATGGTGGGAAGCTCAAAACTTATCACTTAAGATGTATGATATAAATAGAAACATAAAAAACAAACAAAGAAATATAGGAAAACAAACACTTATAGATATTGGCTGGAATCCAGCAGTGCATTATCTTAAATGGGAAGCACATTATAAAAAGCCTCATCAATACTTTAATAATGGCATAGGCATAAAACTTTCTGATTTAGTTAAGCCAGCATTTCAGACAACTATAAGCAATGACTTAATATATCAATATTCAAGACTATCTACAATGAAATCAATTATCACACCAAATAGCAAAAAAGACCTAACGACATCTGATATTATTTTATTGGAACTTGCAGAAAGCATGATAAACAACAATCTTTCTATCAGAGAAACCAAAAAGAAGTTATACAACAGAATAAACAATATATCTAAGGATATTCTTTCTGATAGTGATAAAAAAGCAAGAAAAAGACAAATAAGCTCATTAATCAAGAAACTGAAAGAAGAAAAGACCAGCAAATGGGATATTACTGAAAAATTAAAAGAACAAAACAGCTAAAGCAAACTCCTTTTATATATACATATCGCATATATATTTATAATATATATATTATATAATAATAAATATAAGGGATAAAATTTCTTATTATCAAAAACTTAAGCTATTTTTGCGATGATTTAGTAAGTTTATTGCTATTTCAAGACATATATTAGGACTTTAGCGTTTGCTATTGTTTTGGGCTGATAAAATCGCCAATTTAATCAATGCCCCAAATAACAATAAGTGAATGCTCACGATATGCGTGGGCGTACTTGTTATGGGGCAAGGTGTTTGGCGATACCTATCAGCGTAGCATTGTATTTGCTCACGCTTTTTTTATATATTAAAATATAGAAGACTATGAAAAGTTTATTAAAATCAACAACATTGCTATATATCATAGTTATGGTATTAGCAACATCTTGCAGCAAAGAAGAAAATTTATTCGACAAAGTACAATCAGATGTTAGTAATACAAAATGGTTAGCAGTAAATGGAGCCGATTCTTATGAGTTAACTTTTAGCAATGACAAATATACATTAGAATATAATTTGTCAAATGGTGATAACTATCAAGTCAATGGTACATACAGCCAAAATAAGAATCTAATTACTTTTCAAGAAAAACAATTTATAATCTATAGTATAATGACACTAAAAACTGGGGAAATCACAAAAGCAGGTTTTATGAATGTACCAGTATATTACGACCATAGTTATGCAGAAACAGACATTGTATTCACTTTAAAATTTACACCAGTAGAATAATCTTAATACCATCAAGTATGAGAAAAATAATTTTAATTACAATATTAAGTTTCTTATTCATTAACTATTCTTCAGCTCAATCAATGCCATGGATGGTTATTGAAGAAATGGATGAATTTGGTGATGGTAATGGTAATTTTGGGTTAGGCTTCCAAACAACAGATGCCACATTCTCAAATTCAACTGTAGGAAACAAGCCATTGACTGTATTTATTGGATTCTCAAAAAAATGGGGAGTAGTTATACAACTTAAAGAATATGGTAAATATTACGCATCCCTTTACACTGGACTTAATCAGAACATGAAAGTCAAAACCTCAAGTGGAAAAACAATGTCTTTCTTAATGATACCAAGAAGCAAAGGAAGAATTTTCCCTCTAAGTACAGAAACAAACAAAGATGATTTTTTAAGGTTCATACAATTACTAAAAGATGAGAACTATATAAAATGTGTCTTTATGGATTCAAATCACCAACAATACAATTTTAAAATTGACTGTAAAGGATTTACCAAAGCATACACTACATTCTTAACTAAAAATGGTATTGATAAAGTCAATTTGTTAAATGCTGATATTGTGTATAAGATAGGTGATTAACAAAAAAAAATAAAATTCAAAATCACCATCAGACTTTTTAGAGACATTTCTTGAAAAGGGGGTATCCCATATCCCCCTCTAAAACTGAAAAAAAGTAAAGTACCTAACAGCAAGAACAGCATATTATAATTTAAGCCATCTTCATTGCAAGGTGGCTTTTTTATTTCCACATAAAACAGATAAATTTGAATTTGTTTATGTTATGTTTATGTATATAAAAATAAATCCCTCATAAGTTATTGACTTACAAGGGATTATCTGTACATTATCGTACTCGAAGCGGGACTTGAACCCGCACAGCCGCAATGGCCAAGGGATTTTAAGTCCCTCGTGTCTACCGATTCCACCATTCGAGCATCCTTTCAAAGAAAGAGCGGAAAACGAGACTCGAACTCGCGACCCTAACCTTGGCAAGGTTATGCTCTACCAACTGAGCTATTTCCGCGTTTACGGGTGCAAATGTAGGGAGTTTTGCGATATACTCCAAACTTTTCACCCGTTTTCTTTCTAATTTTATGCAATTATCTTCCTAAAAGTGAGTTTTCAGCTTGAATCACTTTCTCGAAGTTGAAGCCACTCACCACTTGCTGCATCAGCTCTTCAATCTTGTCATTGCACAAGTTACCGATACTTCCGGCATGCGTGTGATGTACGGTCTTATCGTGTGAGAAGTTTCCAGCCTCAATGTCCAGCCCTACTTTCTTATATGCATCACGGAACGGCATTCCTTCTGAAGCCAGGCGGTTCACCTCTTCCACACTGAACATATACAGGTATTTGTCATCATCCAGAATATGTTCGTTGATTTTGATTTTCTCCATGATGTAAGTAGCCATCTGCAAGCAGTCTTCCAGCTCCTCAAAGGCAGGAAGGAACACTTCCTTGATAATCTGAAGGTCACGGAAATAACCTGAAGGAAGATTGTTCATAATCATCATAATCTGCTGCGGAAGAGCCTGAATCTTGTTGCATTTGGCACGGGTCAGCTCAAACACGTCAGGATTCTTCTTGTGCGGCATGATGCTGGAACCAGTGGTACATTCATCAGGCAACTTCACGAAGCCGAAGTTCTGACAACTGAACATGCAGGCATCAAACGCCATCTTCGACAGTGTACCGGCAATGGAAGCCAGCGCAAACGATACGTTGCGTTCCACCTTGCCACGGCCCATCTGAGCATACACCACATTGTAATTCATTGAATCGAATCCCAACAGACGAGTGGTCATCTCACGGTCCAACGGGAAAGAAGAACCATAACCTGCTGCCGAGCCCAATGGATTACGGTTACAGGTCTTATATGCAGCCTGAAGGAACATCATATCGTCCACCAAGCTTTCTGCATAAGCTCCAAACCACAGACCGAAAGAGGAAGGCATGGCAATCTGCAGGTGGGTATATCCCGGCATAAGCACATCCTTGTAACGGTTGCTCTGAGAAATAAGTACATGGAACAAACGTTCTACAGCTTCTGCCACCGATTTCAACTGAGCACGGATAAACAGCTTCAAGTCGACCAGCACCTGGTCATTGCGCGAACGTCCACTGTGGATTTTCTTTCCCACATCCCCCAGGCGGCGTGTCAGCATCAGTTCCACCTGTGAATGTACATCCTCTATTCCGTCTTCAATCATAAACTCCCCGCGTTCTACGGAAGCGTATATATTTTTCAGTTCTTCCAGCAAAATCTTCAGTTCGTCCGAGGTCAGCAGACCGATACTTTCCAACATGGTAATATGCGCCATCGAACCCAACACGTCGTACTTTGCCAGATACATGTCCATTTCGCGGTCACGTCCCACGGTAAAGCGGTCAATTTCCGCATTTACCTGTACATTTTTTTCCCAAAGTTTTTGAGCCATAATTTCAGTTTTTATCTCCGGCATCTGCCGGTCATTTCAATTAATAAGGAAGCATGGCCAGCATGTCAGCCAGTTTCTCTACTCCCTCCTGCAGGGGCTTTGACACCATGGCTTTCATGAACATGTTCACTTCCGCACGGATAGTCACTTTCATTTTAGCCTCTTCCTGTGTTACAGGCAGAATCTGAATCCACAGATTCAAAGGTATGGGCGATTTGTCACCTTCAAACTTGATGCACTTCAAAGGTTCACGCTCAATGATGCGCAATGTAAGACTGATGCCCTGTACTTTCAAGGTAATGGAATCACGGTCGAACGACATATCTTCCAGTTTCCCGTCCAGCTTGTCCTTCACCATGTCCAGACGTTCCCGAACTCCTTCCAGGTTATTCAGGTCGGACAGTTTGTTATATACTCGTTCCTGACTATAAGGAACATGCTTCACATTGCTTTCAAATTGTACAGCCATATTTTTTCAATCTTCAGGAAAATTCTCCCGTCATCGCATAAAAAAATGTCATCTTGAGCAGAGTGGACTCGCTCAGGATGACATCTCCTATTTACAATCCGAGACTGCTTTCCCAGTTACAGAATCTATTATTTTCCAGTCCAGTGAGAAGGATCCTCTCTCCATGCCTGCAGCACAGGGATATCCTCTTCATTGATATAATCGGTCTTCAAAGCTACTTCCAGCACCGCATTGTAGTTGGTCAGTGTAACCAGTTCTACTTTTGCTTTCTTGAAGGCTTCTACTGATACATCGAAACCGTAAGTGAAAGAAGCAATCATTCCAATTACTTCACAACCGTCGCGACGGATAGCTTCTACCGCTTTCAAACTGCTTCCACCGGTTGAAATCAGGTCTTCTACAACAACCACTTTCATACCCGGACGCAATTCACCTTCAATCAAATTTTCCAAGCCATGGTCTTTCGGACTTGAACGAACATATACGAACGGCAAGTTCAACTCTTCTGCCACCAGCGCACCCTGTGCAATCGCACCTGTAGCTACACCTGCGATGGCGTCTACTTCACCGAATTTTTCAAGAATAACACGACAAATTTCTAACTTTACGAAGTTACGAAGTGCAGGATATGACAACGTCTTACGATTGTCACAATAAATCGGCGATTTCCAACCTGATGCCCAAGTAAACGGGTTAGCCGGCTGAATCTTCACAGCCTTCACCTTCAGCAACTTTTCTGCAAATAATCTTTCCAAAGCTTTCATAACTTTTTAATTCTCTGATAAATGTTTTTGCAAAATTATAGAAATACATCGGGAATAGAAAATTTAAGAGCATTAATTTTACTAAAACCCGTCAGATTGTTTTATTTCGTCCACGCCAGTGTAACAATGCTGATACTTATTCCCTCAATATCAGCCAATACATCTGCACAAGCACCTAACGTAGCCCCTGTGGTCAGCACATCATCCACCAGCATCACATGTTTGCCTTGCAGCATACGGGTATCGCCAGCCAGATGAAAAAGATGAATCGTGTTTTCCTGCCGCTCCAACACGGATTTATGGGTCTGGGTCTGGTTGTTACGAACCCGACAAAGCAACCCGTCGCATACTGGAATACCCGTCCGCCCAGAAATGCCCTCTGCCAACAGACGACTCTGGTTATATCCCCTGGTATGCAGACGGTCGGGATGCAAGGGAACCGGCAACAAATAATCTACTCCCTCAAAGAACCCCGTCGGGAGCAGCTCATGCGCCAGCATCTCCCCCATCTGACGGCAGACTTTCTGACGGCCATAGTATTTCATACCGGCCAATATATGGGCAACTTTCCCTCCACGAGCATAATAAAACAAAGCCGACGCCCGCTGTATCGGGAAACGGCCCCAGAAAATCTTTTCCATTTCATTGCCCGGTGTATTTCCTAAGTGCGTATGAGGGAGCTGTGACAGACAATCACAACAAAGAGCCTGTTCGGAGACCTGCAACTTCCGTCCGCAAGCCATGCAGAGACGGGGAAACAGAAAATCCCGGATGTCAGTCAAAATATTCATCCGGCTCTACCTGATTGACAAAACGACGTACTTCTTCCAGCGTAAAGCCACGACCTACGGCAAAGCGAATCAGCTTCATGCTCCGTTCATAGTCATTGGCAGCTTTTATTCCTTTCATTTTCTGCTTCAGCATCTTCTTCAGGATTCCATCGTATTCTTCGGTATCAATTTCCTCCAGTCCGGCACGGATATCTTCATCCGACAGGCGTTTCATACGGAGCATCTGTGCAATCTTCATCCGCCCCCACTGATTGAAACGGTACTTGTCGCGCACATAAAACCGGCAGAAACGAGCTGCATCCAAGTAGCGTTCTTTCTGCAAATGGGCCATAATCCGTTCCGCCACTTCTTCCGAAGCCCCCCACTTGCGAATTTTCTCCTCCACGTCCGACGGGCAACGCTCCACCGACGAGCAATACACTTCGGCTTTACTCTTTATCTCTGCTTCACTATATTCTTTCATGGTCTGATTGCTTTTATCATCCGGTCGTTTCCCGACAAGTCTTTCCGTAATTCAATCTGGCGGTATCCAAGCTCCTCCAGCATCCGCACAGTCTCAGCCCCGTAAGCACGGTTGATTTCAAAATACAATGCTCCTTCTTCCGAAAGCCAGTCAAGTCCTTTCCGGGCTATCCTCCGGTAAAACCGCAACGGGTCCGAATCGGGCACAAACAATGCCAGTTCAGGTTCCCAGTCGAGTACATTCGCCTCCATATCCGTCCGCTCGCTTTCCGTAATGTAAGGAGGGTTGCTCACCAACACGTCCACCTGACATTCAGGAAGTTCCTCTTTCAGAATATCGGCACAGAACAAAGTCACCTTGTCTCCATAACGCTTTACATTCATAGCTGCAATGCGCAAAGCCTCAGTCGACACATCGCACGAAGAAACCTGCGCTTCCGGCAACAGCTGCGCCAGCGATACGGGAATGCAGCCGCTTCCGGTGCCAATATCCAGAATACGCACCTGTCCTGCCTTCCGATAATCGGAGACAATCCATTCCACCAGCTCTTCCGTTTCCGGACGAGGAATCAGTACCCCTTGTTCCACATGAAAAGACCTTCCACAAAAAGAGGCTTCCTGCAAAATATACTGAAGGGGTTCCCGCTGCTTCAAGCGCCGAAGAATATCCTCCAGTTCCGCCCACTCTTTCGTGGAAAAATTCATATCTTTGCCTGTATAAAGTTCAAGAGTAGAGAGATGCAGAATATCCGAAGATATCCACTTTGCCATGGCTGAAGCCTCTTCTTCTGCATAAAAAGGACTCAGCTCTTTTTTGATATATACATAAACCGGATGCATAGTTGCAAAAGTAACGATAAAAAACGAAGAATATGACGATAGACGAAAAATATATGCGGCGCTGCATACAACTGGCCCGAAACGGTATCTGCCATGCTGCTCCCAACCCCATGGTGGGGGCCGTCATTGTACGCGACGGAAAAATCATCGGTGAAGGTTATCACGTGCGCTGCGGGGAAGGCCATGCCGAAGTGAATGCCATTGCCTCGGTCAAAGATGAAAGTCTGCTGAAGAATGCCACCATTTATGTGAGCTTAGAACCCTGTTCTCATTATGGGAAAACTCCTCCCTGTGCCGACTTAATCATACGGAAAGGGATTCCGAGAGTCGTAGTAGGCTGTGTGGACCCATTTTCTTTGGTAGCCGGAAGAGGAATCCAGAAATTGCGGGATGCCGGCATTAAAGTGACAGTCGGTGTATTGGAAAAAGAATGCCGGGAACTGATTCGTGCTTTCGTGACATTCAACCTGAAGAAACGTCCTTACATCACCCTGAAATGGGCACAGTCGGCCGACGGTTTTCTGGACATCCGGCGTGAAGACGGAAACGCGGTACGCCTTTCCACTCCTCTCTCCACCTTGGCGGTTCACAAGATGCGGGCCGAACAGAAAGCCATCCTCGTGGGACGACGCACGGCCCTGCTCGACAACCCTTCGCTCACGGTACGCGAATGGTACGGACAGAACCCGCTCCGGCTGGTCATCGACCGACAGCTGACTTTGCCGCCTCACCTGCACCTGTTCGACGGCAGCACTCCTACCTTCGTCTTTACGGAAAAAGAAAAGGCCGCTACCCAGAACCTCACTTACGTGACACTGGATTTCGGCCAGAATATTCTCCCGCAAATCATGCAGGTGCTTTATGAGCAAAAAATACAAACATTACTGGTAGAAGGCGGAAGCCAGACGCTCCAGGCTTTTCTGGGACAAGGGCTATGGGACGAAGCATTCATAGAACATGCCCGCGTGACCTTGCACGACGGTATTCCTGCCCCCCTCCTTCCGCACGGACAAGAAAGCCGTTTCTTTTTCCGTGACGGAGCACTGATTCAGCACTGCCGCCACGCAGAATAAATTTAGAAACGGCAGCTGATGCCTGCCATAAAATGCAGACCTTCCACCGGATAACCTGCTTCAGTAGCGTATGTCTTATTGAGCAGGTTATTCAGGCGGCCAAACACGTTGATGCGGTTCAGCAACTCATACTCTGCTCCTACAGACAGGTTATTGATGGCATCCGCACGTCCAAAATCACCCATCTTCTGACGACGTTCGTAGTTGTAGTTCAACAGGGCATGGCAATTCTTAACCACCTTGGCACGCACACTGAAATCGGCCTTCAATTCGGGCTTCAACTGCAACAAGCCTTCGTTTCCTTCCGTCACATTCCAGCTATAATACGTACCGTTTACAGAAAAGTCTACCCAGTCACGGTAGGCATAGCTCACAGAAACACCTCCATAACCGACTTTTCCCTTATCCTGCAGGATACCTGTATAGAACACATTCTGCTTATCCGTATAGAATCCTCCCGGTACGGCAAACAGTTCATTCTTGGTAATACGGTAACCTCCGTAGACTTCAAAACCTAATCCGATAACCGGAGAAGCCTTCAAACCGATTTTCGCATCCAGCGGTGTATAGGAAGTACGCATCTGCTGTGCAATTGCCCAGTAAGGTGAGAAGTCATTCAACCGGCGGAAGTCATTCAGACGTGTTCCGCCCAACACATTGAGGTAAGCCACATACGTATCGACAAACGTATATTCCAGTTTGACATCCGGCGCAGCCTTTAGTCCGCTGCCATAAGCTGTCTGCAAATCCACATGGGCACCCACCCGCAACTTCACGGATTCACCCTGATAGGTGTAGTACGGATTCAGCTGCAACAGCGTATAGTCCTGCTGCGACACATCGTGAATCAGGTTGTCCATCTCCAGACCGACGCCCACCTGCTGTTCCTCATTGATATTACCAGCCATGAAACCTTCGGTATGGAAAATATTTTCAGAACCATACTCCATGTAATAATTATCATAACGCAAGCTGAAGCTACGCAAGCCGGTCTGGAAAGCAAACTGTATAGGCAAGTCCTTGTCGCGGGACACTACTCCTACATACCCTTCACCCAATGTATAACGCTGTGTGGTGGGCCAGTTCTCCACCCCTTCATTCATAGACGGCATATAATTAAAGACCTGAGAAGCAAAGGCTCCTCCCAGTTTCAGCGCCACTTTCCGGAAATCATGCCGGTAATCCAGTGACACATCCGTACGGTAAAAACGCGATTTCCACTCCTCTCCTTCCATGAAATGCGGAATATCCCCGTTCAGCCCGTACAAAGAAGCCATGATTCCCAGACGGTCTTTCGAAGAAATATCCCACAGATAACTTCCTTTCAGATCCACATTATTCAGCGTACCGTAAGCCGCACGGACATAGCCCCTGTCGGCTCCCTTCTGAGCCAGTTCTCTGGACATCGCCTCCATAGGAGTGGCTTTCCAGGCTCCCAACGGACGCAAATCCGTCGCATAATTAATGGCCTGCTTCGGAGCCGCCGGCTCCTCCACCTCGGGCATGACATTCACCTTAAAGGCATCCATCACCTCGGGGTTGTACTGATTTTCCACTACCACCGTCCGGTTCAGTGTAGAATCTTTCTCCCCTCCATTCTGCGCACATACCGTAGCTGCGGGCCACAGACCGGCGCAAACCAATATCGTACTTATGTATTTCATCTTACTTTACACTTTTAAGTTTTTCCAGGCGACTTTCAATCATTCCGGCGATGTCATCATCGGCCTGATAATTCTGCTGCAAAGACAACAAATACTGCTTAGCCTCCATCTTGCGATCCAGCTTCACGTACACATCCGACAGCAGGACGAAGCTTCTTGCCAGCCAGTATGCATGCGGTGTACTGACTTCGATGTATTCCAGCACTTCCTTCTCTGCCTTGGCAGTTTCTCCCTCATCAAAGTAGGTCTGTGCCACCAGGTATTTGGCTTCTGCTCCGTACACATTACGCGTATCCTTGGCAAGTTCGGTCAAGTCGGCCAGTGCAGCCTTCTTCTGCCCTTCTGCCAACAACGCCTTGGCACGGAAATACAACGCCTCGCTACGTACCTCCGGCGTCAGCTTGCTCTGCTTGAGCAGCACCGAAGCAGTCGTCACGGTTTCAGCCCGGTCGCCCAACGCACAAGCACTTCGCAGAGCACCCACTTCAGCCTGCAGACGCTCTTCCTGAACAGCCGAGCGGTCGGCCAAACGCTTGTAAAGGTTCAACGCCTTGGCATATTCCTTCTGGTTGTAAGCCATATCGGCACAAAGTGCCAAAGCCTTTCCTTCGTACTTGCTTCCGGAAAAACGCAACACTTCTTCCAGACGGGCTGCTGCCGCCGCATAATCCTTCTGGTTATAATCAATCAAACCTAAATAATAAGACGCATCCACACTGAAAGCTCCCTGCGGGAACGACTGAAGATAGCGGGTCAGGCTGGTCTTCGCTCCGGCAATATCCCCACGCATGTAAGCACGTTCGGCTGCCGTATACGTCAAAGAGTCGCGCTCGCTCACGTTGAAAGTCGCACCGCCAGGTACCGTAGAAGCAAACGCCATATAGTCATCCACTTTATTCAAATCCACATAGATGGACTTCAAGTCACGCTGTGCCAAGCGCGCCTCCGCACTACCCGGATACTTCGTAATGACCTGCTTGTAAGCTGCAATGGCTTCCTCGTAGCGGTCGTTCTGATAATAAAGCAGACCTATTTCATTGGCCGCCTTACGTGAAAGTTCGCTTTCCGGATAACGCTGGACCAGCAACGAATAGCGCTTGATAGCATTCTCACTATCCTCCATCTGCACAAAGGCACGTCCCTGCTCATACAAAGCATCGTCCAGATAAGCCGACGACGGATAATCCGTAATCAATTTGTTAAGCACCTGAATCTTTCCAGCATAATCACGCTGCAGTCCTTTCACAATACCCTCCTGGAACAACGAATAATCTCCCAGCGAAGGAGAAGTGATGACAGCCTGCGCGTATTGCTGGCGGGCTTCTTCAAAACGGCGCTCATAAAAATAGCAGTCACCGATACGGTTGTACGCATCGCCTGCTACAGAAGCCTCCTGTGTACGTCCGTTCTGCACACAGCGGACAAACCAGTCGCGTGCGGAATTATATTGTTTCTGCTTGAACAGACTGTATCCCAAACAGTAAAGAGCCAGTCCGTATTCCTGTGAATTCTTGTCGGTAGCAAACTCCAGATACAGCCGTATGTCATTGGCCGCCTCCGGATAACGTTCCAGACGATATTTCGATTCTCCGCGCCAATAATAGGCATCGGCCTTGGTTTTCTGATTATACTGACCCAACTGCAAAGAACGGGTAAAATAATCAATGGCATTCCGATAGTCGGCCTGTGCAAACAGCTGTGTTCCCATACGGAAAAGCAGTTTCTGTTTCGCTTCCAGAATGCGAGCACTCGGATGCGTGATTTTCTCGATAGAACGCAACGCCACTTCATAGCTGCGGGTGTTCATATACACCTCTACCAGGTAATCGTTCACCTTTTCAGCATATACCGACGACGGATATTCGTTCAGAAAGCGTTCGAACACCGTTACCGACTCGGCAAAAGGAGAATAAGACGTTTCATGAATACAAAGTGCATAATTGAACAAAGCCTGTTCCTGAATGCTACGGTCGAAGTCCATACGCGAAGCCTGCTCGAACGCCATACGTGCCTGGTTGCGCTCCTTCAACTGCAGTCCGGCCAATCCCATGTGCAGGTAAGCATTCTGAGCCAGCGCATCCTGCGCACCGGTTGCCTCACCCAAACGCGACAACGCCTTGGAATAGACTCCCGTATTAAAATAACTCATACCCAGCTTATACATGGCCAGACGGGCAGGCACCTCCTCCGATTCATGGTAGCGTTCCAGCGACTGGATGGCAGCCGCATAGTCTTTCTGTCCATAAGCCGCCTCACCGGAGATACGGTTCATCTGAGCCGCATGCTTCTCTTCCGAATACAAGGCCAAATAAGCATCTGCCACTTTACGGGCCTGTGCGTAATTCCCCTTAATCAGGTAAATGTCGGCAATATAATAAGGTGCCAGTTTCTGGAACTTCCGGTCATCCTGCACCTCACGGAATCCCTGCAAGGCGGTATCATATTTCTGCTGTACGTAATCAATATAAGCCAAGTTGTACACCGCATCGTTATGGAAGTCCTTACTCGTCTCTTTCAACACAGCGAACCAGAAAGCCGCATCCTGCAATTTACCGACTTTCAGGTACGACGTACCCATACGCAGGGCACTGGCATCCCGCTCTTCATCGGATAAAAGAGAAATGTCACAACCTTTCAGCGTAGCAACGGTTTCCATGTATTTCTCTTCCGAAAAATAGCTGGCTCCTATCAGCGCCTGTACCCGATTGCGGTAACGCGACTCCGGATGTGCTTCCAGATAATCCGACAGCACTTCACGGCAATCCGGCATTTTCAATTCATAGGCCGTACAAGCCAACATATAGTCCACTTCATCGGCCCAGGCCTTTTCCCCCGCCTGACGGGTATAGCGCACCAAAGTCTGTCGGGCTGCCGCATAATCCTGACGCAAGAACAGCTCCCGCCCCTCGTTAAACAAACGGTCTGCCCCGGTCAGCGGCTCCACCTGCTGCCCGGAAACCGTTAACGGCAAGGCACAACACAGCCCCGCCATCCATATATATTTCTTATATTTACCCATAATCCCTTTTATTTTTTGTTCCGACAGGTTTCCAAAAAGCGTGCGACTCCCTTACGTACAGAGTCGAGCCCGAAATCATCCGGATTCACTTTGTCCAGCGGCATCCACCATGCATCGGCCACATCGTCCATGGCTTTTATCAGATGGTCATCTTCCACCTGACACAAGAAGAACTGGTCGAGTGTATGTACCAGGAAACCGGAGTACAGATACGTGTTGGGCAAGGAAAACAGATATTTCGCTTCCGTCACCACCAGACCCGTTTCCTCTTTTACCTCGCGTGCCACCCCTTCTTCGCCAGTCTCGAACATATCGATAAATCCGCCCGACAAATCCAGCGTGCCCTTGGCAGGTTCCTTTCCCCGCCGGCAAACCAGCAGTTCTCCTTTCCCGTTCAGGATAAAAGCCACTGTAGCCGCACTTGAGTTAAAATAATACACAAACCCGCAGTCCGCACATTTCTTGGACTTCTCATTATGTATTTCAAAATGAGGAGAACCACATACGGGACAAAACTTAAACAATTCCAATGGATGCATAGTTCTTGAGTTTAATAAATAATAAGTCTTACAAAGATAGTGAAAGGTGAGAGAAGTACGAACGAAAAACATGTTTTTCGATTCTACCTTCCAACTGCATCCTATCTTCAAGGAGTCAAAGATAGTCAAATAGGGCCGAACGACTTACACAATTTACCCACAATTTGTTCTTTCACCAAAAATAATCACGTTTTTTTCGGCAAAATAGCATATAGATAAAAAAGTTTTTCTACATTTGCTTACAATATGATAAAAACAAGAACCATTTAGTAGTATGGAGAAAATTGATAAACTTGACAAACAGATTCTGGAAATCATTTCACAGAATGCCAGAATCCCGTTCAAAGACGTTGCAGCAGAATGTGGCGTGTCACGTGCTGCCATTCACCAACGCGTTCAGCGCCTGATTGACCTTGGCGTAATTATCGGTTCAGGCTACCATGTAAATCCCAAGAGCCTGGGATATAGCACCTGCACATACGTAGGAATCAAGCTGGAAAAAGGCTCTATGTACAAGAGCGTAGTGGCAGAACTGAAGAAGATTCCGGAAATCGTGGAATGTCATTTCACCACTGGTCCGTACACCATGCTGACCAAACTGTATTCTACCGATAACGAGCATCTGATGGATTTGCTGAACTCCAAGATTCAGGAAATTCCGGGTGTAACCGCTACGGAAACCTTGATTTCACTGGAACAGAGCATCAAGAAAGAAATTCCCATCCGTAAAGACGCCGACGAATAATGGAATGGATTGACAGCCTTCATTGGGAAGGAATCCTTATCGGAATCTGCACATTCCTGATTATCGGCCTGTTTCATCCGGTTGTAGTCAAAGCGGAATATTATTGGGGAACGCGCTGCTGGTGGATTTTTCTACTATTGGGCATCGCCGGCCTTATCGGTTCCGTGCTGGTAAGTCAGATTCTGCTGTCGACCCTGTTGGGAGTTTTCTCATTCTCTTCTTTCTGGACCATCAAGGAGGTCTTCGAACAGCGCGAACGCGTGCTGAAAGGCTGGTTCCCGATGAATCCGAAACGGAAGAAGGAATATGAACAGTAATTATACTTCAAATAAAAATAGAATCAGAAAGAATATTAGATTTTCTTTCTGATTCTATTTTTATTATATAACTCCTAATCTCAAAACATACATATCTACGACCTGCATATTATTGTATAATACTCATCTCCAACGCTTCCCCACTATCAGGAACAAGCACATTTAAAATTTGCATTTCCTTGTCATAACTCCATATTACAGCATCAGCAAATATATTTTCCTGGTCATGTAATTTTTCAGGCTTTACTTTTTTTTGTTTTTTCCCAGCAATCACAACTTTCTGAGGAGATTTTTCTACATAAAATCGGAAAATCATATTCCGCTTAGATGGTAACTGGTAGTTACTACCCTCACGTGGGGAAATAGCAATTTCAAACCCTTCAACTGTTGTTTTCACATTAATCGGAGTCTTCAAGAACTCGTCTTTTAAATATCCCAAGTCGGTCCCTTCATCTTCATACAAAAGGAAAGAAGCACTCTGACCTTCTACTGCTGGAAAGACTTCAAATATAACAGGATATTCGGGATGTTCACCAATATAATTCATCACTGGCATAGTAGGAATGATTGATCCTTGCTTTACAAACATTGGGATACATGACAATGGTGCATCCACTGTCAACCACTGTTCTCCCGAGTAAAGCGTCCTTTTATCATTATAGTTCAACCAGTTACCCTCTGGCAAATACAAGTTCTTGGTTTTCGCATTTTTCTTTACGACTGGAGCTATAAGCAATTCTTTACCAAACATAAACTGTGCATCTGTATCAAGTGTTTCCATATCATAAGGATATTCAAGAAACATTGGACGCATAATTGGCAATCCTGCATCATGAGCTTCGCGAGCATACGTATAGATATAAGGAATCAATGAATATTTCAATTCTATAGCTTTTTTCACATTCTGTTCTGCTTCTTCCCCAAAAAGCCATGGTTCAACTGCATTGTTACCTTCATGATGAATACGACTTAACGGATTAAAAGCCCCCATCTGTACCCAACGTGTATAAAGTTCAGCCATTGCTGAATAATCTTTAATATCTCCACAATATCCTGATATATCAGTTGTAGTAAAAGGTATCAAGCCTAATCCTGCAGAAAGTAATACAGGAATCTGATTAGCCATCTGCGCCCATCCCTGCGTTACATCGTCACAGTTTCCACTATCACCAGTCCAACCAAAAGTATAACGCTGCAATCCTGCATAAGCAGCACGAGTCATTTGAAATACACGACGATTGGGATTACGTTTTTCAAACTGCTCTTTCACAACTTTGTCCCAAGTTAACCCATAGACATTGTGAATCTCATTATGCATTCCCAAATGATGTTTCATTACCAAACGATCCACATCCTCTTCATTACTCCAAGCAGGCTCACCCATATCCGTCCAAAATCCACTGATACCGTCATTTATAGGCTTTTGCTGATATGCTCCCCACCAATCTGCTACCTCAGGCTTTGTAAAATCTACCACACCACAGTTTCCACCCCATGGCCAAGGCATATCATAAGTTTTGCCTGTTGTTGAATCAGTTACAAAATAACCAAGACTATCAGCCTCCTGCCACTGTTTTTTATTAGATTGAGAAATAACAGGATCTTGTGATACTACAACCTTAAAACCTTGTGATTTCAAATCTGCCAGCATCTGTTTAGGATTCTTATAATTACCTTTACGCCATTCAAAATCTTGCAAGTTCTGAGTCCAACCAATATCTTGATAAATAATATCGCAAGGAATACCACGCTTTCTATATCCAGTCGCAATCTCCCGTGTTAAATCCTCACGAGTGAGCATTCCACGACATTGAGCAAATCCCAAAGCCCATTTGGGTGGCATAATTGGCTTTCCTGTCAGTCCTATATAATGCCCCATAATTTCCTTATAGTCCTTGCCAAACATGAAATAATATATCATTTCACCACCTGGAGCTTCAAAACTATAATAATCTCGACTCTCTGTTCCAAACTTAAACTCTGTTTTATAAGTATTATCTAAAAATATACCATAACGATAATTACTCATAAAAAACGGAATACTCTTATATAAAGGATCATCAGCTACACCATAGCAAGGCCGATCACTATTCCACATTTTATATGTTTCCCCTCGTCGATCTAATTTACCGGTTTTTTCTCCCAATCCAAAAAAATGCTCATCACGCCTCAGCATTTTATATTCTACCTTCTTTTCACCTTCACAAGTCCGGCCATCACCATAATCACTAAAAATAAGCTTTTGATATTTATCAAAAACCTGGAGCTTCAAGGGGGATTTATTAACGCGTATTCTCAATACAGGTGTAAAAATCTCATAACAAGACGCTTCCTCATTCACATTGACTACTCCCACATCTTCCAGTTCTTCATTAATAACAGCAAACGAAGAATTTAACCGTTGTAATTTCCCGTCTGGAGAGTACCATATCCGAACTACGGATTGCCCACACAATTTCAATTGAAAAGCTGCACCATTATCCAAATGAAATGTTACTTCACGCCCTTGTTGCGAAAATGACTTACAAACAGGCACTGCAGCTTGCACTACGACTGACACAGCTAGCAACAACCATCCAACAATATATCTAAACATAGGCTTATGATTTATAATTATAATTCTCTAACTTTACAATCTATCCAAGACTCAATTAATTTATATCACATAGAGTAAAGTTCTTCATCCTAAAAAAAGAATAAGCACCTCTGTAAATCTAACCTCACAGAGGTGCTAACATCAAAGTTCTAATTAGTTATATCAACCTTTATAATAAATATTATTTTATAGGCGATACAGATAGTTTTTTCAACCCCTTCATTTCGTCTGAATTTGTAACCTCAAATAGACTTACAGCATACCCACCTGCTTCTACCGTATTTATTTTTAGTTTGTTCTTAGAGTTTACAAGTCCTTTTACAATCTGATATGATTGAGGATTTAACTTATAATCAGTATCTTTAGTATCAGCATATATGGTAGCTATATAATTCTTCCCTTTTTCCAAAAAATCAAGTGAAATAACTGATTGATGATTAGCATTACCTGTAGCACTACCAATAAACCAATTATTCGTTCCCTTTTCTTTTCGAGCCACAGTTACATATTTCCCTGGTTCTGCTTCAAGATAAATACTATTATCCCAATCAACCGGTACATCTTTTATAAATTGAAAAGCATCCATAAAACGCTCATAATTTTCTGGAAGATCTGCAGCCATCTGAAGAGGGCTATACATCGTTACATACAATGCTAATTGATTTGCCAATGTAGCATTTACGTGTGAGCTATTATTTGGATTTAATTTGGAAATATTCATTTCAAAAATACCTGGTGTATAATCCATCGGCCCTCCTTGAAGTCTCGTAAAAGGCAAGACTGTCGTATGAAATGTTTTACTGCCACCAAAAGCCTGATACTCCGTTCCACGTGCAGATTCATTTCCAATCAGATTAGGATATGTACGACAAAGTCCTGTAGGACGAACTGCTTCGTGAGCATTCACCATTATTTTATGTTTAGCAGCCTCTACAACACAATACAAATAATGATTATTCATCCACTGCCCATAATGGTGTTCACCATAAGGCAAGATATTTCCCACATACCCACTTTTTACGGCTGTATAGCCATATTTATTCATTAACTGATAAGCCTGTTCAAGATGTCTCTCATAATTACGAGATGAGCCAGATGTTTCATGATGCATCATCAATCTTATTCCTTTATCATGTGCGTATCTATTCAACTGTTCAATATCAAAATCAGGATAAGGAGTCACAAAATCAAAAACATAATCTTTTTGATTTCCAAACCAATCTTCCCAACCAACATTCCATCCTTCTACCAACAACTGATCGAATCCATGTTTCGCAGCGAAATCAATATACTTCTTCACATTTCTTGTATTAGCAGGATGATTACCATTAGATTTTACTTTCCGATAATCCGTTTCTCCAAGCTTCACGGACGGAATATCATTAGTATAGCTCCATGGCTTCCCTCCAGCAATCATCTCCCACCATACCCCCATATATTTTACAGGCTTAATCCAAGAAGTATCCTCAATTTTACATGGCTCATTCAAATTCAAAATCAAATGAGATGATAAAATATCACATGCATCATCAGAGACCATAACTGTACGCCATGGAGAATGACATGGAGTTTGTAAACGTCCTTTGAATCCGTCTGCATCAGGAGTAAGCCATGACTCAAATACTAAATTTTTATCATCCAGATTTAAATGCATACATGAATAATCAACCAAAGCTGCTTCATGCAAATTAATATACAACCCCTCATCTGTTTTCATCTGCAATGATGTTTGCACTCCTGTTGGGGAAAATACAGTTTGAGAAGCATTAGAAGTTACCGCATTAGACAATAATGAACGTATTTCTGACAATTTAGATTCTGTATAATCATATTCTTGTGTATCATAATCCCCAGGAATCCACCAAGCCGTATGATCACCAGTCATAGCAAACTGACTATGCTCCTCTTTTATTACAAAATAAACTAAATTTTTTTGCTGGGGAAATTCATAACGAAATCCAACCCCATCATCATATACCCGAAAACGAATATTCATATAACGATCTGTTGATGGCTGCTTCAACTCTGCAAGAAGTTCATTATAATGATTACGTATTTCTTTGACCTCACCCCATACAGGCTGCCAAGTTTCATCAAAAGTAGATGTAGTAGCATTAAGTTGTTCAAAGCCATCCATCAAATTCTTTCCATCACGTAATTCCAGACCTAATCTACTTTCTTTAATTACAGGTTTACCTTTGTAATCTACTTTATAAGTAGGTATCCCATTCTTTAACTGGAAATCAATTGAAACGATTCCATTAGGTGATGTTACCACATCAGCATCAACATTTAATGCTGAAAATAATAATGCAGATATAATTAATTTTAGCTTCATACTGTTTTTTATTCTTATTTATATTCAACAACCAACATGTTCCAATATTTTAATGAAGGCAAAGTAAACTCTAAACGGTTCCCATTTACCTTAAATGCAATTGGGATTACGGCTCCTCCGGCATAATCAGGTGATGCCATCCAAAGACCTTTCACAGAACGTGAAGGACAAATACTAAAGGAAGGGTTTTCAATTGTATTTGGTTCCGGCATAGTTCCATAATCATCACGCCATTCATCACTATCAGCTTGTGATAAATTCAACAAATGAATAACATCCTGATTTTCCAGACTACGCCCTATCGTACATAACTTTCCTTTAACCGGTGGCCAGGATTGCACCTCAAATTTACCGTCAACAGATACAATATCGACATTAGTTGTCAATGAACCACCATCACGCAGCACATTCTGATAAGCAGTCATAAAATCATAATAATGAATTATATTCTTTTTTAAAGCCTCCGTCATTTTCAAATTGTCATTAGGGAAATACTCCTTGCACAACATGTGAGGACCAAGTTCCAAATGCGAACCTCCCAACGCAAACATCACCGCATCGGTCAACAAGATCCCAGGAGTATTAAATTCACCTACATTTTCAGCCAACCAATAGTTCATATAGGCTGCAAATACGGTATTCAACTGATTGCCAGAGTATTCATTATTCTCATCTATAATTGTTTTCAGATGACTAAATTTCGCCTCAGTACGGTCATTATCTTTACCCCATACCTCATTATACAAAAAATCGACCTTTCCTGTTTTGGCTATCTGTTCTGCGCCATAGCGGCTGACAGCATTCATAATCAACCTCTTATCTGGATGTGCCTGCTTCATTGCCTTTATAAATGACGCATAACCTTGTGGCAAATCAACTTCCTTACCATATACATTAAATACGGTTCCTCTGTTTCCCAACTGGTCTATCTGATAACCATCAAAAGCAAAATGATTATATACGTCTGTATTACGTTGTATCAAATAGTCCTGCCATGCCTTATTCCCCGGATCTGTCAAATAAATATTACTTTTCCAACTATCAGGCAATTCATGGCAATCACGCGTTTTTGCCTTATAATCTTTGAAAAGCCCCCAGCTATCTTTCACACCATCCAAATTCGCATCATCCAAAGCACCAAAACAAAGATTATAAAAAATGGACTTCATCCCCAAAGCATGCTGCACCTCAATATACTTTTCCACAGTTTCCGTATATACATCACGACTGGCAATATCCTTATACACAGGCATAATCTGTCCATCACGAGTACTTCCTAAAGGCCAATGATGCTTATTATGCCAGTCTTGGAATTGTACACCATTAATGTGGCAACGGCTCAAATAAGACATCTCATCCTTTATATCTTCATCCGATTTCTGACCAAACTCTGCCACAAATCCATACCTAGGAAATCGTTTCCAATCGCTAGAAGCATCAACCGCAATTGTTCCGTAAATTACTTCCTTATCATCCGATGATGCATAAATATCAACCATATAACCTGTAAAATCTACAGTTGGAAGAGTCCACGTCCATGACGAACCAGCCAAAGGTTGTTCTTCAATTACTTCATCCAAATGACGATAACGAATTTTTGCGTTCGACGGAATGTCACCTAAAATACCAAAACTTACTGTTTCTCCTGGTGCATAACAAGCTTTATCCGTAAATAAAGAAATACCAGTTCCTTCCTCTATTTTAACAGAAACTTCACCTCCTTCATATTCCAAATTTGCCATTCCTGCTCCGTCATCGTTCTTACATGCAGTAAAAAGGAGAAAAATTCCTGCCAAGTAAATTATTTTTTTCATGATAAACAATTCTAATTTAATCAATTCTTCTGAACTAAGAGTTTTTCTGTAGCTTGATTCAGGGTAATCGTATAGTTTCCCGGATCAGTCACAACCCATTTATTATCTAAGCTTCCATAACCATAATCTGGATTCGTTTTATCAATCCAGTACATATCATATTCACCTGCTTCAAATGTAAGACCATTTTCTACAGCCATAAACCAAGCTCCCATCCAATCAGACTGGTTATCACAGGTAAACTTAATTTCACCTGCTGTCAGATTTCCAGTCCACTGATAAGTATATTCGTCAATCTTTGTCATTGGAGCAGAAGAAGGCAAAGTCCAACCTGCAGGAGTAGCATCACCTAGCAAAGAAATTTCCGTATAAGGTTCAAAAGGAGCCATCACCATTTTTTCCTGGCCTGTTGTTATGTCCAAACGAATCTTATAAGCCTTTCCGCATTCTTCTTCTTTCAAAACCCATTTCTGATCTGTACCACCCAATTTTACATTAGTATCCGTATACGGAGCTTTATCTTGAGTTGCCATATACATATTATCCCAACTTCCATCCATGGTTCCAAACTTAAACTCACCATCAGGAGTCCATGTAAATACATCACCATATAAAAATACGAACGGATTCACAGGATCTTGCTTCATCGGTTTAGAAGTCCAATTAGTAAAGCTACCGACAAAATACAAAGTATTAAAAGCTGGAGCCACTGGAGTACTCTTGACTATATTCAGAGTATTATTCAACAAATCAATCGTAAGCTTATAGGTTCCGGTTTCTGTTACCTGAAAATTCAAGTCATCTACCGTATCATCAACTTTTTGAATAATATTTATGGTCATACCATCACTTAATATTTGTTCTCCATCAGGAGCACAAACATAAGCAATAGAAGAAAAGTCCATTTGAGTAAAGAACTTAAAATCCTTACCCTCGGTCAATGTTGCAGTAATATTAAAAATACCAGGTTGCTGGTTATCAACCAGACTGCACACTCCCATTTGTTCTACATACCATCCACCTTCCGTCGCATCACCACAAATATATAATGTCTCAGAAACCGGTTCATAAGTAGTCACTTTAAAAGAAACAGAAGAATTCTGCTCATAGTCTTCATAACCAACAACCTCTGCAATCACAGTTGCTTCAACTTCCACTGTTTCACCGTATGTCAAACTAATTCCAGCAGCATGCAAATAATCATTTAATTCTCTAACTGTAAAAGCATAAGAAAGTTCCTGATCATTAAATCGCTTATTTAACAATGGTTCTGTTGGTTCAGTACTTCCTTTCTCCCGCAGCTCCAACTTATAATTCAGCCGCGCTCCTGTCCCATAATTTGTACCACTAGTCCACTTTAATGTTAGAGCTGTCAAAGCCGCATCATTTTCATTAAGATTAATCACCTCCTTATCAGCAGTCAATGTCAGCACATCATAGCCTTTATTTGTTTCAGTCAAATCCTCTGAACAAGAACTTAACGTAAAAACACAACAAAGCAATACGGATAAATAAAAAAATATATTTTGAACTCTCATAATCTATAAGTTTAAGTTATTAATAACCGGGGTTCTGTACCATCAATGCATTCGCATCCATTTCTACTTGTGGAATAGGTAGTAACATACGGTCTTTAGTTGCATTTACCTTGCCAATAGAATTAAAGAACTTCAAGGCATAATCTCCCCCATCAATACGGATTAAATCAAACCAGCGATGACCTTCGAATGCAAGTTCCATCCGGCGCTCATGAATGATTTTCTCCTTCATTTCCTCCTTATTAGTTGACAGAAAGTCTCCTAATCCGGCGCGACGTCGTACTATATTCAATGGAGTTTGCGCCTGAACCGTTTCACCCAATTCATTCAAAGCCTCCGCCTTCATCAATAATACATCCGCATAACGGTAAGCTATAAAGTTCTGAGGACTTGTCTCTGCATCCTGATATAAATTTAAAGAAATAGGAATAATAAATTTACGCACATTACGCCCAGTCATAAAAGCATAACTTGCCTTATAGGACTTTCCATCAAAATCCGGACATCCTTCATAAAATACGGTAATATCTTTACGTTTATCACCTTCTTCATACGATTCAAAGAATTCATCAGTAGGTTGATTCCACCCATAAGAGCCATAAGTAAATCCAGAGTTACGAGGCCCCATAAATGTTGAACACCAGGATGACTGTCCATCATTTGCCCAAAAACCGCCCGTTCCTGCATTCTCTCCAGAATATTGTATTTCAAAAATAGATTCTGCACTATTCTTATTTTTAATTAAATTCTCATTCCATAAAGAAGCATAATCACAAGCTGCCAAATCATATCCCATCGTAGCGATCTCATCACATAAATCCACAACTGCTTGATAAAATCCTTCTTCGGGTGCTAAAGATGCATAGGTATTACCGTATGAAGCAAGAGTCAAATAAACTTTTGCTAACTGAGTGCAAGCGGCATCCTTAGTAACACGTCCTAAGTCAGCTGGAGCTAACTCATTTTTTTGAGGTAAGCGCTCTATAGCCTCCTTACAATCTTTTATAATCAGGTCATAGACTTCTGTTACTGTATTACGGGCAATGTCTTTAGGGTCACTAACTTTAGCCGGTTCTGTACGAATAGGAACTCCTCCAAAACAACGAACCAAGATAAAATAATAATGCGCACGTAAAAAATAAGCCTCACCCAAAGAACGGGTCAATATTTCCGGAGAAATATTATCCGCATTAGCTGATAAAGACTGAATGGCTGTATTGCAATTACCGATACCAGTATATCCTCCTCTCCATAATCCAACTGCAAGATTATTACTTGGAGTTGCATAGAAATTAGCAATTTCTTTTGTTTCAACTCCATCAGTACCTGTAGAAGGATCTCCCCCCGCTTCGCTATCACCGGCACAAATATCCATACTCCAGATACGCTGATTATAAAGATTCATAGACTGTAAAGACTGATAACATCCGTTAGTCATAGCTACAGCCAAATCATCGCTCATAGGAATAGTAGTACTAGGAGAATCCTTAGGATACTTTTCCAAAAAATCACTGCAAGAAGAACAGGTCAGCAAAGCAGATGCCAATATTATATAAGTAATATGTTTCATAATAATTGTTTTTTCAGATTAGAAATTAAAGTTGACTCCTAAACTAAGAGTTCGTGAAATAGGATAACGATTATTATCTATCCCATTAATATCTACTTCTGGGTCAAAACCAGAATATCCAGTAATAGTAGCCACATTATCGCAAGAAACAAACAGACGTGCATTCTCCAAGGTTAACTTCTTTATCCATTTTTGGGGGAAATTATATCCTAACGTAATATTCTTTATACGCAAATAAGAGCCGTCCTCAACCCAACGGTCAGAAACACGATTATTCTTAGCTGGGTCATTCAGTACCGCACGAGGCATGACATAACTTGTTCCTTCCCCTGTCCAACGGTTCAGAACTGCCGCAGTCTGATTCGCAGCTCCAGCCATACCCTCATTCATTATATTATTTGCATTAAAAATATCATTTCCACTCACTCCCTGCAAATAAATAGACAAATCAAATCCTTTATAACTCAGATTATTATTCATTGAGAATATCCACTTAGGAGATGGATTACCGATAACAGTACGGTCATCTTCATTAATCTTTCCATCATTATTCAGATCTTTAAAACGAATATCTCCCGGACAAGTTTCTGTACTTTGGAATGCATGTGAATTAACTTCCTCCCAATTTTGGAAAATACCATCAGTCACATATCCATAAAAAGTATTTATCGGAAATCCATTAGCCAAACGAATTACATTTTCACCGGCAATCTCATTACGGAACATCGGTATGTTGCTATTTAAATCTACAATCTCATTGGTATTATAAGTCAAATTCAAACTAGTATCCCAGTTAAAATCCCCTCCAACAAAGTTATAAGTATGTAAAGCCAACTCAACACCTTTATTACGGACCTTTCCAGCATTAGTCTGACAACTTGAGACTGTTTCATCAAATCCGGCAGTAACAGGAACTGAAGCTGAAACTAACATATCCTTTGTATTCTTTACATAAGCATCCAAAGATAGGTTTACACGCGAATTAAACAAACTTAAGTCAACTCCGATATTGGCCTGATGAATAGCCTCCCAACGGATATCAGGATTATACAAACTTGTTGTAGTCAACGCATCGACAACCTCCCCTCCAAAAGCATATTTACGGATATCAAACAATGCTGCAAAATCATAATTACCAATTGAAGCCTGGTTACCAGTTACTCCATATCCTGCACGTAATTTTAAATCGGACACGACCTCACTTTGTGGAAACCAAGATTCTTTGGATATACGCCATGCTAATGACACAGAAGGGAATGTACCCCAACGATTATTTTCTCCAAAACGTGAAGAACCATCACGTCGTACAGTTGCCGTAACTAAGTATTTATCATCAAATGAATAGTTGACACGAGCCATATACGAAAGTAAAGCCCATTCGCTCATGGAACCCGTCAAGCTTGTTATTTCCTTCGCATTGGTCAACTGACTAAATTCATTAAATAAAAAGCCGGATACATTACCATTCATGTAATTATATTTATTCCACTGTGCAGAACTACCTACCATAGCATCTAAATGGTGCTTTCCAAAATCTTTATTAAAAGTAAAATAGTTATCCCACAAGTAAGTAAAAGATTTATCACTACTTTGGTACTTACTTGTTTCACCAGCTTCTCCAGAAGCAGTCCAGTCATACTTTGGATAAAGGTCCTCATTAAACCAAAATTTAGCATCATAGCCAAATGTTGACTTAAACTGCAACCAGTCACAAAACTTTATTTCTGCTGAAATATTAGCCAAGAGATTATATCCATCCGTCCGCTTGCTATCATTGTATATAGGCCCAATAGGATTACGCATCGTTCCGTACCAGTTAGCCTGTGAACGATTGTCGTAGTCCGGATAACCAGGATAGCTCCAGTCACCCTCATCTGTTTTAACCGGCTGTGTAGGAAGTGCCTTCATTGCACCGGCCACATCATAGCTTCCTGAAGTTTTAGTATCAGTAGAAAATGTCAGGTTATTTGAGAACTTCAACCAATTCAAAACCTGAGAGTCCGTGTTGGCTTGAAACGTAAAACGGCGATATTTAACGCTCTCTACCACACCTTTTTGCTCTAACAATCCACCAGAAACATAATAATGAGACTTTTCATTCCCTCCAGAGTAACTAACTGTATAATTTTGTGATAGTCCTGTACGGAACATTTCATCAAGCCAATCAGTACTTGAAGTCAATGAAGAAGGATCTGCCCACAAAGGATTTGTTGTTTGCCCAGCTGCAGAAAGCATATCATTGCTATAAGCTGCATACTGACTCGCATTCAACATATCTGGTTGATTCGTAACATTCTGTACAGCCCAATTAGCACTGAAAGAAAGCTTACCTTTCCCACTTTCTCCCTTTCTCGTAGTAACCATTACTACACCATTAGCACCGCGAGAACCATAAATAGCTGTAGCAGAAGCATCTTTTAGAACATCAACACGCTCGACATCTGCCATATTGATAGAATTAAGTCCTAAATCTGTAGGTACTCCATCAATTACTATCAACGGATTACTATCATTGATAGAACCAATACCACGTACTCGAATAGTAACATTATCTCCGGGCTTACCACTATCTATAATCTGCAATCCTGCAACTTTACCTTGCAGTGCCTGACCTACGTTAGATATTGGAGAGTTCTTCATATCCTTCGCTCCGACAGAACCTACTGCTCCTGTCAGGTCACTCTTTTTCATCGTACCATATCCCACAACAACTACCTCGTCCAATAGTTCCGTGTCATCTTTCAAAGTAATAACAAGCGGCTGGTTACCTGTCACTGTTACATTCTGACTTGCGTATCCTATATAAGAAATCACCAAAACCGATCCTTTAGGAATACTTAAAGAGAATTTTCCATCAATATCCGTTATAGAACCATTCGACGTTCCTTCCTGGATAACATTTGCCCCAATAACAGGTTCTCCTGTAACATCCTTTACAGTACCTGTTACCGTAAGATTCTGACCAAATACACTCGCTGTAATAAATAGCCCTCCTAAAAGAGAAAGCGCTCGCTTCTTTTGTAGAAACCTTGAAGTGTTGTTTTGCATAAATTAGACTTTTAATTAATAAATTAGATGTAATATTACTACATCCTTTTCCAACAATGCAAAAGTATTATGCTAATATAAAAGCTTCAAGGCAACCAAGTATAAAAGTAGTAACTTAAGATACTTAAATAATCATAACATTCTAATTATTATAATATTAGAGAATGATTCCAATGTCAAAAAAGTAGTAATCCAATAAATGAAAAGCAAGACGCTACTGCTCTAAACTACCAATTTGCATGACATATTTTTCAAATTCATCCCGATTGCAAGCCGCCTTATTCCGTGCCTTAGTTCGATAATTATAAATGGTAGTAACCGAATAACGAAGGAACTGAGCTATTTTTACACTATCTGTAATACCTAACCGAATCAATGCAAAAATACGCAACTCTGTATTAAGCCGTTCATTCGGCTTTAAATGAACTTTTTCACTTTCAATTAATAGTTTATTAAAATCATCAACAAAAGTCGGAAACAGCAACAAAAAGGTATCATCAAAACTCGCATAAAAATCTTTTAATTCTTTATCAACCAGTCGAGAAGACTTCAACTGATGATACAATTCCTCAACCTTTCCAACCGCAGCTAATTTAGCTAAACTTTTACGGTATTCATCCAACTTCTCAATATACGTTGAGCATTGATCAAGATAACGTCCTATGTAAATCTCCTTTAAATAAGTATTCTCACTCAATGCGTGATTCAACTCCTTCAACTTAGCATTTGACAGGCACAAGTCATTGTTTAAATCCTGTAGTTTCCGGTTCGCATCTATTACTTGACGTCGTGCTACCGCCAGACGTTTCATCTGGTAATACATATAATAAACTCCTCCCAATAAAATAAATGACAAGATACAAATACAAATAAACATTATTTGTAACTTATGCTGCCGCCTTGCTTTTTCTAAATGATAAGCCTCATTTATCACCGGAAATATTTTCAAGGTTTCTATAATCCGTAAACGGGCATTACACATAGCTGCATCTTCCATACAAAGTTTCAAATAAGAATAAGCACGATCGAGGTCTCCCTCTTGATAAAGTAACACAGCCAGTTCTCTCAAGGAAGCATATTCTCTAACTCCCGATTTCATATCAGCTATAGCAGAAAGCAACAAACAGCGTTTCTGGTTCTCTTTATCTCCAATTAAAGAATAAGAGTTTGATAATGTATAATAAAGTATAGCCTCATCATGAACTTCCATTTTATGTTTATTAGTATAATCTTCAAGCATTGCAATAGCTTCCTTACATTGACCATGAACATTATAACGATCAGCCTTAACAATTTGATAAGTAACAGACTCCTGATTATTTACCAGCAAAATAGAATCTCTATAAGAATCCGTTAATCTATTATATTGGCCTTTTTGGGCAACAGAAACCGTATAATCAGCCATATTCCCATAAACAGTACGATAAACATGATAATAATAAGGTCGCAAATAATCAGGCAACCGTTCCCGATTAACCTTTTTCATCAAATCCAGAGATTCTTTAAACATACCAGCAACTCCAGAAATCTCCGCCATATTCATTAAAGCATTTATCTGGTAATCCTCATTCTGGATACGTTGAGCAACTTCATAAATAGCACGAGCCACATGCGATGAAGAGTCAGCATTAAAAGAAGAATATCCAGAATATAACTCTCCTAATATATGATAACGTTGTTCATTAGTTTCTGAATTATCTAACATTTTATTCAAACGCTCCAAGTATTCCAAACGCTTCTTTATATACAAAGGACGTTCTTTAATTGCTTTATCAAGCTCTGATAACAACATAGGCATCTCATCTGCCATAGAAACAATAGCAAAAAAAAGCAGAAACAACGAAATCAAGAATTTCTTCATTCTAGATACAATAACTATAAGTTAAACCAAATTCAAATCTATCGTATGAACACAAAATTAATCAATTAAATGAAACAATAAATATTTCTTTCTCAAATTATAACTGATTTGAATATACCATAAAAAATTTATTTCAATGCTCCAGCCGCCTTCTGTCCATAATAAGATAAATTACTGAAATATAGGTCATCGATTACATACTGGTAAGTCAGATTCTGCTGTCGACCCTGTTGGGAGTTTTCTCATTCTCTTCTTTCTGGACCATCAAGGAGGTCTTCGAACAGCGCGAACGCGTACTGAAAGGCTGGTTCCCGATGAATCCGAAGCGGAAGAAAGAATACGAGCAGTAAGAAAACGGGTTCTAGAAGCAATATGACAACTTCCAGAACCCGTTTTTTACAGACATAGTAATGAAGCCATGATATGCTCCATGAAGGACTGAGCCTAATAATTAAACGTAATTGAAAATTACCTTATGAAAAAATAGAATGCAATAAAAAAAGGCTTTTCAAACTCTTACACTCACTAATTTTCCGTAAAGGCTTCCATAATGGCGGTAGGGTGTCCATCGGCAGTAAATGCACCCAATACGTAAGGAGTGGGTTTACATTCGGGTTCCCAATAAAACACACCCCGGCATTTTCCTTCGGTTTCCATACGGGCTTGGCGGATGATACGGGCAAGCTGCGCTTTCCCTTCTTCCGGTTTTGCCGACTCCATTCCCGTTTCAACAATCATGACGGGGCAGTTATATTTTCGGCTCATCCGACGAATATTATCCATACACCGCGTTATCGCTTCATCAGCATTTTTAACGTGTTTGTACATAATCGACCAGTACGGATAAAGCGACATACCTATCATGTCCCATTTCCCTCCGTTAGCCTTCAGTCCGTCAAAGATATAATTATACAATTCGTTGTTAAACCCGTTGTCAAGGTGGACGATGACAGTCGTTTCCGGGAAAATATCTTTTACGGCATCATAACCTGCAGTGGTCAAGGCAGCATATTGCGGCATATTAGTGCTGGCGCGTCCCACCTCCCAAAGGAAACCGTCGCTGGTTTCGTTGCCCACCTGTACCCAGCGAGGTTTGATGCCGCTATTTTTAAGTAGCAACAAGACATCGCGTGTATGTGTGGCCACAGCTACCTTCAAATCTTCGAACGACAGGTTCTGCCAAGCACGTGGAATGGTTTGATGTGCAGGGTCTGCCCAAAAATCGCTATAATGAAAGTCTACCATCAGCTCCATGTCGTTTGCTTGAGCGCGCTTAGCCAGTGTAAGCATATCTTCCTTGCTGCTCCATCCGTCTTCAGGGTCTACCCACACGCGCAGACGGATGGCGTTAAGCCCTAATTCTTTCATCAAAGCGGTACATTCACGTTCTTCACCTTTCTGATTATAAAACCGGTGCCCTTCTGCTTCGAGTTGGGTAGTCCAACTGATGTCGGCACCTTTGTAGAACGTAGTGTCTGTTTGTCCATACGCGTGGAAGGAACAAAGAGCCATCCACGCAAGATATATTATCTTCTTCATACCCAGTTATTTTACAGGTTTCACGTTAATCCAGATACTTCCGCTTTTTACGCCTTTAGCTGTAGCTTGCAGTTCCAATGTGCCGGCTTCTTCGCCCGCCTGGAGGATAACCGTCAACATTCCGTTAAAAACGTGCATCCGGGGCAGATGGAAAAGATCGAGGCAAGTGGGGTCGCCATTGGCTGAAGCACGGTAAGTTCCGGCTCCTTTTACCCTAAAGTTAACCAAACGTCCGTCTGTAGGACAAAGATTGCCATCTTTGTCTACGATGCGCAAAGTTACATAAGCAAGTTCTTTACCATCTGCCTTTAACGTATGGTGAGGAGTAGAAAGCTCAATATGGTGAGGCTTTCCGGCAGTGCGGACTGTCTGTTCTGCCACAGCCTTTCCAGCTTCGTCATAAGCCACTACTCTTACTTCGCCCGGCTCGTAAACCACGTCTGTCCACATCAGGCGGTAGCGGCGTTGCAGCCAGAGCGAATCTTTTCCCTGTAATGCCCTGCTTTCCTCGACCGTAAGTTTGCACTGCCTGCCATAACTTTTTCCGTTGACAAAAAGTTCGGCTTCGGGATAGCTGGTATAAACAAACACTGGCGTATTTTTTCCTTCTCTCCCATGCCAAGTCCAGTGGGGCAATATATATAATGTAGGCGACTGTTTATTCCAGATGCTACGATATAAGTAATAACGATCTTTAGGCAAGCTTGCCAAATCAATGATACCGAACAATGAGCTGTGACTGGGCCAAGCATCAGTATCGTAAGGCGAGGGTTCGCCCAGATAATCGAAGCCGGTCCATACGAACTGCCCGATTGTCCACGGATAATCATCAGCTAATGCAAAATCTTCATCGGGTACATTACTCCATGAACAATATTCCAAATCATATCCGGTAGACTGGTGGTCGTCATACATCGCTGTGTGGCGTTTAACGACCGGGAACTTATATACTCCACGCGAGCTGACCGTAGAAGCGGTTTCTGAACCCAGCACGATATTTTGCGGCAGGCGGTTATATGCTTCCGTATAGAGGTGGGTACGATAATTGAAACCGGGAACATCCAACAAGGCAGCAAATCCATTGTCTAACACACTCAAAACCTGATCCATGCCGCAAGTGACAGGACGTGTAGAATCTTCTCGATGGCAAATTTCCTGTAAGAATGCAGCAACTTTGCAACCTTCTGGTTTCCATTGGGTAGGAACCTCGTTGCCGATGCTCCACATCACCACGCTGGGATTGTTGCGGTAATGGCGAACCATGTTTACAATGTCTTTTTCCGCCCATTCATTGAAAAAGCGGTGGTATCCGTTCTCACACTTGGCTATATCCCATTCATCGAACGATTCAACCATCAGCATGATACCCATCTCGTCGCAAAGTTCCACCAGCTCAGGGGCAGGCATGGTATGTCCGGTACGGATGGCATCACATCCCATGTCTTTCAGTAAAATCAGCTGATGGCGCAAGGCAGATACATTGATAGCCGCTCCCAACGGCCCTAAATCGTGATGATTGCATACTCCTTGAAATTTGCGGTGCTTGCCGTTCAGAAAAAATCCTTTGTCGGCTACAAACTCCAGACTGCGAATGCCGAAACGGGTGGTATATTCATCAACAAGCCGGTTGTCTGCATAGACTTTAGAAACGGCTTTGTACAATGAAGGACTTTCGGGCGACCACAACATCGGGGAATTTACCAGAAAGTTTTGTTCGAAAGACATTCCGTTAGTGATTTTGCGCGTATTGTCTTTGGCGGCAACTATCTTTCCTTCGGGCGAAACAATCTCGGTTACGATACGGACATCTTTATTGTCGGCATTTGCTACCGTTGTAAGTAATTTTACCGAAGCATAATCAACACTTACGTGTGGGGTAGTCAGTTTCGTACCCCAAACGGGTACGTGTATGTCGTCTGTAGCAATGACATGCACATTCCGGTAAAGTCCGGCTCCGGGATACCAGCGCGAAGACTGCGGACGGTTTTCCAAGCGTACTGCCAGCGTGTTTGCTTGTCCATCTTTATTGACATACGGTGTTACATCAAAATAGAAAGAATTATATCCCCAGGGCCAAAAGCCTATTTCTTTTCCATTTACGTAGATACGGGCTTCGCTCATCGCGCCGTCGAACATCAGCGTAATCTGTTTGCCGGCAGGTGCATGGAAAGTAGTACGATACCAGCCTACACCCACGTATGGCAATCCGCCCGTCCGTCCGGTTTTCACCGAAGCCTCCGTTTCAAAATTCTGGGTAACAGCTACGTTCTGTAAATCATGGTTGCGGTCGAACGGACCAAAGATAGCCCAGTCGTGAGGAATCGTAACAGCCTCCCACTCCGAATCATCAAATCCGGGAGTCTCGGCCCCTTTCACGTCTCCTTTTGTGAACCGCCATCCTTTTTCTAACAGTTGCTCGCTGCGTTGTGCCCATACAGAGCCCGACGTGATAACACATACAAAGAAGAAGATGAGTTTAAATAGGTTTGTATGTTTCATATTGTTGGTTTTTGAATAGTTAGATTTGAATAATCTATTCAGGAGGGAAGTCTTTTCACTACTCCCTTCCTGATAACAAATTTTAGTTACGAGCGAAAGCATTCAGTGAGGCAGTAGGTTTTCCGCTGTCATCAAATAAGCCCTTTTGGTATCCGTTCCATCCTCCATAACATTCCGGTTCCCAAACAAATACCCCCAAGCATCCCTCTACCTGTTTAGCTTTGGTCATGAAATCGGAATAAAAGGCTTCAGCTTGTTCGTAGTTCCACGGGATACCTATCTCGCAAACCATGATTTGGGTATGATACGTACTGATAAGCGATTGCATATTGGCAATGCAAGCATCGTTTTGTGCCTTCCATGTCTGCCCGTTTTCATCTACCGGACTCCATTCAGCCAGTCCATTGTTTTCATCAGGGTCTTCGCCCGGATAAAGCGACATTCCGATAATATCCCATTTCGCTCCGTTCCCTTGCAAGCCATTAAATATCCATGCATAATGCGTCAACTCGTTACCCCGGTCTAAATGAACAATAACCTGAGCTTCAGGATAAACCGTTTTTACAGCATCGTAACCCGAATTGACCAATGCCGCAAAGTTTGCCATATCCGTGCTTGCCTTGCCTTCGTCAAACAACATGCCGTTGCTGGTTTCGTTTCCTACTTGTACCCATTCCACGTCGATACCTTGATTTTTAAGCGTAGTCAATACTTCAGTCGTATGGTTGGCGACAGCCTGACGCAGTTCATCAAACGAATAATCCTCCCAAGCCGCCGGTTTGGTTTGATTTCCCGGATCCGCCCATGTATCGCTGTAATGAAAATCAATCATCAGCCGGTATCCCAAGTTATGTGCCCGCCATGCTTTGGCAACTACGTCGGCTTGGTTACACCAGCCGTCGACAGGATTCACCCACACACGTAAACGGATAGCATTCATCCCAAGTTCGCGGAGCAGAGACATACATTCCCGTTCTTTTCCGTCGGCATCATAAAATTTCCTTCCGTTAGCTTCCATTTCGGTCAGCCAGCTTACATCGGCACCGCGGGCAAATCCCGTCATATCGTATGTCTCTTCCGGAATTTCGGGGAATACCGGTTTATCATCGTCGTTGCAGGAAGTGATGGCAACCCCCGCCAATAGGAGTAAGCCCATCCACCAGTTTTTTATCTTTTTCATGGTTGTTTCGTTTTTTAATTTGCTGTGTAATTCCAAGTCATGTTAGTAAGGTCAACGGTAAGGGTAACCGCTCCGGTTCCGTCGAACCATATATTCCATTTGTCGTCTTGTGAAGACAGTTGCGAGTTTTCATCCGGGTCGCATCCATACCATACCGAGTTCGTCCGGTCTACGATGTTGATTTGGTCTCTTACTTCTCCGGAATAAGTGCCTGTGTACACACCGCTTTCGCTGCCGGTAGGGTAGAGTGTAGTCAGGATGACTTCGGAACCGGTGGAATAAGAAACCACGTCGAGCGATTCGGGAAGCGTGACGGGAGTCTCTTCACCGGAGTCTCCTCCGCCCGGCAGTTCGGCTGCTCCTGCCTCTACGCTGACCGTGCAGTTTGTCGGATCATACAGATTCAGTCGGACGGTACATTCTCCTGCCTGCGGCACATCAACCGTAATGTTTCCGGCAGTTTCGGCTAAAGCGACATGCTCTCCATCGGCGGCAAACGCAATGCCGGTGGCTGTGCCCGAGCCGTCTCCGGTTTCCACATTATACTGTTCTCCCTGCCCGTTGATGGTTATCGTGCGGCTTCCGGCAGCGTCGGCAGTAAATGTGGCAACCCATTGGTTTGTGGCTTGGTCTAACGTAAGGTCGATGCTTTCGCTTGTCAGTCCGCTGACAGAGAGCGAACTGATATGAAGCGCACTCCATTCTGCCGCTTGCGTATTGACGATAACATAGTAACATCCAGCTGTTCCAGGAAACCACATATTCTGGAGCGAGTTGTTCGGGTCGTCTGTAAGATGGAATGCCCCTTCGCTTCCTGATGTTCCCCATATCGAGCCGTCTCCTTCTTTAAGAAGGATATGATACCATGCTTCAGGTATAGAGATAAATCCGCTGTATATACCGTCGGCATCCGGTGAGTAAAAAGTAACACCTGTTTCACCCAAATTCTCCGTCTGATCATTTGACAGGATGACAGTACCGGTGTTCATATCCATTTTGTATGGTGTGACATCGATACTTACCACATTGCTGTATACCGGAGGAATATTTGTTCCGGTAGTTCCTGCCAGACGGAAATAAATCTTATTATTCCGTCCCGTAACAGCTCCAATCTCGCTTGCTAATGAGTTCAGTTCCAGCCCTGTGAATGCGATGGAAAGTGAAGTCGTTGCAGTCTTGCTGACGGTGGTAGAAAAATCCTCCGACAGCGATGCTTCCACATAGGTTGTAACGGTGACAGTTGTTCCTACCGCAGGGTCACTTATCTGAATCGTGCGGTCTGTCCACGCCAGTGAAACCACTATCTCTTGAGCCAAGTCAGCATTCAGTTCAACCCTGTCGGTGGTAGCCATTAAGTTATTGCTTTCCAGGCTCTGCAAATATATTTTGTCGCCATCTTTCTCGCAAGCCGAAAAAGCAAGCAATGCGAACAATACGGCAAACAGGCTTTTTATCGTTTTCATAACAAAAGAGTTTAAGTATTAATAGTTCTCATTATATAAATTCGGATTGGCAGTCAGTTCGGTAGACGGAATAGGATAAATGTTATATTTGCTGTCTACCCCTGTTCCTGCCAGTGTTCCTCCTTTCCACTCCCATACGTATGTATTAGAAGTAAAACGGTTAAAGCGAATCAAGTCAGTACGCCGTGTGCCTTCCCAATACAGTTCGCGCAAGCGTTCGGCAAGGAAAAAGATACAATTGTCATTGGTCATGGCAGCCCAGTTCGGAATCGGTTCAGCTCCCACACGGTCCCTCAGTTCGTTTACATACTTGTAAGCCTGATCCATGCTGCCTCCTTGCCCGCCCCGTGCCGTAGCTTCGGCATACATCAAGTAAACATCTGCCAGACGGAATAACGGGAAGTCCGTATTCACACCCGATTGTGCCGTATTGGATGCCGTTTCTCCCGCATCGGTTACGTTTGACCATTTAGTTACCACATAACCTTCCTTCTCGTTAGTCATGTCTGTAATATTGAGGGTTTGCCCTTCGGTGATAAACATACCTCTGGGGTCATTATTGAATTGGGCAGAGGCAGCACCGCGCATTCTCATAGACCCCCATCCGCTGGCTACTCCGACTGAGTTTTGTGCCATGCCGGCAGGTACCGCCGCACATACCACATACGTGGAAGCTCCCCATGAAACAGTAGTGGTAGCATCAACAGGAAGTGTAAAAATAATTTCGTTGGTACGTTTATCGTTATCAGCATTAAACAGCTTGGCATAATCCTGTTCCAGCGTATAGCCTTGTTCGATGGCATGGTTACAAGCAGTGATACATTCAGTATAGCGAGCCTCGCCGATATAGGTTTCAGCGTTCAGATACATTCTTGCCAGCAGCGTGTAAGCCGCTCCTTTCGAAGCACGTCCGTAAGGGCATTCGTCGCGGTTCAGCAATCCGTTCTCTGTTCCTGTAATTTCATTTAATTCCGTCTCAATAAAATCGAAAATCTGTTGGGCTGTATAGCGTGGGGGAATGTAACTGCCCACAGGGTCGTTTTCAGAGACAAATGGAATATCATGGAAAAAGTCGAGTGCGTGGTAATAAAACAGTGCGCGGAGGAAACGGGCTTCCGCACGATATGTACGCAGGGTAGACTGTGTTTGTCCGTCGAATGCAGCGATTGCATCGTCTGTAGTATGACGGAGAAACTCATTACAAAGCGCAATGTTATAATAGATACGATAGTACATATCCGAAACCCATACATCGGTAGCATCCCAAGAGAGGTTGCTGATGTCGCTCAGCGTTTCACCGGATAACCATGTATAGGCCACTTCATCGGTACCGACTTCTTGCAGGTTAAAATAACAGCGCATGTAATCGAATCCTTTGTTGCTTGAGAGGTCTTGACTGCCGTTCTGTTCCTGGCCGGTAGTGACCATTGCCGTATATAATTTTGCTAATACCTGATAATAACTTTCTGCACTGTTATAAATATTTTCGGAAGTGATTTCCGTATGCGGGAACTGATCCAAATCTCCTACGCAGGAAGGAGTAAGAAAACATCCGCAGCAAATCATTGCTGTATATAATATTCGTTTCATAGCTTGGTACTGGATTGAAGATTAAAAATTAAGTCCGATATTCAAAGAATAAGTACGCGGACGCGGATAAAACGTATTGTCCACACCATTAGGTACTTCCGGGTCTACGCCACTGTATCTGGTGATACAGAATACGTTTTGAACCATCGCACTGACATTGAGGTTGCATCCCTTGAAGATTTCTCCGAAGTTATAACCCAATGTAAGATTGTCCATCTTTAAGAAAGAAGCATTTTCAACGTAATGGTCGGATAAATGCTGGCGGGTCTGGAATCCGGTTTCCAGATAGCTGGTTGAAAGATTGTTCAGCTGATAAGCATTGTAGCTCATTGTTTCAAAGGCTCCGGTAGTCATAGCCATGCCATTGTAAACATAGTTACCGATATTGGCACGGAAACTCATGCCCAGGTTCCATCGTTTCCATTGTAGTGAAGTACTTAATCCCATGATAAAATCCGGGGCAGGCGAATGGTAGCGGTATAAGTCGCCTTCGTTGATAGTACCGTCATTGTTTAAATCGGCATAAACACCTTCAATAGGCTTTCCGGTTTTTTCATCGTACAGCTGCTTATATACATAAAACATATAGGGTTCATATCCTTCGGAAAGGGTTTGCACATATTGTCCGTCTACCGCCGGCCCTACTTGTGTGTTGGTAGCTTGTCCTCCTTCCACAATCGACAAATTCTTAACCTTCATTTTCTGCCAAGTCATATTAAAGCTGACATCCCATGTTAAATCTTTGGTTTGAACCGGTGTAGCGTTTAAAGACAATTCAATACCTTGGCTGTCTACGTTACCGACATTGGTTGTGATGTTGCGGTCGAACGTAGAACCTGCGGCGGCAGGAACCGTGGCAATCAAATCTTTTGTTTTCCGAGTATAATAATCCAAGCTACCCGTGATGCGGTCTTTCAAGAAACCAAAGTCGAATCCAAAGTTCCACGAGGTAGTTGTTTCCCATTTCAAGTCTGATACGTATGCTTCCGGGCGGTATGTATAAATAGGAGTACCTCCTACGATACCTTGTGCCCCATCTTGGCTGATGGTATAAACAGGCAGGTAATTATAATTGCCAATACCGTCTTGCTGGCCAGTGACTCCATAACTTGCACGCAGTTTCAGGTTACTTAATACTTGTTGGTCTTTCATAAACGATTCTTCCGTAACTCTCCATCCTAAAGCAACAGAAGGGAATGTACCCCAGCGCTGCGATTGTGCAAAGCGGGAGGTGGCATCACGGCGAACAGTAGCCGTCAGCATATAGCGCGAACCGTAAGAATAATTCAGACGTCCGTAGTACGAAAGCAACACATGACGTTGGTCGGATGTCCTGTATTGAGTTTGTATTTCTCCGGCGGCATTCATTTGTGTAGTAGCCGGAGTGGCGGATTTCCAATATTGGTAATCATATCCTACGGTTGCATCGAAACTGCTGTTGAGGGTATCAACAAACTTATTGTAGTTAGCATACAGGGTCAGCAGCCTGTTCTCGTTTTTCTGCGGTCCATACGGATAATAATATCCCCCGGTAGTATAATATTGAGCAGCTTCGGGCGATACGTATTCCGAGCCTTTTCCTTCGGCATAGTCGTATCCCAATGTGGCATGGAGTTTCAAGTCAGGGAAGAAATGCAAACGGTAGTCAACATCGAAGTTACCGATAAAACGGACTACCTTGCTATGAGCATCGCGTTGTTCCAGTAAACCAACCGGATTCCTTACTCCGCCCGTCACCGGACTCCCATCGCCCGTAATGGCTTCTGTAAAGCCTCCAAATGCGTCAGTCCCAGAATAAACAGGTATAGTGGGATTCATGGTAGAAGCTCCCCAGATGGCCGAAGTGTTGGCAAACTGGTTCTTATTGAGCGAACCTTTGGCATTGATAGTCAATTTCAGATGGTCATCAAAAAAAGACGGAGACAACGAAAGGCTACCGGTAAAGCGTTCGGCATTGTCTGTTTTAAGCAAACCATCCTGGTTATAATAACCTACCGATACGCGGATTGGCCAGTTCGGGGCGATACGTCCTGCCAAACTCAGGTTGTTATCTGTTCCGAAAGCGTTATGATAAACCTGGTCGTTCCAGTCGGTGTTTGCCGTTCCCAATAAAGCTTGCTGGGCAGCACTTCCTTGCGTTTTTACTACGTTTACAAACTGGTCATAGCTCAGCATGTCTGCCATTCTTGTGCGGGTCTGAATGGAATTGGTTGTACTGAACGTTACTTTCAACTTGTCGGAGTTCCCTTTTTTAGTAGTGATGATGATAACACCATTTGAAGCACGTGAGCCATAGATTGCCGTAGAAGAAGCATCTTTCAGAATGGTCATGCTTTCAATGTCATTCGGATTAATCAGACTGAGGAAGTTTCCATCGTTTCCGCTGATACCTCCTTGTTCCAATGGCACACCATCCAGCACGATAAGCGGGTCGTTGCTGGCGTTCAGCGAAGCACCTCCACGTACACGGATGGTACTACCTGCCGTAGGCGAACCACTGTTCGACATAATCTGTACACCGGAGATTTTCCCATTGATAAGCTGCTCCGGCGAGCTGACCAGTCCCGTATTGAAATCTTCGCTCGACACGTTGGTAACCGAGCCGGTCAAATCGCTTTTACGCTGTGTACCGTAACCGATGACTACCACGTCGCTCAGCATTTCTGTATCCGATTTCAGTCGAATGTTTAATACGTTGGCAGACACATTTACTGTTTGAGAAGCGTATCCGATGTACGAAAATTGAAGTTGCTTGCTTCCTGCCGGAAGTTCTACTGAGTAGTTTCCATCGAAATCGGTGATAGTCCCGGTTGTGGTACCTACTACCAATACACTGACTCCGATAAGAGGTTCTTGATTTTCATCATCGATGACTTGTCCGGTAATGATTCTTTTTCCGCTTTGTTGCGCGGAAAGTGTGATTGTGTTTCCGCCTCCTGTTATTATCAGAAAGAACAGGAACACTTTCAGCAGATTAAAGATGTTGTTTTTCATGTTACGTATTATGTTTTTTTGTTCGTGGCAAAGGTAAAATACAGCCTGCTACTTCAAAGAAACATATCGGACATATAACAAAAGAAATTGGACAACTGTTGTAAAACAGTTTTTTCAGTTCTCTGAAACATACTGTTTTGGCGTTTTGCCAAATATTCCCTGAAAACATTTCGAGAAATAAGACGCATTAGAATAACCGACCATATACATGACCTCCGATACGGTAAATTTCCGTTGCTGTAACAGCATTGCTGCTTTCTTCATGCGAATGGACTTAATATATTCCACCGGAGACATACCCGTGAGCTGTTTTACCTTCCGATAGATTTGTTTGCTCCCTACACCAGAAAGATTACAAAGCGCATTGACATTTAAATCAGAATCTGATATATGATCCTCGATAAGCTGGGTGATAGTTGCTAAGAACTTTTCATCCTGTGAAGCGATTTCTTTGATTGGTTTTGGGGAAGAGATCTTTTCTATCCGTGCCCTCACCTCGTAAGCAACCTTGTTATGCAGCAACTGAGAAACTTTAAAGTAAAGAATCTCTGCATCAAAAGGTTTAGCGATGAAAGCATCAATCTGTAATTGTAGGCTCTTACGTTCTGTTTGTTTATCATCTTTTGCAGTCAGCATGATGATAGGAATCACGGCAGTAGTCGGGTTTTTCTTTAATATGCGACTCATTTCAATACCATCCATAACGGGCATCATCAAGTCAGAAATAATTAGGTCTGGGTGTTGGTTGTTCACGACCTCCAACCCTTCTTTCCCGTTAGATGCAAATACACACCGGTAGCCGTCAGCTAAGATGGTTTGGATGACATTACGCATTTCCGGATTATCATCCACAATCAAAATCAACGGTTTGAGTTCGTTGTTATCTACTTCTTGTCGAGATTCGGATTCTTGAGTTGAAGATATGGGTAAGTTAAGCAACTCATCTACAGGGAAAGTCACGGTGAAAGTTGTTCCCTTCCGGATAGTTGATGCAACTTCAACTTTGCCATGATGTAATTCCGTATAAGTTTTCACCAAGTAAAGTCCGATTCCGGTACCTTCATATTGCTTTTTAGTACGTGAAGACTGATAAAAACGTTGGAACACATAAGGCAATTCATCTTCAGCAATACCTATTCCAGTGTCAACTATATGAATATTTACAGCCTGCAAATCTTTATGATATTCAATTACAATACTGATACTACCACCCTGCGGCGTATATTTGGTTGCGTTCGAAAGCAGATTGCTTATTATTGATTTGAGTTTGATAACATCCATGTCCATAAATAAAAAATCGATGTTGCAGGAAATATTCCATTGATATTTTTCTTCTACATCGGCTTCTTTATAGATAGCATATATATTCTTGACAAACGAAACCAGTTCGATTCGCGATACGATAAGCAAAGAATCTTCTGCCCGATCTATACGATTAAACTCCAACAACTTGTGAATCATTTCATTCAAGTTAACCGCATTTCGGTAAATCACTTCCAACATTGACTTTTGATGGTAGTCTTTCACATCGATCAGCAATTTGCTTATCGGAGTGACAATCATACTGATTGGGGTCTTCAGGTCATGAGAAATATTTGATAAGAAATCCATTTTTTGTTGTGACCGTTCCATTATCTGGCGTTTTTCTATCTGTTCCAATCTCAAACGATTTTTTACCATGAAAAAGTTGATGATCCATCCTGCCAATCCTCCGATAATAAGAAAATAGACTATTTTTGCCCACAAAGTTTGATACCATGGCGGAAGAATGGTAATCGATAACATAGGAGCAGTTTTTTGCTTGTCCTCAACATGCCTTATGAATAGGGTATATTTCCCGTGGGGAATGTTAGTATAAAGAATGCGATTAGAACGTTCGTCCACATGATGCCAGTCTTTATCTAATCCTTCTAATTTATATACAAAGTTGTCTTTCTTTATATGAGCATATGAGTAATCAGAAAATTCAAACGATAGATTATTCTCTTTATAACTTAATTCGATATTTTGCATGTACCGCACACTGCTGTCGCTTGTTATCTTTTGGTTGTTAGCCGTTATCGCAGTAATATGAATGGGAAGATATTTTGCAGCCTTACTAACAGCCGAAGGAGTACACAATCCAATACCATCATAACCACCCAAGAATACACGCCGGTCAATCTTATCATAGTAAACACGGGTAAACATCTGGTCATCTATAGGGATACGTGTTACCGCATTATTCTTTTTATCAATTCCCCATAATCCTTTGGTTGTAGAAACCCAAATGCTGCTTTCAACTTCTGCCATGGAAAGAATATTACAATTCTTCTGGTTCAAATTGATTTCCGTGACTGTCTCCGTGACGGGATTGATACGCAACACTTTATTGTGGCATCCTGCCCAAAGATATCCTTCGCTGTCGCTCATCAGAAAATCGGTAGTGATTTCTTCATTTGTTCTTGGCAGGCGGAATGCGGTGAATTTCCCACTCTTCGGATTCAGTTTCTGAATCCCGTTATTATATAACATAATCCACACGTTGCCGCTACGGTCTTCTACCACTTGGTTGATAAACATACTTTTCAGTCCGTCTTGGGTCGTATAGTTCTTGTCGGCCACACAATAACCCGATGCGGAATGTAACAATTTATCTTTCCGGATAACAAAAAGTCCGCCCAGACAAGTGCTTATCCAGAAATTCCCGTCAAGGTCTTCAAACATATAGTAAGCCCAATTCGCGTTATACGAACGTGTCCGGTCGACGATTGTATATGGGATGAATTGGTGAGTCAATTCATCATACCTCTCTATGCCACCGTCTGTAGCAATCCATAAATTCCCTGTCCGGTCTTCATAAATATGGCGTATGCGGTTATGGGATAACGGATAATCTTTTTTGTTCATCTTATACCACCGTGTTTGCGGATTACTATTTATCAAGCCGCGCTCTACGAATAATAATCCGTCTGTGCCTCCCAGCCAGTAATTACCTTTACTGTCGCGGAAAATGGAATGGAATAAATTTCCCTCACTACTGTGCGTCAGTTGCCATACAGGTATGAATAAATAAGGATGAGTATTGCGGGCAAGGGATACGCCATTATCTGTACCCAACCAGATGTTAGAATCTTTGTCAGAAAAGATACTCCAAACGATATTATTTGATAGCGAATGACTATTACGTGAATCGTGGAACAAATGGTTATGTTTTCCGGTAGCAGGATTATAAATGTATAGTCCGTTATCTGTTCCTATCAGTAAGTTTCTATCGACATCAAAAGCCAGTGATTTCACCGAATTGTCCTGAAAGAGAGGAATACTTTCTGCCCGTCCGTATCGCAGACAAATCAACTCACCTTCTGTTCCTATCCATAAACATTTACGCTCTTTATCCTCCAGCATTATATTGGCAAAAAAATTCTTTTCGCGTCGAGCAGCAGGAATGCCGATGAGGTAGAAATCATTACCAGTTTCATCCAACCGACATACCCCGTCATAGGTCCCGATATACAGTTCTCCATCAGACGTATGCAATAGTGAGTAAACAGCAACATGGGGAAGACGGCTGTTATAGGGCGTAAAAGCTTTCAGTTCGTGTGTGTTAAGCGTATATCGGTAAAGTCCGTTTAATGTTCCTATCCAAAGGTTATTTTTGTAGAAAGCAAGACTACGCACATCGTTTGGGAAAGAGACTTCAGCAGTAACGTAGTGGTCAGTCTTGTAATTATATATCAATAATCCGTTGTCTGCTCCAAGAAAGATAGAGTCTCCTGCAACAACACCGCAATAAATACGTACGTTACTGTTTTTTCCGTATTCAAAGTGAGATTGTATGGTATATCCGTCATAACTAAGCAAGCCAGCATTCGACCCCATCCAAATAAGACCACTTTGATCTTGCAAAATACAACTGATAGTTGAAGCATCGGCTTGTAAAGGAATACGGTCTAATTGGAGGTAAGACATTTGCTGCCCGTACAATCCCTGTATTGCCGACACAAGCATGTATAGGATGAGAAGAAAGTACTTTTTCATGTTACACAAGATAAAGAGGTGAAACAGACACGAAAACAAAGATATGAATTCTTACCGAATCATGCAAAGGCAGATAAACATAACAAAAAATCTATGCTGATATATAGCACCTAATTTACCCTTTCACCAAGGATATACAAAATATGAATATACACCTATGAGACGTTTTTGTGGCAGTAAGTGTTCAATAGAAAAAAGTTATGAGGCTCTGAAATACGAATAATAACCGCTTGCAAACGTCTATCCTATATAAAAGTTGCTTCACTCTAAAAGCTAACAATATCATTACAAACGAATTAAAAATATTCAAACCAAGATAATTTTCTTTCAAACGTCAGGACAAATTCTCTGTTTCACACTGTGGGATACAAAAACCACAGTGTGGGATACATATTTCACACTGTGAAATACAAATCCCGCACTGTGAAACAGAGAATATGCAAGGAGATTTCAAAAAATACTTGCCCGGAGCTTCAATTAATTCTGCCGGCAAATCAATCAGATGAAGTTTCCGGCGCATACTCCTGCAACGTCAATTCTCCTCGCAGCACTCCCAATGCATTCATGGCCAATGCTCCCATTTCATCCTCACCGGGAATTACCACAATCGGAGCCAGGCCTTCCAGCCATTCACGCAACCCCTGGATGCAATAGTCATTGAAAGCGATACCTCCAGTCAGAATCACAGCATCAGTCTGTCCGTGAAGTGCGATGTGCATGGCACCGACCTGCTTGGCTACCGTATAAAGCATGGCATCCAGCACCAGCTTGTGCTTTTCGGCTCCGGCATGTGCCCAACGGATAATACTCTGCACATCAGTAGTACCCAAATGAGCCACCAGACCTCCCCGACCGTTTATCATCTTACGGATTTCGGCATAGGTATATTTCCCGCTGAAACACATATCTACCAACTGCCGGGCCGGCAACGTTCCTGCCCGCTCCGGACTGAAAGGCCCCTCTCCATTCAAAGCATTATTGACATCGACTACCTTTCCATAATGATGGGCACTGACCGAAATGCCTCCTCCCAAATGGGCTACAATCAGATTTAGTTCTTCATACTTTCGTCCGATACGGGCTGCATAACTGCGGGAAACAGCCCGACTGTTCAGTGCATGGAAAATGGAGATGCGCGGCAATTCCGGAATACCGGAGATACGGGCCAAATCGCGCAACTCATCAGTCACCACCGGATCGGCCAAATAAGAAGGACAACCGGCACAATGCGCAATCTCATCGGCAATCCAGGCCGCCAGATTCGATGCGTGTTCCATATCGGCATGCCATAAATCATGCTTGATTCGCTCGTTAATCTGATACACTCCACCGGGAGTAGGTTTCAACAAGCCTCCACGGGCAATCACGGCATCAAAGACAAGCGGAATGCCAGCCTTTTCCAGCGTATCGTGCACACACTTGCGACGGTACTCATATTGTTCATTGATATGGTGAAAGCCGGCCAACTCCTTGGAAGGATGCGCAATGCTTTCACGCCAGATGGGATTCTCATTCTCGTAGACTGCCAGCTTCGTAGAAGTGGAGCCCGGATTGATGACAAGTATCTTCATAAGGTCTAGTTTTATTCTTTTCGTGTCCCTGCCAGACATGCCAGTACCAGACTGTAGTATTTGGAGTTTCCGGAGTCACTCCGCGAAGGCACTACTACCGGTGCAATGGTACCGGTCAGCATACCTGCCATATTCGCATCGCCAAACAGAGACAGGGTTTTGTAAAACGTATTGCCCGATTCTATATTAGGGAAAATCAGAATATCTGCATTGCCTACCACTGGCGAGGAAAGTCCTTTTATTTCCCCGCTGTGCTTGTCGCAGGCGGTCTTGGCATCCATCGGCCCATCGATAAAGACTTTTCCGAAACGGCCTTCCTGCGCTTCTTTTTTCAGTTCCACGTAGCTCAGGGTATGGGGAAATTTCTCGTTGATCTTCTCCGTGCAGTGTATCAGTGCCACCCGGGGTTCTTCGCATCCCAACGTACGACACAAAGCCAGGTCGTTGGCGATCATTGAACGGTATTGTTCCAAAGTAGGACGAGGAATTACTGCCGCATCCGAGAAAAACAGCAGTTTATGATACAAAGGTACCTGCGCCACGGCCACATGGCTCAGCACCCCTCCTTCGGGTAACAGTCCCTCTCCTTTTTTCAGGACTGCACGCAGCAGGTTGTCGGTATTGATAAGTCCCTTCATCAGGACTTCCGCCTCGCCCGTACGTACCAGTTGCACAGCCAGTGCAGCCGCTTCATCCGGTGTTCCAGCTTCGTAAATGCGTACAAAGTCGGGAGAAGCTGCCCGCAAGTCGAGCGCTTCTTTCAAGTGAGCAGAATCTGTGACCAGCAGATATTCAGCAATCTCCTCTCTCAGGCTACGGATAATGACATATTCCGTGTGCGGATCGTTCGGGCAGACCACCGCCACTTTCCGTCGTATGCCGCGCGAACGCAGGCAGTTGACCATCTGAGAAAGGGTTCGAATCAGTTCCATATCATTAGATTTTAAACAAATATGAGAAAATAATTTGAATAAATATCTATTTGGGATGCTAATTAATGCTATAGAGCCGGAGGAGGAAAAATCCTCCCAACGTCAATTTGTCGATAAAATCCTACGAAGTACGTATTATATGCTACAATCGTGCAAGGAGATATACCTACTTTTGCAGAAAATTATACATAATACTTACCATGAAAAATATATTCTGCTTTTTAACCTTATTGCTCAGTCTCTGTGCAAATGCTCAAATCACAGAGCGCACATTACCTGCCGAATGGAAACACCTTATTGATGGGGGACGATTTAAAGACCGGTTCCTGCCTATGCCCGACGGAAAATCCGGCGAAAATGTGTGGGGTACTGACTCTGTACGTCTCCGGTACGTTGACAACGGAATTGAGAATCCGGAACTTTCTTTTTGGGGAGGAAACATTCTCAAAGGTAAGGATAACAAATACCATCTCTTTGTCTGCGGATGGCCGGAAAACTCGCCTAAGGGACACATGACATGGCCCAAATCCACCGTATTCCATACAACAAGTGACCATTTGAGCGGACCTTATACCATCTGTGACACGATTGGGAAGGGACATAATCCAGAAGCATTTATACTAAAAGACGGACGTCCCGTGGTGTACGTTATCAACGGATATTACATTGCAGACAGCCTGAATGGGCCGTGGACGTACAGTCATTTCACCTTCGACAAGAGAAACAGAAAAATCATTGAGGGGCTGTCTAACCTGACCTTTGCCAGAAGAAGTGACGGTTCTTATCTGATGGTATGCCGCGGAGGAGGGGTATGGATTAGTGAAAACGGTATCTCTCCTTATCAGCAGGTAAGCGACAGAAGTGTGTATCCGGACGTAAACGGGGAATTTGAGGACCCGGTCATCTGGAAAGACAGCTTGCAATATCACCTTATCGTCAACGACTGGCTGGGAAGAATTGCCTACTACCAACGCTCCATCGACGGTATCCACTGGATTACGGAGGAGGGCGAAGCTTACACTCCGGGAATAGCCGCTCACAAGGATGGCTACAAGGAAAACTGGTTTAAGTATGAGCGTATGAAAGTGTTTCAGGATGAATACGGACGCCCCATTCAGGCCAACTTTGCCGTTATCGATACCATCAAATGGGAAGACCTGCCAAACGACCGACACAGTTCAAAGAATATATGCATCCCTCTGAACAAAGGATTGCGTTTGTCGGTCTTGAACGAAGATACGATTACCGCCCAGACTAAGGAAATCAAGGTACTGGTGAAAGCGGAGGAAGGGGTTGACTTCAAGGATTTCGACATGAAATCGCTGAGATTCGGAAGCTCCTCGGACGTAAATTACGGAAAGGGATGCAAGGCTGTCAAACGTATCGCTTCGGGCAAGGACCTGATTATCGTATTCGATGGCAGAAACAATACCATCAGAAAAGATGAATTTGCTCCCAAACTGCTCGGAAAGACGAAAAAAGGAGATTTGCTGTACGGATATGCCAAACTGCCTTACGTCAATTATCATCCGGCATGCCTGTCGGCGGCATATCCTATGGCGTATGACAAGCAATTGGAACTGAAAGTGAAGAATTTCGGTTTGTCCACCTCTGAAGAAACAGACCTGACCGTACTGGTCAATGGAGTAAAACTGGCAGAAGGACAAGTGAAAGTGCTTTCACCTTATGAAAGTGTAAAACTTAGCCTGCCTTGCATAAACGCAGCTAAGATTGACAACCAGACTTTATTTACGATTGTGTACAGCCAGCACGGTAAGGAAATCCGCAAAGAGACCATACAGAACTTCGACTGATAACACGTTACCTTATACACACGAACGGGGAATACGAGCTCCTTTTTAGAAGGTATTGTATTCCCTTTTTTATGAGACTCTATCTCAATTGTCAATTATTTACTTTATTCCTTCTTTTCTTGTGCGCATAATTCGCAAGTTCTCTCTATATTTGCCTTACTTGGTAAATAAAGAAGGAACACATGAAAACAAATTTTTCTTTCGATATGCAGGCCCTCGACGAGGGCATTCACAGTCGCTTCCCCAACCATAAGGAAGCACCGCTTATCGGACTTACCGGGAACTTCAGCGACGGTAATCTGACATTGGCTCCGGGGTATTATCAGTCTATCATTCAGGCTGGAGGGGTACCGGTGGTCATTCCTCCCTACGAGGATGTAAACTTGCTGATTAATACGCTTGAGCAGCTTGACGGATTGTTGCTCACTGGAGGAGGTGATTTGAATCCGCTATTCCTGCACGAAGATCCTATCCGGGAACTTCACAGCATCAATCCGTACCGCGACCGTCAGGAACTGCTTCTAACACGTTGGGCTGCCAACCGACAGATTCCGATGTTAGGTATCTGCCGAGGGATGCAGGTCATCAATGCGGCATTGGGAGGCACACTCTATCAGGACATCTATGCACAGAAAGAGACGCCATCGATTAAACATAGCCAGGATTTGGAACGGAGTTTCCCATCGCACAGGGTAGAGTTAGCAGAAGGCAGTCTGTTGGCACGTATCTTAAACGCCAAGGAAGTAGCTGTAAATTCTTTCCACCATCAGGCTGTGAAAGATGCTGCTCCGGGTTTCCGTGTATCGGCTACGGCACCCGATGGAGTAATAGAGGCAATAGAAAGCACAGAATACAAATCTATTATAGGGGTGCAGTGGCATCCGGAATGTTTCATCCTGAATCAAGACAAGTGCATGATGCCGTTGTTCGGATGGCTCGTCCGTGAAGCAGGTTCATTCCAGAAAGCCAAGAAGCTGCATGAGCGTCTACTGATTCTCGACACGCACTGTGATACTCCGATGTTCTTCGACCAGCACATCCGCTTCCACGCACGGGACCCGAAGATTAAAGTAGACCTACATAAAATGACGGAAGGACGGCAGGATGCGACCATCATGGTGGCTTACCTGGAACAGAAGGAACGTACAGATGAAGCGCTGCTGGCTGCAACGGCCAAGGCAGACCGCCTGCTGAATGAGATTGAGGAGATGGTGGCTATGAACTGTACGGCTGTGGACATCGCTTATTCTCCTAACGACTTATACCGTCTGAAACGGGAAGGAAAGAAGGCCATTATGTTGGGCATTGAAAACGGATATGCCATCGGAAAGGATTTAAGCCGGGTCGCACATTTCCGGAAACGAGGTGTAGTGTATATGACACTCTGCCACAACGGAAACAACGACATCTGTGGTTCTGCACGCTACAATGAAGAAAACCTGGGAGTCACTCCGTTTGGAGAGCAGGTTATTCAGGAGATGAACCGCCTGGGAATGATGGTGGATTTGTCACATAGTGGGGAACGGACATTTTACGAGACACTGGACATCAGCAGCCAACCGGTGGTTTGTTCGCATTCTTCCAGCCGTGCGCTCTGCGACCATCCTCGTAACCTGACCGACGAGCAGCTTCGTGCCATAGCCCGCAAGGGAGGTGTGGTGCAGGTATGCTTGTATAGCGGTTTCCTCCGTAAGGAGCGTCCGGCTCATATCTTGGATGCCATCGAACACCTGAACCACATGGTGAACGTGATGGGTATCGAACATGTGGGAATCGGCAGTGACTTTGATGGCGACGGAGGTATTATCGGATGCAATGACTCTTCGGAGATGATTAATCTGACTCGTCAGTTGCTTCATGAACGGTACAACGAGGAAGACATCCGGCGCATTTGGGGAGGTAACTTCTTGCGTGTCATGCAGCAAGTACAGGAGAATGGCTCCTACAAATAAAGTTTAAAACCCGATTGCCGTTGCAAGGCGTGTACAAAAATAAGTTTACCTTTGCACCACAATCAAAACAAGTGAATTATGATTTCAATAAAGAATCTGCTGGCAGTAACTGCCTTAATGACAGGAGGAGCTTTCATCTCTTGCGGAAACAGCCAGAAGAACAGCCAGCAAATAGAAGAATCTGAAGCGGCTATAGTGCAGGCACCGGCATTCAATGCGGATAGTGCATACGCTTACATTGCCGCACAGGTGCAATTCGGACCTCGTGTTCCTAATACGGAAGCTCACCGGAGATGCGGCGATTACCTGGCCGCACAACTGGAGAAATTCGGTGCGAAGGTGTACAACCAGCATGCGGATTTGGTGGCCTACAATGGTACCATCCTGAAATCGCGTAACATCATCGGGGCTTACCAGCCGGAAAACAAAAAGCGAGTAATGCTGTGTGCGCATTGGGATAGCCGTCCATACGCTGACCAAGATGAAAAATCTAATCACCAGAAACCAATAGATGGAGCCAACGATGGTGCCAGTGGTGTAGGTGTATTGCTCGAAATTGCCCGCCAGATCCAACAACAGGCACCACAAATCGGTATCGACCTGATATTCTTCGATTCAGAAGATTACGGCACACCGGATTTCTACGAAGGTACTTATAAACCAGATACCTGGTGTCTGGGCTCGCAGTACTGGGGCCGCATTCCTCACGTACCTGATTACAAGGCTCGGTTTGGTATCTTGCTTGATATGGTAGGCGGAAAGAATGCCACATTCTACTACGAAGCGTTCTCCAAGCAGACGGCGAACAATGCCATGAAAAAAATCTGGAAAATGGCCGACCATCTGGGTTACAGCAATTACTTCATCAAGGAAGACGGAGGGCAGGTTACCGACGACCATGTGTATGTCAACCAGTACCGCCAGATTCCGTGCGTAGATATTATTCACTACGATACGCAAAGCAACACTGGCTTTAACCCGACCTGGCACACACTGGACGACAGCTTAGAGAATATTGACAAATCCACTCTTCAAGCCGTAGGGCAAACGGTGATGGGAGTAATTTATAACGAAAAATAATTAAACACTACCGCAATGAAAACTATCAATGAACTCCAGGACGAGGTAATCGAAGAATTCAGCGACTTCGACGATTGGATGGACAAATATCAGCTGCTGATTGATTTAGGCAATGACCAGCAGCAGCTTGACCCGAAATATAAAACCGAACAGAACCTGATTGACGGCTGTCAGAGCCGCGTTTGGTTACAAGCTGATCTGGTAGACGGCAAGGTGGTATTTCAGGCAGAAAGCGATGCATTAATCGTAAAAGGTATCATATCTTTACTTATCCAAGTGGTATCTGGACACACACCAGACGAAATTCTGGAATCTGACCTTTACTTCATTGAGAAGATTGGACTGAAAGAACACCTCTCACCAACCCGCAGTAATGGTCTGCTTGCCATGGTAAAACAAATGCGCATGTATGCCTTAGCATTCAAAGCCAAAATGCAAGAAGCATAATCTCACAAAAGATTATCAAGGTAATCACATAAAAGGCTCGTGAAGCAGGTTTAAATCTGATTTCACGAGCCCTTTTTATTGACAATGTCTTCCAAGACCTTGATGTTTTTCAGCCCCAATAGAGCATAAAAAAGGCTATGCAAACGCATAGCCTTTTAAGTATATAGCATGTTACAGAATTATTCAGCTTTAGGGGCTTCCTCTGTAGTAGCTTCAGTTGCAGCAGCTTCAGCAGCCGGTACTTCTGCAGTTGCAGCTGATTTCTTAGAACGACGAGTACGAGTAGCTTTCTTGGCAGCTGTCTTAGCCATGTTCTCGTTGTAGTCAACCAATTCGATGAAACACATTTCAGCGTTATCACCCAAACGGTGACCAGTCTTGATAATACGAGTGTAACCACCCGGACGATCAGCAACTTTTACAGAGATTTCTTTGAACAGTTCAGTTACAACATATTTGTCCTGAAGATTGCTAAATACAACACGACGTGAGTTAGTAGTGTCATCTTTAGATCTAGTAATCAGCGGCTCAACGAACTTCTTCAAAGCTTTAGCCTTCGCAACAGTCGTAGTGATTCTTTTGTGCTTGATCAAAGAACATGCCATGTTTGACAGCATTGCATTTCTGTGAGAAGCAGTACGACCTAAATGGTTGAATTTTTTATTATGTCTCATTGTTTATTCTTTGTCTAATTTATACTTAGAAATATCTGTTCCAAACGAAAGATTCAGACTCTCGAGCAAATCATCAAGCTCAGTGAGCGATTTCTTACCGAAGTTACGGAACTTCAGCAGGTCGGTCTTATTGAACTGAACCAAGTCACCCAATGTTTCTACATCGGCAGCCTTCAAACAGTTCAAGGCACGAACTGACAAGTCCATATCAACCAATTTGGTCTTCAGCAACTGACGCATGTGCAATACTTCTTCATCAAATTCTTCATTTCCTTCTGCATCTGATGTTTCAAGAGTAATCTTTTCATCAGAGAACAGCATGAAGTGATGAATCAAAATTTTTGCAGCTTCTTTCAGTGCTTCCTTCGGGTGAATGGAACCGTCCGTCGTAATTTCCAGTACCAACTTTTCATAGTCAGTCTTCTGTTCTACACGATAGTTTTCTACCGCATATTTCACATTACGAATCGGAGTGTAAATAGAATCGATAGGAATTACATTCACATCGGTGCAGAATTCACGGTTTTCGTCAGCCGGAACATATCCACGACCTTTGTTGATTGTAATGTCTATCTGCATAGTTGCTTTTGAATCTAAATGGCAAATAACCAATTCAGGATTTAACACTTCAAATCCGGTCAAATACTTACCAATATCACCTGCCTTAAATTCAGTAGAATTCTCAACGGTAATGCTTACCTTCTCATTTTCGAATTCCTCAACTACTCGCTTGAATCGAACTTGCTTCAGATTCAAGATAATGTTAGTGACATCTTCTTTCACACTCGGAATTGTAGCAAATTCATGTTCCACACCCTCAATACGGATTGTGTTGATTGCATAACCTTCCAACGAAGAAAGAAGAATACGGCGTAAAGCATTACCTACGGTAATACCGAAACCGGGTTCAAGCGGACGGAATTCGAATTTCCCGAATTTGGAATCCGCTTCCAACATTAATACTTTATCAGGTTTTTGAAATGCTAATATCGCCATGAAATTAATTATTATTTAGAGTACAATTCAACGATCAAGTGTTCTTTAATGTTTTCAGGAATGTCAGCTCTTTCTGGAACATGCAACAATTTACCAGTCTTAGAGTTTTCATCCCATTCCAACCAAGGATATTTGCTGTGGTTAAATCCAGCCAAAGAGTTAGCAATAACTTCCAAAGACTTAGATTTTTCACGAACACCTACCAACTGACCCGGTTTTACAGAGAAAGAAGGAATGTTAACAACCTTACCATCTACTGTAATGTGCTTGTGACCTACAAGCTGACGAGCAGCAGCACGAGTCGGTGCAATACCCAAACGGAACACTACGTTGTCCAAGCGACATTCAAGGCTCTGCAGCAAGATTTCACCTGTAATACCGTTCATACCCGCTGCTTTCTCAAACATGTTACGGAATTGTTTCTCCAACACACCGTAAGTATATTTAGCTTTCTGCTTTTCAGCCAACATGACACCGTATTCAGAAGTTTTTCTGCGACGGTTGTTACCATGTTGTCCAGGAGGATAGTTTTTCTTAGACAAAACTTTATCTGCTCCAAAGATTGCTTCACCGAATTTACGTGCAATTCTAGTTTTTGGTCCAGTATATCTAGCCATTTTCTTTCTTAATTTAATTGTTATTCATGAACTCAATTTGTTGCAGCCGCGATTACAGAAAGGAATTGCAATCCATTATTTAACAAAATCAAGTTACATCTAAATAGGTTATCTTTATTATACTCTTCTTCTTTTAGGAGGACGACAACCGTTGTGAGGCAATGGAGTTACGTCAATAATTTCAGTAACTTCAATTCCAGCTCCATGTACAGTTCTGATTGCAGACTCACGTCCGTTTCCAGGACCCTTTACATAAGCCTTTACCTTTCTCAGGCCAAGATCGTATGCCACTTTTGCACAATCCTGGGCAGCCATCTGAGCTGCATAAGGAGTGTTCTTCTTAGAACCTCTAAATCCCATCTTACCTGCAGAAGACCATGCAATAATCTGGCCTTCGCTGTTTGCCAAAGAAACGATAATGTTATTGAATGAAGAATGAACATGCAACTGTCCATTAGCATCAACCTTGACATTTCTTTTTTTAGCTGCGACTGTTTTTTTTGCCATATTAACAATTATTTAGTAGCTTTTTTCTTATTTGCAACTGTTTTCTTTCTTCCCTTACGTGTACGAGCATTGTTTTTTGTGCTCTGACCTCTAACGGGCAGCCCCAAGCGGTGACGAACACCACGGTAGCAACCAATATCCATTAATCGCTTAATGTTCAACTGGATTTCAGAACGAAGATCACCTTCAACCTTGTATTCAGCACCAATGATTTCACGGATCTTAGCAGCCTGATCATCAGTCCAATCCTTTACTTTCAGGTCACGATCTACGCCTGCCTTATCCAAAATTTTTGCTGAACTACTGCGTCCGATACCATATACGTATGTTAACGCAATCTCACCTCTTTTATTCTGAGGCAAATCTACACCAACTATTCTTATAGCCATATACTAAATTATTTTTTTTGCAAAAATAATAAATTATCCTTGACGTTGTTTATACTTAGGATTTTTCTTGTTAATAACATACAAACGGCCATTACGTCTAACGATTTTGCATTCCGGCGTACGTTTCTTTAATGATGCTCTTACTTTCATATCTTATTTCTTTTTTATTTGTATCTAAAAACGATTCTTCCTTTAGATAAGTCATAAGGAGACATCTCGACCCTTACCTTATCTCCGGGTAATATTTTAATGTAATGCATTCTCATTTTACCAGAAATATGAGCTGTAATCTCATGTCCGTTTTCTAGTTCTACGCGAAACATTGCATTAGACAATGCTTCAACGATAACTCCATCTTGTTCTATTGCGGATTGCTTTGCCATATTAAATTGCTTTATCTCCTAAAACTTGTTCTATAAATTCAAATGACGATAATATATCAGCCTTTCCTACTCCCACAGCTACCGTATGTTCAAAATGTGCAGCACATTTACGGTCTCTTGTACGGATGGTCCATCTGTCCTCCTCCATCACAATTTGTCGATTGCCCATCGTTATCATCGGCTCAATCGCAATACACATTCCTTTTTTTAACAAAGTTCCTGTGCCACGCCGACCATAATTAGGAACTGGAGGATCTTCATGCATTTCCTTTCCAATACCATGACCTACAAACTCACGAACTACGCCATAAGAATGTGCTTCACAGTATTCTTGAATCGAGTAACCTATATCACCAAGCCGCTTTCCATGAACTGCATTTTCAATTCCCTTATAAAGAGATTCTTTAGTTACCTTCAACAATTTCACGATTTCAGGATCAACTTCACCTACACAGAACGTATAAGCTGAATCACCACAAAAACCATTCATGAAAGTACCACAATCCACAGAAACAATATCACCGTCTTTCAAAGGAATATCATTAGGAATCCCATGAACGACCTGGTCATTAACCGATGTACATAGTGTACCAAGAAAGGGAGAACCGTATGGATTAGGGAAACCTTTAAAAGTAGGTATAGCCCCATGATCGCGAATAAATTCTTCTGCAACCTTATCCAATTGCTTGGTAGTAACTCCCGGCTGTATCATTTTAGCTACTTCAGCCAGAGTTCTCCCGACAAGGAGATTACTCTGACGAAGTAACTCTATTTCATCATCTGTCTTTAAAAATATCATTCGAGACGAGTAGTTTTTAATAAGCAGCTACATTACCGGAACGTCCTTTAATTCTTCCCGAACTCAACAGTCCGTCATAATGACGCATCAACAAATGGCTTTCAACCTGCTGAAGAGTATCCAATACTACTCCTACAAGAATCAGCAAAGATGTACCACCGAAGAACTGAGCAAATTCAGCTTGAACCCCGAAAAGACCGGCAAAAGCAGGCAGAATAGCAATAATAGCCAAGAATATAGAACCCGGCAGTGTAATACGAGACATAATTACATCCAAATATTCTGCAGTGTTCTTACCCGGCTTTATTCCCGGAATAAAACCGTTATTTCTCTTCATATCTTCTGCCATCTGGTTAGTATTGATTGTAATTGCAGTATAGAAATAAGTGAAAAGTATAATCAATGCCGCAAAAACAAAATTGTACCAGAAACTTGTATGGTCAATCAAAGCACGAGTGATGCCGCTTGCATCCTCCATATTGGAGAAACCTACAATAGTGATAGGAATGAACATAATTGCCTGAGCAAAGATGATAGGCATTACGTTCGCCGCATTCACCTTCAAAGGAATGTACTGTCTTGCACCACCATATTGCTTATTACCTACAATACGTTTTGCATACTGTACAGGTACCTTACGCACACCCTGAACCAACAAAATAGCAGCAGCTATCACAGCCAGCAAACAAACAAGTTCAATCAAGAACATGATGATACCTCCTGCACCCGGAGAAGCAAGTCTGGAAACAAACTCACCAGAGAAAGACTGAGGTAGACGAGCAATGATACCCACCATAATGATTAATGAAATACCATTACCAATACCTTTATCAGTGATTCTTTCACCAAGCCACAGAACGAACATACTACCTGCTGCCAGAATGATAGTCGAAGTTATAATAAAGAAAGTCCAATCTAATGAAGCATTAAGGGCAGGCCCTGCTTGCATTTTCAAGTTGATCAGATAAGATGGAGCTTGGAAAATCAAAATAATGATTGTCAGGATACGAGTATACTGATTAATCTTTCGACGCCCGCTTTCACCCTCACGCTGTAATTTCTGGAAATAAGGTACTGCAATAGCCAACAGCTGAATCACGATGGATGCAGAAATGTACGGCATAATTCCAAGTGCAAAAATAGAAGCATTTGAAAAAGCACCACCAGAAAACATATTCAACAAGGCAAGAAGACCTTCACTCGTCTGTTCATGCAATTTAGACAGCATATCCGGATTGATACCTGGCAATACGACATAGGAACCAAATCGATAAATTGCAACAAACAATATAGTAATGAGGATCCGTTTTCTCAGATCCTCAATATTCCATATATTCTTTAATGTTTCAATAGATTTTATCATTGAATCAGAGTTTTACTGCATTACCACCAACGGCTTCGATTGCAGCTACTGCGCTCTTAGAGAAAGCATTTGCTTCTACATCAAGCTTAGTAGTTAAACTACCGTTACCAAGAACTTTCACTAATTGGTTAGAAGAGATGAAACCAGCTTCAATCAAGTCATTAATTCCTACCTTAGACAGATTCTTAGCTTCAGCCAATTTCTGAATAGTGTCAAGATTAATAGCTTTGTATTCAACACGGTTAATATTCTTAAAACCAAATTTCGGAACACGACGTTGAAGCGGCATCTGACCACCTTCAAAACCAATCTTCTTTGAATAGCCAGATCTTGATTTTGCTCCTTTATGTCCTCTTGTTGAAGTACCGCCTAAACCTGAACCAGCACCACGACCAACTCTTTTTCTAGTTTTGACAGAACCTTCTGCAGGACGTAAATTATTTAAATTCATATTGTAAGATCCTTTATTGTTAACAATATATTACTTAACGATTGCTACCAGGTGTTTAACCTTTTCAATCATACCCAGAATTGAAGGAGTCTCTTCGTGTTCAACCACACGATTCAATTTACGGAGACCAAGTGCATCCAAAGTTCTTTTCTGATCAGCCGGAGCACCAATTCTACTCTTTACTTGTTTAATCTTAATAGTTGACATACGATTCCTCCTTATCCTCTAAATACTTTATCCAAACTTACACCTCTGTTCTGAGCAACCATGCGAGCATCTCTCATTTCGCTCAAAGCCAAGATAGTAGCCTTAACCAGGTTGTGAGGGTTAGACGATCCTTTAGACTTAGCCAACACATCTGTCACACCAACACTTTCCAATACAGCACGCATAGCACCACCTGCTACCACTCCTGTACCTGTTGAAGCAGGCTTAATAAATACTTCAGCTCCACCAAATTTAGCAGACTGTTCGTGAGGAACAGTACCTTTTAATACAGGAACACGAGTCAGGTTCTTCTTTGCAGCTTCAACACCTTTAGCAATTGCAGCTGTTACTTCACCTGCTTTACCAAGGCCCCAGCCAATAATACCATCTTCGTTACCTACTACTACAATTGCAGAAAAACTAAAAGTTCTACCACCTTTTGTAACCTTAGTAACGCGGTTGATTGCAACCAATCTATCTTTTAATTCTATATCGTTAGTGATCTTAACTCTATTATTAACTGCCATAATTCATTAAAATTTAAGTCCACCGTTACGAGCAGCATCAGCTACCTCTTTTACTCTCCCATGATACAAGTAACCATTACGGTCGAATACGACAGTCGTAATACCAGCTTCCTGAGCTTTCTTTGCAATCAGCTCACCAACTTTAGCAGCCTGTTCTTTCTTAGGCATAGCTTCCATGCCCAAAGATGAAGCAGCAACCAGTGTCTTACCACTTAAATCGTCGATAACCTGAACATAAATCTGCTTGTTACTTCTAAACACACTCATACGCGGACGTTCAGCAGTACCTGAAATCTTATTGCGTACTCTATATTTAATCTTAATACGTCTTTCTATTTTTGTTGTCATAATTGTACGATTTTATGTGAATTATTTAGCGCCAGCTGACTTACCAGACTTTCTACGAATTTCTTCACCAACAAACTTAATACCTTTTCCTTTATAAGGTTCAGGCTTACGGAAAGAACGTATTTTTGAACAAACCTGACCAAGCAGCTGTTTGTCACAAGATTCCAATATGATAAGAGGGTTCTTATTTCTTTCAGATTTAGTTTCTACCTTGATTTCGGGAGGCAACTGCATAAAGATATTATGAGTATAACCCAAAGCGAAATCAATGATATTACCGTTATTAGAAGCACGGTAACCTACACCGACTAATTCCAATTCTTTCTTGTAACCTTCAGAAACACCTACAACCATGTTGTTAATCAATGCACGATACAAACCATGGAATGCATGACGCTGTTTCAGGTTATCAAGCATAGCTTCTTCGTTTTCCTTCAACACCACGTGTCCGTCTGCAACCTCTACAATGATAGCAGGATTTACAAACTGACTCAACTCACCTTTAGGTCCTTTTACGTTCACAACATTTTCCTTCAGAGTAACTGTTACTCCAGCAGGGATACTAATGGGTAATTTACCAATTCTTGACATTGCTTATCCTCCTAACATTAATATACATAGCAAAGAACTTCACCACCAATCTTCAGTTCAGCAGCTTCTTTGTCTGTCATAACACCTTTGGAAGTAGATATAATAGCAATACCTAATCCATTAATAACTCTCGGCATGTCTTTGTATCCAGTATACTTACGCATACCTGGAGTAGATACTCTTTCAAGTTTCTTGATAGCGTTAACCTTGTTAACTGCATCATACTTCAGAGCCACTTTGATAGTACCCTGAGGACCGTCTTCAACAAACTTGTAGTTCAGGATGTAACCTTTATCAAAAAGGATTTTTGTAATTTCCTTTTTCAAATTTGAAGCAGGTACTTCCACCACTCTGTGCTTAGCACTAATTGCATTTCTCAATCTAGTGAGATAATCTGCGATTGGATCTGTCATAAAAATTAATTGTTAAATTAATCAGGACTACCCTGACAATATTTAATAAAAAAATAAATTACCAGCTTGCTTTCTTAACGCCAGGAATCAAACCGTTTGAAGCCATTTCACGGAACTGAATACGTGAAATACCGAACTGACGGATATAACCTTTAGGACGGCCAGTCAGTTTACAACGATTGTGTAAACGAATAGGATTAGCGTTCTTAGGGATAGCCTGCAACTTCTGAGCTGCTTCAAAAGCTTCTACAGGATCACCAGAATTTACAATCTTCTTCAACGCAGCACGCTTCTCAGCATATTTAGCAACAAGTTTAGCTCTTCTTACTTCACGAGCCTTCATTGATTCTTTTGCCATATCTTATCAATCTTTTTTAGCGTTTTTAAACGGTAATCCGAATTCTTTCAACAAAGCATAACCTTCTTCGTCAGTCTGAGCAGAAGTTACAAAAGTAATGTTCATACCCAAAATCTTGGTGATGCTATCAATGTTGATTTCAGGGAAGATAATCTGTTCCTGAATACCCAATGTATAGTTTCCTCTTCCGTCAAATTTGCTTTCAATACCTTTGAAGTCACGGATACGTGGTAATGCAACACGAACCAGTTTTTCAAGGAATTCATACATTCTTTCACGGCGCAAAGTTACCATCACACCGATAGGCATTTTCTTACGCAACTTAAAGTTAGCGATATCCTTACGAGAAACAGTAGCCACAGCTTTCTGTCCTGTAATAGCAGTCAATTCATTGATTGCCACATCAATAATCTTCTTGTCAGCTACCGCCATACCCAAGCCTTGATTGATTACAATCTTCTTAAGTACAGGGATTTGCATTGATGAAGAATACTGGAATTGATTCTTCAAAGCAGGAGCAATGCGCTCTGCATATTCTTTCTTAAGGCTAGCAGTATTACTCATTATTTAATCTCCTCTCCTGATTTTTTAGCATAACGAACAAATGTTCTTCCATCAGAACTTTCTCTTCTACCCACACGAGTCGGTTTTCCTGTTTTCGGGTCTACAGGATTCAGGTTAGAGATGTGAATAGGAGCTTCCTGCTTCACAATACCCCCCTGAGGATTCTTTGCGTTAGGTTTGGTACTCTTAGATACCATATTGATACCTTCTACCAGTGCACGTCCTTCTTTAACAAGAACCTTCAATACGCGGCCAGTTTTACCCTTATCTTCACCAGAGTTTACGTAAACTGTATCGCCTTTTTTAATATGTAATTTACTCATTACTTAAATCTTTTACAAAATTAAAGTACTTCAGGTGCAAGTGAAACCACTTTCATGTTCGCGTTACGCAATTCTCTCGCAACCGGGCCAAAAATACGACTTCCTCTAATTTCACCTGCGTTATTCAGCAATACGCAAGCATTGTCATCAAAACGAATGTAAGAGCCGTCAGCACGACGGATTTCTTTCTTGGTACGTACAATCAAGGCCTTAGATACTGCACCTTTTTTAATATCACTTGAGGGGATAACACTCTTTATTGAAACTACAATAACATCCCCAACAGAGGCGTAACGTCTCTTTGTACCGCCTAATACGCGGATACAAAGAGCTTCTTTCGCACCACTGTTGTCACATACTGTAAGTCTGGATTCTGCTTGTATCATAATTACTTAGCTCTTTCAATAATTTCAATCAATCTCCATCTCTTAGTTTTACTCAAAGGACGAGTTTCCATGATGCGAACAGTATCGCCAATCTGGCATTCATTCTTTTCGTCATGAGCATGGTATTTTTTCGTTTTAGAAACGAACTTACCATAAATAGGGTGTTTTTCCTTAAACTTAGCAGCAACAGTAATGGTCTTATCCATTTTATTGCTAACTACAACACCAGTTCTTTCTTTTCTTAAATTTCTAGCTTCCATGAGGACCATTATTATTTGTTAAGTTCTCTCTGACGCAATTCTGCTTTCATACGCGCAATAGTTCTGCGTAACTTCTTAATCTGTGCAGGATTTTCCAGCGGAGAGATCGAATGATTTAAAACCATTTGATTGTAATTGGCAACTTCAGTCTGAATTCTTTCTGCCAATTCGTTGGTAGCTATTTCTCTAATTTCTGCAATCTTCATATCAATTAAGCATTTTGACTTGCGTCGTAATCACGTCTAACAATAAACTTAGTTGTAACAGGAAGTTTCTGTGCAGCAAGACGCAGAGCTTCTTTTGCTACATCGAAAGATACACCTTCTACTTCGATCAAAATACGACCTGGAGTTACAGGTGCTACGAAACCTTCTGGAGAACCTTTACCTTTACCCATACGTACATCGGCTGGCTTACGAGTAATAGGTTTGTCCGGGAAGATACGAATCCAAATCTGACCCTGACGCTGCATATATCTTGTTACAGCAATACGAGCTGCCTCTATCTGACGACCTGTAATCCATTTAGTCTGAAGAGACTTGATGCCAAAAGAACCAAAAGCCAACTGATGTCCTCTTTGGGCGTTACCTTTAGCGCTACCTTTCTGCTGTCTTCTGAATTTTGTTTTTTTCGGTTGTAACATAATTCCTAAAATTCAAATCGTTAGCGATTGTTATTTTTCTTTCTGCGGAAGTTCTTTCCACCATTGTTACCGTTTCCTCCACGGTTGTTTTCTTTGCTCTGAGTGAAGTTTGGAGCCAACTCACGTTTTCCATACACTTCTCCACGGCAAATCCAAACCTTGATACCCAGCAAACCAACTTTTGTCAAAGCTTCAGCATGACAATAATCGATATCTGCACGGAAAGTATGCAATGGAGTACGTCCTTCCTTGTACATTTCTGAACGAGCCATTTCAGCACCATTCAAACGACCAGAGATCAGCACTTTGATACCTTCAGCACCCATACGCATTGTGTTGGCGATAGCCATCTTGATAGCGCGACGGTAAGCAATTTTACCTTCTACCTGACGAGCGATGTTGTTAGCCACAATCACAGCATCAAGTTCCGGTCTCTTAACTTCAAAGATATTAATCTGGATATCCTTATCGGTGATCTTCTTCAACTCTTCTTTCAGTTTGTCAACTTCCTGACCACCTTTACCAATGATAATACCCGGACGAGCAGTACATACAGTAATTGTCACCAATTTCAGAGTACGTTCAATAACGATTCTTGAAACGCTGGCTTTTGCAAGTCTGGCATTCAGATATTTACGAATTTTGCTGTCTTCCAGCAAAGCGTCACCATAATTCTTGCCACCGTACCAATTAGAATCCCATCCTCTGATAATTCCTAAACGGTTGCTTATCGGATTAACTTTCTGTCCCATCTACTCTTAATTTTTATCATTAGTATTCTTAGAATCAACGAACAAAGTCACATGGTTTGAACGTTTACGAATTCTGTAACCTCTACCCTGTGGAGCCGGTCTCATTCTTTTCAAGGTTGCTCCCCCGTCAACATAAATCTTAGTTACAAACAATTCGCCGTCTTCAGCTTTACGCTCGTTTTTCTGTTCCCAGTTAGCAATAGCAGAGCGTAACAATTTTTCCACTCTTGCAGAAGCTTCTTTAGAAGAAAACTTCAAGACACCAAGTGCTCTATTTACCTCCATACCACGAATCATGTCAGCCACGAGACGCATTTTACGCGGAGAAGTAGGCACATTTTGCAATTTTGCAAAATACATGGTTTTAAGGGCTTCTTTTCTCTTTTCAGCCGATATTTTTTTTCTTGCTCCCATTATTTATTACTTTATTATTTCAAATGTGCGTCCTGTTATTATTTTTTCTTGTTACCTGCATGACCACGGAAAGTACGAGTTGGTGCAAATTCACCCAACTTATGACCAACCATGTTTTCAGTAACGTAAACAGGAATAAATTTGTTTCCGTTGTGAACTGCAATTGTATGCCCTACAAAATCAGGCGAAATCATTGAAGCTCTAGCCCATGTCTTAACAACTGATTTCTTGCCGCTTTCATTCATAGCCAGCACCTTGTTTTCCAGTTTTACATTAATATATGGACCTTTTTTTAATGAACGACTCATAAATTACTCAATTAATCAGTTGTTATTACTTTCTTCTTTCAATAATATACTTAGAAGACTGTTTCTTAGGTGCTCTTGTCTTCAAGCCCTTAGCATACAAGCCTGTACGTGATCTCGGGTGACCTCCTGACTGACGTCCTTCACCACCACCCATCGGGTGATCAACAGGGTTCATAACAACACCACGGTTGTGAGGACGACGACCCAACCAGCGAGAACGACCAGCCTTACCTGATGATTCCAATGCATGGTCTGAGTTACCTACACTACCGATAGTAGCTTTACAAGCACTCAAGATTTGTCTTACTTCACCTGAAGGCAATTTGATTACACAATATTTACCTTCACGAGATGTCAACTGAGCAAAGTTACCAGCCGATCTTACCAAAGCAGCACCCTGACCCGGACGCAATTCAATGTTGTGAATTACAGTACCCACGGGGATGTTTTCAAGAGGAAGTGCGTTACCAATCTCAGGCGCCGCATTCGCTCCAGACATCAAAGTGCTACCTACCTGCAATCCATTAGGAGCAATGATATATCTTTTTTCACCATCAGCATAAAACAACAAAGCGATACGAGCCGAACGGTTCGGATCATATTCAATTGTTTTAACGACTGCTGGAACACCGTCTTTATTTCTCTTGAAATCAATAATACGGAATTTTCTCTTGTGACCACCGCCGATATAGCGCATTGTCATCTTACCTACGTGGTTACGACCACCAGTAGAACGCTTTCCATATACAAGAGATTTTTCTGGTACCGATGCAGTAATTTCTTCAAAAGTACCAATAATTTTGTGTCTCTGCCCCGGTGTTGTGGGCTTAAATTTACGTACTGCCATCTTTTATTTAAATATTGCTATAAAAATCAATAGTATCACCTTCTTTCAATGTAACGATAGCTTTCTTGTAAGCATTTGTACGTCCATTGATAAGACCAGACTTAGTATAACGGCTCTTATTCTTTCCTGCGTAGCGAATTGTATTTACATCTACTACAGTCACATTATACATAGCTTCGATTTCACGCTTAATTTCTAATTTGTTAGCTTCAGGACGAACAATAAATCCAAAGCGGTTGAACTTTTCAGATATTGCCGTCATCTTTTCTGTAACCAACGGTTTAATAATCATTCCCATATTACTTCAGCCTCCTTTAATTATTTCACTAAGGTTTCCTCGATAGCTTTCAAAGCACTTTCTGTCACAACAAGAGTTTCTGCGTTCAATACAGAGTATGTATTCAGCGCAGAAGCAATTGCAAGATTTGCACGCTCTAAGTTACGAGCAGACAAATATACATTTTTATTTGCTTCCGGCAAAACCATAAGTAGCTTTTTACCAGCCACTTTGAGATTATTCACAACATTTACAAAATCTTTAGTCTTAGGAGCTTCAAAAGTGAAGTCTTCTACTACTACGATGTTGTTAGTCTGTGCCTTGTATGCCAATGCAGATTTACGAGCCAAAACTTTCACTTTCTTGTTCAATTTGAACCAATAATCGCGAGGTTTAGGACCAAAAACGCGAGCACCACCCACCAATACTGGAGAGTTGATATCACCACGACGTGCACCGCCGCCACCTTTCTGACGACCTAATTTACGAGTAGAACCACTGATTTCGCTTCTTTCCTTAGACTTGTGAGTACCCTGGCGCTGATTAGCCATATACTGCTTCACATCCAGATAGATAGCGTGATCATTTGGAGTGATTCCGAAGATAGCTTCGTTCAAAGCAACCTTTTTGCCGGTATCTTCACCCTTAATATTTAATACGTTAACTTCCATTATTTCTCAATTATTACGATTGAACCTTTGCAACCCGGAACAGAACCTTTAATCAACAGCAAGTTGTGTTCAGGAATCACTTTTAATACCTGTAAGTTGTGAGTAGTTACTCTGTCACCACCCATTTGTCCGCCCATACGCATTCCTTTGAATACTTTAGCAGGGTAAGAACAAGCACCGATAGAACCCGGTTTGCGGGCACGGTTGTGCTGACCGTGAGTAGTCTGGCCTACACCACCAAATCCATGACGTTTTACAACACCCTGGAAACCTTTTCCTTTAGAAGTACCAATTACATCTACATAAGCAGTGTCATTGAACAATTCTACAGTGATAGTGTCACCTAAATTCAATTCTTCTGAGAAATCTTTGAACTCGGCCAAGTGTCTCTTTGGAGTTACTCCAGCTTTCTTAAAGTGACCCATCAACGGTTTAGTAGTGTGCTTTTCCTTCTTGTCCTGGAAACCTACCTGAACAGCTGCATAGCCATCTTTTTCTACACTCTTAATCTGAGTAACTACACAAGGACCAGCTTCGATAACAGTGCATGGTACATTTTTACCATCAGCACTGAAAACGGATGTCATTCCGATTTTCTTTCCTAATAATCCTGGCATTTCAGTTAATTTTTAATTGATTAAACTTTAATTTCTACTTCTACCCCACTCGGCAATTCCAATTTCATCAAAGCGTCTACTGTCTTAGCAGTTGAGCTGTAGATGTCAATCAGCCTCTTGTAAGAAGACAATTCAAACTGTTCACGTGACTTCTTGTTAACGAAAGTCGAACGGTTTACAGTAAAAATACGTTTGTGTGTAGGCAATGGAATAGGACCGCTTACAATAGCACCTGTAGCCTTCACAGTTCTTACAATCTTTTCTGCTGACTTGTCTACCAAGTTGTGATCGTAAGATTTCAGTTTAATTCTGATTTTCTGACTCATTTGTTTATTAAATTATTAATTGTTTATATTGGGAAGGAAGCTTGAGGACTAAGAGTCATTCGCTAGTCCTCATCAACTTCCATCCTATTTCTTTTTATACCAAGTCTACGCGACCTTTAACTTCTTCCAGTACAGTCTTAGCGATTGAGCTAGAAACCTGAGCGTGGTGATCGTAAGTCATTGAAGAAGTTGCACGACCTGAAGTGATAGTACGCAAAGCAGTTACATAACCGAACATTTCAGCCAATGGAACCATTGCTTTTACGATACGAGCACCAGAACGGCTTGTTTCCATACCTTCTACCTGACCACGACGTCTGTTCAAGTCACCGATTACATCACCCATGTTTTCTTCCGGAGTTACAACTTCCAGCTTCATGATCGGCTCCATCAGAACCGGACCTGCCTTCACACAAGCATTCTTGTATGCCTGAATAGCACAGATTTCGAAAGACAACTGGTCAGAGTCAACCGGGTGGAATGAACCATCCTTCAAAACAACCTTCAAAGAATCAAGCGGATAACCAGCCAATACACCGTTCTTCATTGCAGTCAAGAAACCTTTCTGAACTGAAGGAATGAATTCCTTAGGAACGTTACCACCCTTCACTTCATCGATAAACTGCAGACCACCCTGTTTGAAGTCTTCATCAACCGGACCTACAGAAACGATGATGTCAGCAAACTTACCACGACCACCAGACTGTTTCTTGTAAACTTCACGCAATTCAACTGTCTTAGTAATTGCTTCCTTGTAGCTAACCTGAGGACGACCCTGATTACATTCAACCTTGAACTCACGTTTCAGACGGTCGATAATGATATCCAAGTGAAGCTCACCCATACCAGAGATAACTGTCTGTCCTGTCTGTTCGTCAGTCTTCACAGTAAATGTCGGGTCTTCTTCAGCCAACTTAGCCAAACCGTTAGACAACTTGTCAAGGTCTTTCTGAGTCTTAGGCTCTACTGCGATACCGATAACCGGTTCCGGGAAGTCCATTGATTCAAGAACGATCGGAGCAGTTTCATCGCAAAGAGTATCACCAGTGCGAATATCCTTGAAACCTACACCAGCACCAATATCACCAGCGCTGATTACTTCCATAGGATTCTGCTTGTTTGAGTGCATCTGGAACAAACGAGATACACGTTCCTTCTTTCCTGAACGAGAGTTGTAAATATATGAACCAGCTTCTACTTTACCTGAGTACACACGGAAGAAAGTCAAACGACCTACATACGGGTCAGTAGCGATCTTAAATGCCAAAGCTGAAGTCTTTTCGTCTTCATCCGGTTTACGGTCTTCTTCAGCACCTGTGCTCGGGTTAGTACCAACGATGTTCGGAGTATCCAGTGGAGAAGGCAAGAATGCACATACATAGTCAAGCAGTGTCTGTACACCTTTGTTCTTAAATGAAGATCCACACAACATCGGAACGATTTCCATCTTCAAAGTACCTGCACGCAAAGCACGCATTACTTCTTCCTCTGTAATTGTAGAAGGATCATCGAAATATTTCTCCATCAAAGCTTCGTCGAACTCAGCTACTTTTTCGAGCATCTTATCTCTCCATTCCTGAGCTTCGTCTACCAAGTTTGCAGGGATTTCTTCTACATCATAGTCAGCACCCATTGTTTCATCGTGCCACAAGATAGCTTTCATCTTAATCAGGTCAACTACACCTTTGAAAGATTCTTCTGCACCGACAGGAATTACAACCGGACATGGATTAGCGCCCAATACATCCTTCATCTGACGAACGACTTCGAAGAAGTCAGCTCCAGAACGGTCCATCTTGTTAACATAACCGATACGAGGAACATTGTATTTATCAGCCTGACGCCATACTGTTTCTGACTGAGGTTCAACACCACCTACAGCACAATAAGTAGCCACAGCACCATCCAATACACGGAGTGAACGTTCTACTTCTGCAGTAAAGTCCACGTGTCCCGGAGTGTCAATCAAGTTGATTTTATACTTGTTACCAGCATACTTCCAATAAGTAGTTGTAGCAGCTGAAGTAATAGTAATACCACGTTCCTGCTCCTGTTCCATCCAGTCCATAGTAGCAGCACCATCGTGCACCTCACCAATCTTATGAGTCAAACCTGTGTAAAACAAGATACGTTCAGAAGTAGTTGTCTTACCAGCATCGATGTGCGCCATGATTCCGATGTTACGGGTCAAATGCAAATCATGTTTAGCCATTTTAATTCGTCTTAAAGTTATTAACTAGATTAAAATCTGAAGTGAGCGAAAGCACGGTTAGCTTCAGCCATACGGTGCATATCTTCCTTACGTTTGAAAGCACCACCCTGTTCATTGTATGCATCAAGGATTTCTGCAGCCAATTTATCAGCCATTGACTTTCCACCACGTTTACGGGCAAAAGCAATCAGATTCTTCATAGAGATTGACTCCTTACGATCCGGACGAATTTCGGTAGGAACCTGGAAAGTAGCACCACCGATACGGCGAGATTTTACTTCCAACTGAGGAGTTACGTTATCAAGAGCTTTTTTCCAAACTTCCAATGCTGAAGTTTCTTCACCCGGAAGCTTAGTTTCAACTGTTTTCAGTGCGTTGTAGAAGATTTCGTAAGTAGTGTTCTTCTTCCCATCATACATCAGATGGTTTACGAACTTAGAAACCTTCTGATCATTAAATACTGGATCCGGAAGGATCACACGTTTTTTTGGTTTTGCTTTTCTCATTTTGTTTGATAATAATGTTTAGTTTGGGGCTGCACCTCTGTCTACTTCAACGCTTCCTCCGAAGCATTTACTCAACCTTAAAGCTTTTCCAACAAACCAAAACGAATTTATAAAAGTTTTTTCTTAATAAGGATTGTACTCAGCAAGGATTATTTCTTACCTTTTCCTGCCGGAACTGCCTGTCCTGGCTTCGGACGCTTAGCACCATACTTAGAACGTCTCTGTGTACGACCTGCTACACCTGCTGTATCCAGTGTACCACGAACGATGTGATAACGTACACCCGGAAGGTCTTTCACACGACCACCACGAACCAAAACGATTGAGTGTTCCTGCAAGTTATGTCCTTCTCCCGGAATGTAAGAGTTCACTTCCTTAGAGTTTGTCAGACGCACACGAGCAACTTTACGCATTGCTGAGTTCGGTTTTTTCGGAGTTGTAGTGTAAACACGTACGCAAACGCCACGTCTCTGAGGACATGAATCCAATGCCGGTGATTTACTCTTATCAACCAAAACCGTTCTTCCTTTTCTTACTAACTGTTGAATAGTAGGCATTTTGTTTGATTTTTAATTGTTATATATTTGTTTCTTATTGTTTCTACAATCCTTGTCGAAATACTACATTTCGGGCTGCAAAATTACAAATAACTTTTTAATAGACAAACTGTTTTTAAAAAGAAAAAGGCTCATTTCCCGAAAAAAACGGGAAATGAGCCTTTTGAATCCGCTATTTATATTTTTTTAAGCTTCTCCTTTGAAATCGCTCAACGGTGGAACGAAAGTTTTTCCACCTTGTGCTTGCTGTTCCGGCATCCGAATCTGACCAAAATTCTGTTCATACTTAGTGACATTGTCCTGCAATGCAAACATCAGACGCTTTGCATGTTCCGGAGTCATTACAATACGAGATTGAACGCCTGCTTTCGGCAAACCCGGCATCACACGTACAAAGTCAAGGATAAATTCAGAACTTGAATGAGTAATAATTGCAAGATTCGCATAAGTTCCCTGTGCCACTTCTTCTTTTAATTCTATCTGAAGCTGATTTTTGTTTTCGTTTTCCATAATGATTAAACTGTTTAATGAATTTATACGGCAAATGTAGGAAAAAAGTTGGAGTAAACTAATAAATCACATTCTTTTTCTAGCTTACACGCTCATAATCCACTTCAAAAAACTTTTTGTCTGCCCATCTCTTCATGAGAAAACTATTATAAAAATAGTTTTTCAAATAAGTAAAAGCGGAAGGAGTCCCTTCCGCTTTTACCTATTTTTTACGTTTGCTACGTTTAGCCCAACCTTCTTCTGAGAAATCGGGTTCCTCTCCACGAAGCGGTTGATTATCCTGCTGGAAAAACTGTTTCCAGTCATCCTTTTTTTTCGGACCGCGAGGACTGGTATACCCTCTTTCTTCCCGGCTTGGTTTCTTCGCCTTCTCTACTTTTGAAGGCTTATCAGCTTTCTTTTCAGTCGCTACTTTCTTTTTCTTTCCACTCTTATCGCTTTTCCCTGTATTCTCACCCGCAATCTCTACACAAACTTTACGTCCCCCGCTCAATACAACTTTATTCAAAGCCTTTATCACCTGAGGAGTCTGTTCTTGAATCACTTCAAAAAACGAGAAATTCTGCATCAAATCAATACGACCAATCTGGATTCGTTCTTTTTTCAGGTTGCGATTTACCAAATCTATAATCTGATTCGTATAAAATCCATCTGTTTTTCCCAAATTCAAGAATAAACGCGTATATCCTTTCTCAGCTTTACGGCCAACTTTTTCTTTATCTCCTTTACGAGATTCTTTCGTTTCCGCTTTTTTATCATTAGCCTTAGGTTGCTCTATCTCAGGTGCATTCTTATAATAATCCAAGAAACGGTTAAACTCCAAAGAAACAACACGTTTAATCAAATCCTCTTTACTCAGCCAATCAAGTTTACGATAAACTTCTGGAAGGAAAGTCTCGATTTCCTCCTCACTTACCTTTACCTTTTCAACATCATCAATAACCTTTATCAACTGCTGTTCGCAAATTTCTTTTCCGGTAGGCAACTCGCTAACTTCAAATTTTTTCTTGATAATACGCTCAATCTCGCGCATTTTACCCTTTTCGCGCAAATTAATAATGGCAATCGAAATTCCTGTTTTTCCGGCACGTCCTGTACGACCACTCCGATGCGTATAGCTTTCAATATCATCCGGCAAACCGTAATTAATCACATGAGTCAAGCTGTCCACATCCAACCCACGGGCTGCCACATCCGTTGCAACAAGAAGCTGCAAATGGCGTTGACGGAACTTCTGCATTACCAAATCACGTTGAGCCTGACTCAATTCTCCGTGTAAAGAATCTGCACTATATCCATCTTGTATAAGTTTGTCAGCAATCTCTTGAGTTTCTTTTCGTGTACGGCAAAAAACAATGCCATAAATTTGAGGATAAAAATCAACCACACGCTTCAGAGCCAAATATTTATCCTTCGCATGTACGATATATGCTACATGATTTACATTCTTGCTCCCTTCATTCTTCGTTCCGATAGTAATTTCCTTCGCATCGTGCAAGTAGGTTTTAGCAATACGAGCAATTTCCGGACTCATCGTTGCGGAAAACATCAATGTATTTCTATCTTTCGGGACATTCTCAAGAATTGTATTTATACTATCCGTAAAACCCATGTTCAGCATCTCGTCAGCCTCGTCCATCACGACGTTGCGGACAGTTTCCAAACGGGCTACTTTACGTTCCATCAAGTCAATCAAACGGCCGGGAGTTGCTACAATAATGTGCACACCTCTTTTCATACTACGGATTTGACTATCGATGGAAGACCCGCCATAGACCGGCAAAATCTTCAAATCTGTAATATACTTAGAGTAGTCAGTCAAATCACCTGCAATTTGCAGACAAAGTTCACGTGTCGGGCAAAGCACCAATGCCTGCGGCACACAATTTTTCACATCAATCTTCTGAATCAGCGGCAGACCAAATGCGGCTGTTTTTCCGGTTCCGGTTTGTGCCAGAGCCACTACATCATTGCCGTTTCCCAACAAATACGGGATCACTTCTTCCTGCACGGGCATGGGATTTTCATATCCCATTTCCTCAATTGCCTTGCGTATTTCTTGCGAAACGCCAAGTTCTTCAAATGTTTTCATTCAATTCAAATATCTAATTTGCTGCAAAGATACAGACAATTCAAATGCTGCCAAATAGTTTATTCCTTTTGGTCTAAAAGTTTTTTTGCAACAATCTTATCTTTTTGCAATTGCAACGTCAACTCTTCCACATTTTCAAATTTTACTTCAGGACGTATATAGTATATAAACTCTACTTTTATGGTTTCCTGATAAATATCCTTTTCAAAATCCAGGATATGCACCTCCACAGTTATTGACTTGTCTCCATCGTGTACAGTCGGACAACTTCCAATGTTCAGCATTCCCTCGTACCGTTTTCCTCCTAAATAGACATATACCGCATACACTCCCAATGCAGGTAATAGTTTATCTGCGCACAAAGGCTGAATATTGGCTGTAGGGAAGCCCAAAGTACGCCCTACCTTACGACCGTCAACCACCGTTCCGGTCAAATAATAATGATAACCTAGATAAGAATTTGCCAATTCTATCTTTCCCTCACACAAGCAAGAACGAATCAAGGTAGAACTGACAGAAACTCCATCTTCCGTTAAGGCCTTAGATTGCATCACTCGCATACCAAATTCTTTCCCATATTGGCAATACTCCTGAAAACCTTCATTCTTACTATGACCAAAATGATGGTCATGGCCTACAAAAAGAGTCTGCACATGATATTCTTCATGCAGAACCTTCATAAATTCACGAGCAGATAGCAGCGACAACTCCTTTGTGAAAGGCAACAACACGCAATACTCTATCGGTGACTGTTCAAAACGTTCTATTTTCTGGGAAAGACACGTGAGCAGCCGAGGACGAAAACTAGTATCCAAAACCTGCCGAGGATGATTAGCAAAAGTTATCAAACAAGAAGCGATACCTTCTGCCTTGGCAATATTATGAACTTGCTCAAGCAAATATTGATGTCCTCTATGTACTCCATCAAAACAGCCTATCGTCGCTACACATGGGGGAAGACTTATACTTGCAGAACCTGTAACTATTTCCATTTATTTACTTATGAAATTTTGAAGTTGTATTTCCAGATTATCTCCTGGAACATAGTGAAAAACTTTAATCCCTAATAAAGAAGCTGCCTGACAATTATCTTTGGAATCATCTACAAAAAGAGTTTCTTCTGCTTTAATCCCTGCCTCTTTCAATACGGTCCGAAAAATTTCAGCATCAGGCTTTGCTAAATGCATCTGATATGAAAGAAACACTCGCGTAAAGCAACCAAGCATCTGCATTCCTTTATAAACGAACTTATCAGCACAATGCTCCCAATGCAAATCATTTGTATTACTTAATAAATACAATTTATAGTTCTCTTGAAGTTTCAATAACAATTCGAACTTATAATCTGGAATATCTTTCAACATAGCATTCCATATCTGATCTATCTCCTCACCCGGAAGTTCACGCCCCACTTCTTTGCAAATACGATCCCGAAACTGGTCCGTAGTCAGTGTGCCACACTCATACTCCTTAAAGAAGCCTTTTTCATTCGTTCCGGTCATCCACTGACGCACTTCACGCAGTCCAACTTCCTCCAAACGATCCATACAACGGTTAACATCCAAGTCAAGGAGCACACCGCCTAAATCAAATATAATATTTTTAATCCGGTTCATTTTTTCATCATCCGTTTAACTCCTCGCCAAATCTCACCAATCCAAAGTACCACAGAAGTACCGGCTATGATATAAGCCCATTCCAATGCAGGCAAAGGCTCTGTACGGAAGACCTTGCCACCAAAAGTAACAATAATGAACTGACCAACCAGAATAATCAATGCCACTCCTAACATACCCATCGCATGACCGGCATCTTTAAAGATTGAATGATTCGTACCAAATACGCTGGCATTAAACAGGTTCCAAAACTGCAGCATGACAAAAATCGTAAAGAAGACAGTCAGATGATGCACATCCATACCGCCAGGCATGTTCTTAAAGAAAGCCAGCAGCCCCATCAGTACAATCAAGAATCCGGCACCCACACCGAATATATTGTTCCGCATGGCAGGAGATATGATAAAATCAGTACGCTTGCGAGGTTTTTCATTCATTACATCCATGCTCGGTGCAATAGACGCCAACGCCATTGCTGCAAATGTATCCATAATCAGGTTCACCCACAGCATTTGAGTAACCGTCAGCGGAAGCTCCGTACCTAAAAAGGCACCCAGCAACACGCTCAGCAAAGCTACTACATTGATGGTCAGCTGGAACACAATAAAGCGCTGGATATTCTTATACAACGAACGTCCCCACATCACTGCAGTAGCAATGCTATGGAAGGAGTCATCCAACAACGTAATATCGCTGGCCTCTTTCGCCACAGAAGTACCTGTTCCCATTGACAAACCCACCTGTGCATGATTCAATGCCGGTGCGTCATTTGTTCCGTCACCAGTCACTGCTACTACTTCACCTTTTTGCTGAAGCAACTGTACCAGACGTTGCTTATCCATCGGACGTGCACGGCTCATCACCTTCAAATCGACCACTCTTTCCAAAGCTTCTTCATCGCTCAAGGCAGCAAACTCCACTCCGGTAATGCGGTTCCGTTCCGTATCTTCCGATGTCCACAGCCCGATTTGTCGTGCGATTTCAGTTGCTGTGCCCGGAGTATCTCCCGTTACAATCTTCACACGGATACCAGCCGACTGACATTTCTTCACCGCATCAGGCACATCCGGACGAATCGGGTCACTGATAGCGAAAATTCCCATAAATGTCAATCCGCCTTCTTTCACCAGTTCCGCACAATCCGTATTGCTATTTTCAGGTATCACCTTATAAGCCACTCCCAATGTACGCATAGCCTGATTCTGGTAAGCCAAAAGCTGTTCATTATATTGCTTAATCCGGTTTCCTTCCAGATTACATTTTCCCATCACTATCTCAGGAGCCCCCTTCACATAAAGTACACGTGCGTTCAAGACAGAAGACTCGACCAGCGTAGCCATGTATTTTCTTTCCGTAGAAAAAGTAAGCTGATTTACCGTCTTTGCCTGATTTCTCAATGAAATGTAATCCATTCCCTGTTCATTCAGCCAAAGCAAAAGAGCCACCTCCGTAGGGTTTCCTACTCCGGACGGCTTACCTTCTCCTTCTTTTTCTTCCAGGAAAGCGGTAGAGTTTGTCGCTATGCCTTCTGCTATCAGGTTCTTCTGAGATTCATCCAACTGCGCATCATACACCTGCATCAGGTTCTGTGTCAGTGTACCTGTCTTATCTGTACAAATCACCGTAATGGCTCCCATTGTTTCGCATGCATGCATCTTACGAACCAGATTGTTCGTTTTCAGCATACGGCGCATGTTCAATGCCAGACTCAAGGTCACACTCATAGGCAATCCTTCCGGTACCGCTACCACAATCAAGGTGACAGCCATCATAAAATACTTCAACACGATACGTGCTATTTCAAGCCACTGATGCCAGTCGGTCACAGCCGTCACGCTCAAATACGCATACAAATCTTTCGCTGTAAAGATTACGAAAGTCAATATGGCAATTGTAAAACCAACCTTTCCTATCAGATTAGCCAATTTGGTCAATTGTAAATTCAACGGAGTCTGTTCCTGGCTTTGTTCTGTAGCCTGCCGAGCTACCTTACCTATTTCTGTAGCATCCCCTACTCTTTCTACGCACATCACTCCGTGACCATCCGTTACTGTCGTTCCACGCATTACGGAATTGGACGGATAAGTAGCTTCTTCATCAAAATGAGCCTCATCCGTGGTTTTATTCACCATCAACTCACCAGTTAGGCTTGATTCATTTACTTGTAATGACACTGCTTCCAGTAATACCCCGTCTGCCGGAATTTCATCACCGGTATTCAATATCACCACATCCCCTACGACAATATCTTTTTTAGGAATCTCATGTACTTTACCATTACGAATTACCATTACCGGAGTCTCCTCTCCTACGGCATTCAACAAATCAAATTTCTTATTGGCATCATATTCAAAATAGAATCCAATGCCGGTAGCCAAAAAAATAGCAAAAAATATACCGATTGTCTCTGCATATTCACTTTCAATAATTGAAATTAGCAAAGAAAAAGCTGCTGCAACAAGTAGCACTTTAATAACCGGGTCCTGAAACTTCTCCAGATACAGTTTCCAGATTGACGGACGTTTGGGAGGAGTCAACAGATTCACCCCATATTTTTGACGACTTTGAAGAACTTCTTGATCAGTTAACCCCTTAAAACGAGAATCTTGTGTATTGTGTGACATACGCCTGATAATTAATTATTAATGTCGACAAAAATACAACATATATTGCAAGCATCTGTCCCATTAGTTTTTTTTATCATTTTTTTCTAGCTAGATATTGCAGATTTCAACTCAAACCATTACTTTTGCAACGCATTTCCAAACTAATTCTTTTGGAATACCGGACTTGTAGCTCAGTTGGTTAGAGCAACAGACTCATAATCTGGAGGTCCCTGGTTCAAGCCCAGGCTGGTCCACATTGAAAATCAAGCACTTACAGAGTTTCTGTAGGTGCTTTTTCTTTTACAGGTGACCTTCAGGTGACCTTTTTGAAGCGAAACTCTGCAAGAGTGACCTTTTGAAATTGCATGGGATTGCAGAGAATTTTTATAGATTTTTATTCTATGGTGAACTTGACACTGCGGAATGTGATGCACATTTTAGACTGAAATAGGATTTCCCACTAAGCATATTTGTAAGTCGTTGAAAACATATTTGGTATGGGAATGACCAATCTGCAAGCTTTCCAGTCTGTCCGTTTTCATTCGTATATTCCATTTTGGTAGTCGCGCAAATATTGCGTAAAAGTCTTTCCAGTTTCACGTTTAAAGAAACGCATCAGATGACTCGGGTCGGAGAAATGAAACTCTTCGGCCAGCTGGTTCACGTTTCGGTTAGCAAACAGTAACTCATTCTTCAATTCTTCCAACAGACGCTGCTTGAGCAGATGATTGGCAGATACGCCGAATTGACTCATCACGGAACTGTTTAACGTAATACGGCTCACACGGAGCATATCCGCATATTCCTGCACCCGCTGTTTCGTACGGATATTCTTTTCCAGCAAGTCCTTAAACTGGAATGCGTAATTGTTTTTAGGTACATCAATCGGTAAATGATAAGTGGCGGCATACGCCCGGTTGATAATAACCAATAAGTAGTAAAGCACAGATACAATGAGATTATAAGTATCGGCAACAGGATGCAGAAGCTCCTGCTTTATGATTCCTAAAAGACGAATATACTCCGCCATGCTTTCCGGCGAAGCAAACAGATAGGGAGGCGTGTCGGTCTGATAATAATACAGCAAACGGTACACAAAAAACTTGTCCGCTATGAATGTGCGCATAAAATCCTCGCGGAATATAAGAAAAGAGTAATCTAATTCTGCTTCATCCACGTGCCATTCCTGCTGCTGATGCGGCGAGAGGAGCAATACCATATTGGCATGCAATTCAAATTTGCGGAAATTCAGCAGCAGATACCCATTGGCCTTACGAAAAAAATAGAAGCTAAAAAAATCTGTTTTAAACACCCGGTTTTCCGTCAGGACACCACATACATCGCTACTGTAGCCTGAGTTGATATAAAAGTCCACACCACAGCGTGTCTTGCTAAATGGAACGCTGACCAGACGTTCGGGGTTGACGATTTTATCCATAGATTTCGTTTTTTGGGCAAATATACTTTTTATTTATCAAAATGGCATATATTCCTGTTTTTAAGGCATAATGCATCCGATTTTTTTTACCGAACTTTGCGGCTGTAATCAATACAATAAATTATGATGGAAGAAAAAGTAACAATTCGATTGATCCGTAATGCAACATTGCGAATTCATTATGCAGGAAAAGAGATACTTGTTGACCCCATGCTTGCAGGAAAAGGCACTTTACAGTCGGCTCTAGGTGTGTATAAGACCCCAAGAGTACACCTCACGATGCCGATGAATGAAATTGCGGACGGCCTGGATATGGTATTGTTGACACACAACCATATTGACCATTACGACCCGACAGTGAAACAGCATTTAGCGAAGAACATCCTGTTCCTGACACAACCGCAAGATAAAGAGAGTATTACACAGGATGGTTTTACAAATGTAGAAAGCATTGAAAAAGATAAAGCTATTGGAAATTTAACCATTCATCGCATCCAAGGACACCATGGCTTCGGAAAGATTGGAGAAATGATGGGGCCGGTATCAGGCTATGTACTTACTGCACACGGTTTCCCTACTATTTATATAATGAGTGACTGTAAATGGGAAGACTGTATCCGTCAGGCCATTGAACAATTTTCTCCAGATTACATCATAGTGAACAGTGGAGGTGCAATTTTTCCTGAATTTTCTCAAACAGAAGGTTCTATCATTCCAGATGAGCAAGAAGTTATGACAATGCTCGATGAACTTCCCGCCCACATCAAACTAATAGCAGTCCACATGGAAGCTACCGATCATGGGCAGACTACACGCGCAATTCTGCGTAACGAAGCCATGCATCACAAAATAGAAATGAGTCGCCTGATTATTCCAGAAGATGGAGAAACAATAATATTATGAGCGACTTCTCTGATTGGGAAACAGCCTGAAAAGAGGGTTACGAATGGATTGTTATAGGAACGGAAACAGGCAAAAGGAAAGGGAAAGTAGATGCCAATCCTGAATGAGTACGTCATATTGTAGAACAGGCGAAAAGAAATCATATTTTGGTATTTATGAAAGAATACCTTTTACCTATAATGGGAGAATACCGAATGATTCAAGAACTACCAAAACAATTTATAGAAAAAATATGGAAAAGGAAATAATCAGAGAAATAGATGTACAGAATGTCATGACTAAATCCTCATTACCAGTAGGGGGCTTCTCTGTCAATCCTTATGTAGGTTGTCCTCATGCTTGTAAGTACTGCTATGCTTCATTCATGAAACGTTTTACAGGGCATACAGAACCTTGGGGTACGTTTCTGGATGTAAAGCACTGGAAACCTATTGATAATCCGCATAAATATGATGGACAACGGATTGTTATCGGTTCTGTAACAGACGGATACCATCCGTATGAAGAAGATTTTTGCAGAACCCGTAAACTGCTGGAAGAGTTAAAAGGCACTAATGCTGAAATCATGATTTGTACTAAGTCAGATTTAGTTTTGCGTGATCTTGATTTACTTAAAGGCTTTCAGAAAGTGACAGTATCTTGGTCAGTTAACACACTCGATGAACAGTTCAGATGTGATATGGATCGTGCCGTAAGCATTGAGCGAAGACTTAAAGCCATGAAACAGATCTATAATGCAGGCATACGCACCGTGTGTTTTATTTCACCGATTTTTCCAGGAATTACAGATGTGAAAGCTATCGTTAATCGGGTAAAAGATTATGCAGATTTGATATGGCTGGAAAATCTGAATCTTCGTGGACAATTTAAGAGAGACATCATGGGGTATATACGGGAAAAGCATCCGGAGCTTGTAGCCTTGTATGATGATACCTACAACAAGAAACGAAAAGATTACTGGCAGGTCTTGGAACAGGAAGTAGCTGCGTTTGCTCAAGCGGAAGGTTATCCTTATCGTATAAACGATTTACCATACGGGCGTTCTCAAAAAGGAAAACCTGTTATAGTAAACTATTTCTATCATGAAAAAATTAGGCTAAAAAAATAGGATCATTTGATTGATTTGATAAATTTACTGATAGCCTGTCTTGTCATTTGTTTGAAAAAACGCATCATGTGGTTAGGCTCAAAGAAATGCAAACGATAAGCCGTCTCTTTAACTGGATTCCTAATTCAAATATAACAATACTCACGGCTCATGCTATTTTTATTAGCAAACTATTTTTTAATTACAAACATAGGAACTAAAAATCTCAAATGGTACGCGGAAACTGATACCGTCTTTCATCATCTGATAAAGATTCGGGCAAATACGCTGCTTGAATGAATCCCACGTACGGTGCTCCATCTGTGTCCAGGCAGCTTCTGCCAATGCCAATCCACGCGGATAGGCCATATATGTTACCCTATTGAAATCTTTAATAGCTTCTGACCACAGCGTACCCAACACACCTTTGATATGTTTTTCACCGAATTTACCCCCATAAGCAGGATCAAACTCATAAGTTTTTTCCAAAGTAGTAATAGGCATCCCCCAGTTATTGTATTCGGGTAAATCTCCTTTGTATTGCGGATAGTCCAGATAAGCATATTCACCGGGAGCCATAATCAAGGGATTTCCGCTCTTTTGAGTCAGTTCATGGCACAGAGGAGTTAACCCGGCGCGCCAACTTACCAGCGTTACATCCTTTGGATAATTGAATAAGTAAGAATCGGCCGGCATCCATAGATTGTTCAGTTCACACCACAAAATAGGTTCTTTTTTAAGTTCACGAACAGTAGTCAGAATTTTACCGAAGAAATGGTTCATTAAATCACTTGATTTCTGATATCCCAGTTTCTCTTTCAAAGTCTGACAAGAGGAACATTTTTCCCAATTCTTTTCTATCACAGCTTCATCACCGCCCAAATGAATACTGGGTGACGGGAATAAAGCGGCCACTTCGGTCAGAATATCGCGATAAATTTCATAGCCGCATTCGTTGCTGGCACACATCATCACATCAGTCGTCTTTCCTATTTTCACCTCTACGGTATCGGGACGTTGGCACAACATTTCAGGGAATACTGCCAGCACAGCCGCTGTATGCCCCGGGATATCCAGTTCCGGAATAATTTCAACATGACGTTCGGCTGCATAGTCAATGATATCTTTCAGCTGTTCCTGCGTGTAAAAACCATTATCGGGTCCCTGGTCTCCCCCCTTTTCATCACGGAAAGCACCGACCTTAGTGAGTTGCGGATATTTCTTTATTTCAATACGCCATCCCTGATCATCGGTAAGATGCAGCTGTAGCACATTGTATTTGTAACGGACCATCAAGTCGATAAAACGCTTTACATCACTCACCGGCAAGAAATGACGGGCCACATCCAGCATGAAACCACGGAATGCAAAACGCGGACTGTCTTCCAACACCACCGGAGCTATGCGATTATGAGCGGTATTTTCAGCATCCCCCAGCAAGAGTTGCGCCAACGTCTGAATACCATAAAACACCCCTTTACTCGATTCGGCACTGATTTCAATCCTCTTAGGTTGCACTTGCAGTTGGTAGTGTTCCAAAGACTCATTCTGTCCTTCCGCTTTCAGATAAATGTGTTTACCTTTCACCCCACCGGTTTGAATGTTCAGTTCCAATCCCATCTGAGCCTTGAATACACGCTGAAGCTCTTCCGCTTCAAATTGCAACGAAGCATCGGTGATTACAATCTGAGTCTTTTCAGTCACCACAAAAGCTTTTCCTTCTTGAGTTTCAATGTAGTTCGGCATCGGAACCAAAGCTGAAAGATTCTGTTGGGCAGAAAGACAGCCCATCCACATTAAACAAATAGATAATATCGTCAATATTTTCATATCAATTTACAATATAACAATACTTCGGTAAATTTTTACCGAAAAATTAAAAGTTAAACAATAAAACCGG
>OGME01000073.1_pt1 | contig 102967 bp, 78 predicted proteins | sample 1572981 | NCBI WGS metagenome assembly OGME01 (sample SAMEA2581902, study PRJEB24529) | metagenome | biome: Human gut stool | place: China | collected 2011
ACTCTAAGAGTCCTTGGCGGGTGTAGGGTTCGTGTTCTCCGTAGCTTGTCAGCCCAGCCGGGAATGAACAGTGGGCTGTTTTGATAGCATAGTAGCCGTGGTCGATGCCGATAATGATGCTCATGGGAAATACCTTCTTTCATTTCAAAATCTTTCGGGAATCTATAATAAACGGCGGGGGAGAGTATGTCTCCCTCGCCGGAATTTTCCTTCGGAAATTGCTGCGGTTTTGTCTGTCAAGACTGGCGATAGGCTCTCAAAACCGTACCGCCAGTGGTGAAAATTCACGCTGCAACAAAAAAGCGCCTCCTGCTTTTCGGCAGGATGCGCGCAAAATCGCTTGTGGATATTTTCAGGCAAATGGGATAAATTTGGTACATTTTGCCCCAAAATCGCCTATTTTTGGCTATTTTATATCGCAGCTACGATATAAAATTGGTAGATGGGCTTCATCGTGGGGAAAAGAAATCTGTTGCCAATCCACATTTTCCCGTTATTCTTAAATGTATATAAATCATAAAAGAATTTTCTATCAATTATCATCCAAGAGAGCATTGTTGATTTCTGTAATCCACTGTGGATTCTGATTCTCCAGATGCTCAAGCAACGATAGCATATTAGTAGATAGTAATCAATTTTCTTTAGTACACTTTCAAACTTGTGAATGCTGTGATATACTAAAAATTAACGTGTAGTTGGTATTAGTATACAGAAATACATCTATAATGGAGGGAAAACATGCTTAATCCAGATCTGCCAATCACAAAAAACTCGGAAGACATCCTAAACAGAAGCACTTTTGCTAATAGCTTGGCAAAAACATTACTGCAGTATTCCTTCTCATCCTCCCTAACGATAGGTCTCTACGGTGAATGGGGAAGTGGAAAAACATCTTTGCTGAATATGGTGTTGGAAACCGTCGAAAGCAAGGATTCTAATACAGTAATCCTTCGCTTTAACCCGTGGTTGTGCTCAAATTCCAAGCAGCTAATTACGCAGTTCTTCAAACAACTTTCAGCAGCGATAAAGTTGAAGAAGCCAAAAAACGAAACGGCATGGGAATTAATTGACCAATATGCTGATTTGTTTGATGCGGCAAACATGATTCCTGGAGCTGGCACGATTATTTCGGCCTTTGGTAAGACACTAGCAAAAGAGGCAAAAGAAAAAAACGAACAGGAATCCAATGATTTGCAAGGGAAAAAAGACAAAATTATTACTAAAATGCGTGATGATGATATCAGAGTTATCGTATCCATTGATGATATTGATCGACTTACAGAAGAAGAAATTATCTCTGTTTTTCAGTTGGTTAAAGCTTTGGCGGATTTCCCCAATACAATTTACATATTAGCCTTTGATTATAATGTAGTAGTCAGAGCGCTTAGCAAGGTACAGCATGGAGACGGTAAAGAGTACTTGGAGAAAATTATTCAGGTTCCCTTTGAGATTCCTGCACCTTGCATTACGGATATATATACGGCTTTATTCTCAAAGCTCGATGTGATTTTCAGAGATTTCCCTGCAGATAAGTGGCCAAAAGATATCTGGGCTGAACTTTTTCAATTTGGAATCAAGAAGTATATAAAATCGATTCGGGATGTCATTCGTTACACAAATGTTTTCCTTTTAAAGTATGATCTTTTGAAAGATGAAACAGACCCAGTTGATTTGCTCGCTCTCACTTGCCTGCAAGTGTTTGAACCCTTCATCTATTCCAATTTGCCCGGTTTTAAGGAGTTTTTGTGTGGAGACGATATGAGTAGTTCACTCTCAAGAGGAAAGGCTTATGAAGATGAATTAAAGCGCAATGTCTCCAAACTATTTTCGTCAAATGAAAAAATAACAGATCGAGAAGCCGTAAATCATATACTTGGTATGCTATTTCCAAAAGTAAAAAATGTCTTAGGTATCTCGTATAGTTATGGGAGAAATTATTCTCACAGAGACTTTTTTGTACGCAATAACGTTGCCGTGCCAGAATGTTTTGATCGATATTTTGCATTGGTGCTCGAAAAGGATGCAATCTCGACATCAACCATCCAACGATTCATTTATGAAGACAGCCCTCAAGAATTAGAAAAAAATATCCTTGAAATCTATCAATCTGGCAAGATTATACGATTGCTCGACGGCATTGAGGCTTACGCTAATAATCGTTCGCTAAAAATTTCCGAAGAACGTGCAACTGCAGTCATCACTGTGCTTGTGCGCAATTGGGAAAAATTTCTTGACCCAAACGATGCAAGCTTTCTCTCAATTCCATTTTCGTGGAGACTCCTTTTCTGCGTTGATCCTTTACTGGAAAAAATTGATTCAGGCAGAAGATTCCAATATATTCAAGGAATTTTTAATGACGACTTCGTTCAGCCGTCTACATTAACATTGTTATTACAAAATTTCGAAAGACAGTTGGGTCGCTTTACAGATGATTCCAAGCCTAATGAAAGCGCATTACTCTCTTTAGCAGATGTTCTTCAACTTGAGAGCATTTTCAAAAGCCGCGCAATAGATGCAATCGATTCCAAATCAGTCCTGAATAGTGCTAATGCGTTAAGTCTCTTTTGGATGCTACAAAACATTGATCCAGATATGGCAAAAAGCAAAAAAGCTTCTTTAATCACAGACGATACATCGTTAGCTAAAGTTATAAGTGCCTGCACTTCTAGAGGATCAACGTTAGGAAAAATTGTTGTAAAGACTCGAAAAGTAGATTTGAAGTATCTCGAAGAATTTGTAAATCTCGACGAAGCGTATAACCGTATTGAAAAATTTGTGGAAACAGATTCGTTTACGCATTTGACAGAAGACGAAAAGCTGAACACGATATTGTTCTTAAAAACTGCAAAACAGCAAAATAAAGAAGATTCTTCCTTTGGTGGTGTTCCGGAGGATGCCCTTGCAGATTGGCTTGAGCAGACAAAGCATTGAGCCGATTGCACCGCGACACCGCATATAATCTGTGTTTACTTAATAACCGCCTCTCTATATACCTCAGTTATGAGCATCAACTTGTCAAAAGTGTTCGCGATTTTGAGGAGGTGTTAAAAGATGTGCTATCTGATTGCTAAAGAACGCAATGCACACGGTTGCATTGCGCTGAAAACTACCCACGGTCAGCATCTGGCTGATTTCAAATATGCACTAGATGATGCTCTCGACGGCAGCGGAATTCAGCTTGTCACCATCAGCCGACCTACAGCCTACGGTGAGTACGCACCGTATCACTTTGTGCACAGTGAAGAGGAATTTGCTGCGCAGGTATTGGCTATGTGGGCGTAACGAAAATCTTATTTGTGACTTTTAATCCTGCTTCGCTACAAAACCCATCTACGAACTCATCTACCAATTTATCTACGGCTCTGCATTTTGGTTGAGAAACGCTGCGGAAATTACTACACATCACCTAAAATCAGTCGTTCTTATTTGTGGAATACCAACAAAATTTTGCGGTAATTCCGAAATTTTTGCCAGCGATACTTTCTCATAACCGCTTGAGTGGGGGTTCGAATCCCTCACGGCCCACCAAAAAAGAACGCAGCTACGCTATTTTGTTGCAAAATGGCATGGCTGCGATTCTTTATTTTCCGTACAATTCACGGCTCAACTGATTGCGTATCGACTCCCGGCATTTTTTGTATTGCTGCATAAATGCCATGTACTCGGGGCTGCATCAATATAACGGTCGTTGCTTTCTTTGGAGGCTGTGTGCTGATAGCCGAAGTCACTAAAAACCAAAAGGCTCTTGTTGACATGAACGGTACATTACCGTCAGCGTTGGTACACCGACCACCTAAAGTCATAACCCCCACCAGCCGTCACGCCCGTGACGGCTGGTGCTCTGCCGTTTCAAAAACGTAGGGGCGGATTCCATATCCGCCCGTGCCCGTTTGCGGTAAGGGCAAACTTCCGCGGGCGCATATAGAATGCGCCCCTACGGATTTCGTCTTCGGCCAAAGGGAGAAAACTCCGCGCGGGGCACCGCCCTCTCTTGGCCCCCTCTGCGAGGGGGCTCCGCCCGCAGGCGATGGGGGAGAGAACCGTGCGGCGGGCAGGAATATTTCGGGTCCAGACTGGCGAAAACTCTTGTAGGGGCGAGCATTGCTCGCCCGTGCCCGCTTGCCTTACAAGACAACTGTCCCGGAAAATGCGTTGCGGCGGTAAGTTGACGGGCGACCAATGGTCGCCCCTACACACGCAACAGGGAAAAATGTGTTCCTCTCCGTCCCCACAAAAAACGTAGGGGCGGATTCCATATCCGCCCGTGCCCGTTTGCGGTAAGATAAACTTCCACGGGCGCATATAGAATGCGCCCCTACGGATTACGTTTCCGACAAAGGGAGAAAACTCCGCGCGGGGCACCGCCCTCTCTTGGCCCCCTCTGCGAGGGGGCTCCGCCCGCAGGCGATGGGGGAGAGAACCGTGCGGCGGGCAGGAATATTTCGGGTCCAGACTGGCGAAAACTCTTGTAGGGGCGAGCATTGCTCGCCCGTGCCCGCTTGCCTTACAAGACAACTGTCCCGGAAAATGCGTTGCGGCGGTAAGTTGACGGGCGACCAATGGTCGCCCCTACACACGCAACAGGGAAAAATGTGTTCCTCTCCGTCCCCACAAAAAACGTAGGGGCGGATTCCATATCCGCCCGTGCCCGTTTGCGGTAAGATAAACTTCCACGGGCGCATATAGAATGCGCCCCTACGGATTACGTTTCCGACAAAGGGAGAAAACTCCGCGCGGGGCACCGCCCTCTGCGGGGGGACTCTGCCGCTTCAAAAACGTAGGGGCGGATTCCATATCCGCCCGTGCCCGTTTGCGGAAGGATAAACCTCCGCGGGCGCATATAGAATGCGCCCCTAGAGATTCCGTTTCCGGCCAACAGGGACACCCACAAAAAAACGCAGCCACGCTATTTTACGGTAAAATAGCGTGGCTGCGTCTTTTGTTTTGGCTTTGCGTATGATTTCCGGCTCTGAAACCCCGCGTGTTACAGGACCTTGCGCATCTCCTGCACAAGGTCGGCGATCACGATGGGCTTGGACAGGAAACCGTTCATGCCGCATTCCAGGGCGTTGCGGCGGTCCTCGTCAAAGGCGTTCGCCGTCATGGCAAGAATGGGGATGCCTGCCAGGGCGGGGTTTTCCAGCTCGCGGATGCGGCGGGTGGCGGTGTAGCCGTCCATGATCGGCATCTGCACGTCCATCAGCACCAGATCGTACTGCCCCGGCGCGGCGGTGCAGACCTTTTCCACGGCGATGGCGCCGTTCTCGGCGGTATCGACCTCAAAGCCGTAGGCGTTCAGAATCTCCACGGCGATCTCGCGGTTCAGCTCGTTATCCTCGGCAAGCAGGACGTGCTTGCCCGCAAAGTCGGTGGGTTCCTTGGGCAATACGCCCTGCTGCTCCTCCGGCTTCTGCCCGATGGCGGTCATCAGGGAGTCGCGCAGGTCCGACAGGAACATTGGCTTGGGGCAGAACGCCGTGACACCGGCGGCCTTTGCCTCGGCCTCAATGTCGGACCAGTCATAGGCGGTCAGGATAATAATAGGCGTATCATCGTTCAAACTGCGAATCTGGCGGGTGACCTCGATGCCGTTCATATCCGGCAGGCGCCAGTCGATGATATAAGCCTTGTAGGTATCGCCCATCTCGATGGACTGCCGTGCGCGCAGCACGGCCTCTTTGCCGGAAAGCGTCCAATCGGCGCGCATACCCACCGTGACCAGCATCTTGGTCACGCTGTCGCAGGTATTGAAATCGTCGTCCACCACCAGCGCCTTCAGACCCTCCAGCGTGGGGATCTTTTCCGCCTTGCGGTGCTCTGCCTGTATGCGCAGCGGCACACGGACGATAAATTCAGAGCCCTTGCCCGGCGCGGTCTGCACCTCGATGGTGCCGCCCATCATATCTACGATGTTTTTGCAGATGGCCATGCCCAGCCCGGTGCCCTGTATCTTGCTTACCGTGGAGGTGCGCTCGCGCTCAAAGGGCTCAAAGATTTTTTGGGCAAATTCCGGGCTCATGCCGATGCCGCTGTCCTTGACGCGGAACTCATACTGCCCGCAGCCGCTGACCTGGCCGGCAAGCTGGCGCACCCGCAGCGACACCGTGCCGCCCGCGGGGGTGAACTTGATGGCGTTAGACAAAAGGTTCATCAAAACCTGATTCAGCCGGGTCTTGTCGCAATAGACGTCCTCATCGGTAATATCTATCGCGCCCATATACAATTCCAACTGCTTTGCGTAAAACTGCCCGCTGACGATGGTCTTTATGTCGTGCAGCACGTCGGACAGGTTGACCTCGGTCTCGTCCAGCTGGATCTTTCCGCTTTCGATGCGGCTCATATCCAGAATATCATTGATGAGCGAAAGCAGGTGGTTGCCGGAGGCAAGTATCTTGGTAAGGTATTCCTTCACGCGGTCCCTGTCGTCCAGATGGCTGACCGCCAGCGTGGTAAAGCCGATGATGGCATTCATCGGGGTGCGGATGTCGTGGGACATATTGGAAAGGAAGGTGCTCTTGGCGCGGTTGGCGTTTTCGGCGGCGGCCACGGCATCCGAGAGCGCCTGGTTCGCCTGCCTGTCGGCGGTGCGGTCAGACAGAACCAGAATGTGCTTGGTTTTGCCCTTGATCTCGCTGCCCATGGCAACCACATGGAACCAGCGATGCTCCCCGGTTTCCTGATGGACAAACTCCGTGTCCCATTCGCGCTGGTCGCCGCAGGCAAGCCCTTCCAGATAATTTTTGGTGCGGCCGGGGGAATCCGCCGGGTACAGCAGGGCCAGCGTGCCGATATTCTTGCGCACGCTCTTCAGCGTCAGGCCCAGCAGCCGTTCTATGTTCGGGCTGACATAATCCGCCCGGTGCTTTTGGGCATCCACCAGCAGGAAAACGTCGTCCACGTTCTGGGACAGCTTCTCGAACAGCACATCCCGGTACAAAATCGCGGTGTTCTGGCGGCGCAGCTTGGTGCGGCCCCGGTGCATGACCATCAGAAGGACCATTGCCGCAATCGACAGGACAACGAGGGCTACGATCTGCACCGTGCGCTGCCAAAGCTGGTTCATGGCGGCATTGACGGTATTCCGCGGGACAAGCCCCACCAGGGTCCAGTTCTGGATGCCGGTGCTTTCGTAGACCATATAGTATCTTGTGCCGTCCAGCGTTACCTCGCGGTTTCCGGTGATGCCCTGCGCAAAGTCGTCCGTAAGCTCCTGTATCTGCGCCTCGGTAAGGTCGGAATACTCGCGCAGTATCGACACAAAATTGTAAATGGATTCCGAGCCTTCTGCGATATTTTCGATCAGGACCTGCCCGTCCGGGTAGATGACAAAGGAACTGGCCGCTCCGCCGAAAGACGAATCGTCCACGACCTTCATCACAACATTGTTGTAGTGGCTGATGGCAACGGCATCGTAGGCAAAGCCGCGGTAGATGCCCTTGGTTTCGGGGCAGATGAACACCAGCATCGGGTCCTGTCCGGGCAGGGCCGTGTTCAACACAACGTCCTTCTGGTCGGAAAGCAGCTCGTCGAGGTTGGTCTGCAAGCCTAAGTAGCCCGTTTCCCCGCCGGGGGTCATGTAGTTGCCGTCGTAAGAAAGAAAGTAGAATTCGGCAAAGCCAAGCTGCTGCTGCGCTGACTCCAGATACGCCTGCGTGCTGGCATCATCGGGGTCACTGCTCAGAAAGCCGTTCCACAAATGCAGGTAGGAGATGTTCTTCTTAACGATCATGCTCAGCATATTGTTGGATTTGTGCAGGACTTCCTCCAAATGCTCGGTGCTTTCCGCATAGATGGTTTTTGACACAAACGAAAGGTACTGCGCGCTAAGGCAGACAAGCAGTGCAATCGACAGAAGGCAGGCCGCCGCAGCATACCAATTTTGCCGGGAATGTCGCTTTATTTTTATTTTATGCTTAGCTTCTTCCACAGCGCATTACCCCCCCCCGAATGTAATATAGCTTTCCGGCGCGGCCAGCGTCACGCTGCCGCCGGAAAGTGCCTCGCTCCAGGTGTTTCTGACCGTGGCCTCCCCGCGCTCAAACGCGCGGCTTTCGTCCTGCAGCAGCGGTGCCATCTGCTTTTCGGTTGCCAGGCAGGTCACGGTGACGGTGTCGTCATCCTGCAGCGGCTGGCCGCCGCGGGTGATGCCGGTCAGCGTATAGCTGCCACCGTTCTCCTGCACCTGCACGGCAATGCCGCTGACCACCGGCAGGGAACCGCGGTTGAACGGCGTAAAGCCGCCCTCGCAGCCTTCCACAAAGGCGCGCAGGGTGTCCTTCAGCTCGGCACCCGTCATGGTGCGCCGGTACGACATAAGCCCGTTGGGCATGATCATGGCGCGCGCTGCTGTCTGGGTATAGTCTGCCTGCAGCACGCTGCCGGTAAAGCTGCTGGCGGGTGCCACCAGCACGTCGGTGCCGTACAGCCCGCGCAGCGTGTTTGCCATGACCGAGAAGGACGCATTGCCGCCGTTTTTGTGGAACACGTTGGAATAGGCGGTTTCACTGGTCAGCACAACGCCGCTTGTGTCGGGCGTTTCCCCGGTCAGAAGGCGGGCGTTGAACGCACGGTAGGCCTGCCCGGCGTCATATTCGCCCGCGATCATCTTGGAAACCACATCCTGGGAGATGGCAAAGAAATCGTTGGAGGCGATGCGGATGTACATGTGGTTTTCTTCCACCACCGAGCGCACGTCCTCCATGGTGTGGGTCAGGTGGTAGCTGACATTCTGGCTGTAGCTCAAAAGATCCTGCCCGTCCGCGAGGATCTGCTCCTGCGCGTCCTCCGACAGCATGACGTGCAGGACCTGCATTGCCTTTACGCGCCGGGCGGCGTCCTGCTCCAGGTCGCGGTTCAGCGCCACCTGGAAGTAGGGGGTGGTCATCAGCCATTTTTCGCCGTTCTGGCTGAAGAACGGCAAAAAGGTCGCGTCGATGCCCTGCTCCCGGAACATCTGTACGCCGGCGGAGGTGCTAAAGTACATGGCAAGCTCCCCCTTGCCGAACATCCCGGTCACGTCGTCGTAATTCAGCTCTAAGTCCGCCGCCGTAAGACCGGTGTCCCGGATGAACTGCTCCATACGCGCAAAGGCGCCCGGCCAGACGGTATCGTCCAGCCCGATACGGGCGGTGTCGGCGGGGTCGCTGTAGGCGGTGCGCCATTTGCGCCCTTCCGTGGTCGTAAGCTCGGCGGCGGAAAGCCCCTGCAGCGTTTCCATGCAGGTGTAGTCGTAGAGGTAATCGGCGGTAAAGCCGCGGATGCCTGCTTTTTCAAACGCCTGACAGGCCGAAACGAAGCTCTCGTAATCGGTGGGCAGAGGAATATCGTACTGCTCAAAAAGGCCGCGGTTGACCACAAAGCCGTGGGTGTCTGCGCATACGGGCAGCCAGTTTACACTGCCGTCCTCATTTCTAAAGCTGTTGAGGTAGGTATTGTAGACAGCGCCTGCCTCGTTGGTGGTGGCAAGGTCCATCAGGCTGTCCTTCAGGGGGGCCGCATCGTGCAGGGAGAAGCGGCAGCAGGTTATAATGTCCGGCAGACCGCCGTTTTCCTGCAAGAATTTGTAAAAGTCCAGATCGTTGTTGCCCACGATAAACTCAATGTTTACGTCCGGCAGCTGCGCCTGTACGTAGGGGGCGTACTTTTCGTAGAGGCTGTTGGTCCACAAATAGACCTGAATGGTGTCGGCGTCCTCCTGTGCCTGCACCGCCTCGGCGCTTTTTCCGGCGCAGCCGGTCAGCAGGAACAGACCCAGCACTGTGGCTGCAAGCAGGGAGGAAATTCTGTGCAGTGGTTTCTTTTTCATCCGGTTTTTCTCCTTATTTCTTTGACGGTCTGCTATATAGGCTGTGACGCAGGAAAAAACGCCTTCAGGGCATGGCGGACCCATACCTGAAAGCGCTGTCTGACCGTATTAAACAATATCCGCGGGCAGCAGAAAACAGCAGGGCGTTATAGATGCCCTGCTTTGTACCGCCGGTGTAGCGATGTGTTTTCACCCTCGTCAACTCCTGCCCCAAAAAGGACGCGAAGCTACCGGCGGCAGTAAAACAACAATTTCTTGTTGGCAACTGGCTGACCCGATGGGCCCCTATAGCTTTGCGTCGCCGGTTTGCACCGGGTTTGCCTGTGGACTTGTAGAGAAATAGTATACCACATAAGATGGTTTTTGACAAGGCGAAAGCGGAAATAAATCCGCTTGCACGCACAACAGGCAAAAACGCGCCCCTCTCCGCCGCTGCAAAAAAACGTAGGGGCGGATTCCATATCCGCCCGTGCCCGCTTGCGGTAAGATAAACCTCCGCGGGCGCATATAGAATGCGCCCCTACGGATTTCGTTTTCGACAAAGGGAGAAAACTCCACGCGGGGCACCGCCTCTGCGAGGGGAATCCGCCCCTACGGATCTCGTTTTCAACATCGGCCTTGCCGGTTCTGGGCGATACAACAAAAAAAGAGTCCGTGACATCTTAGATGTCACAGACTCTTGGTGCGCGGTACAGGACTCGAACCTGTGACCTCCTGCACGTCAAGCAGATGCTCTACCAGCTGAGCTAACCGCGCTTATTGCGCCGCCTCTTGGCGACGCATATTATTATAGCAGAACGACTTCCAAATTGCAAGCCCTTTTTGCAAAAAAATTCAAATTTTTTCTGCGTCGCGTAAATCGCCCCGGCAGCGCCAGACCGCCAGCAGGATAAACACAAAGCATACGACCCAGGTCGTCGGCTCACAAAAGCAGACCGCGCGGTAGCCCCGGACCGGCACGAGCCATACGGCAAAGATCACCTTGCCCACAAGCTCCAGCCCGCTGGCCAGCAGCGGCTCTACCGTGTGCCGGATGCCCTGCAGCATATTGCGCAGAATGACCAGCACGGCCATCGGCGGGATGACCGGTGCGCTGATTTTCAGGTACAGCAGCGCATTGGAGATAATGACCTCGTCCGTGCTGCCCGTGATGCCGCGGATGGCGGCCCCGCCCAGCAGGAAGGTGAACGCCATCACAAACACCCACCACACAAAATAGATCGCAAGCGCGGCCTTGACGCTTTGCCAAATGCGGCTGCGGCGGCCCGCACCCAGATTCTGGCTGCTGAACGTCGCCACGCCGATGCCCAGCGCACCGCCCGGGATAAAGTACAGCTCCGCTAAGCGGCGCGCGGCGGTCTGCGCCGTGATGTAGACGCTGCCCAGCGCGTTGATGCTGCTTTGCAGCGCCACGCTGCCCAGATTGTAGATGGCGCTCATCAGCCCCATGCTCAGGCCCGCCCAGAACATACTGGTCACGGCGCGGCGCGTGGCAGCCCCGAGCTGCCGGGGCGTAAAGCGCAGCTCCGGGTAGCCGCGCAGGATGTACACAACGCCCAGCATGGCGCTGATGCCCTGCGCCAGCACCGTGGCAATGGCCGCGCCGCGCACGCCCAGCCCCAGCGGCCCCATGAACGCGGCGTCCAGCCCGACGTTCAGCACGCTGCTGAACAGCAGGAACAGCAGCGGCGTCACGCTGTTGCCGACGGCGCGCAGCAGCGCAGCCTCCATATTATAAAGCATCGTCAGCGGGATGCCCAGCAGAATGACGGTCAGGTAGGCGGACGCGCCGCCCCATGCCTGTGCCGGGACCTGCAAAACGGTCAGCAGCGCGTCGCGGCCCAGCAGGGAGCACCCCGTCAGCACCAGCGACACCACCGCCGACAGCGTGACCATCCAGCCCACGGCGCGGCGTATCCCGCTTTCATCGCCCGCGCCAAAATAGCGGCTGACCGTCAGCGCCAGGCCGTTGTTCATGCCGAAGGCAAAGTTCATGATAAGCCCGTACAGCGCCGCCGTCGCGCCGATCTCCGCCAGCGCGGCGGAGCCCAGCAGGTGCCCGGCCAGCGCAGTGTCGGTCAGGTTGTACAGCTGCTGCAAAAGGTTGGAGCAGAACAGCGGCATCGAAAATTGCAGCACCAGGCGGAACGGGTCGCCCTGGGTCATATCCAGCACACGGCTTTTGTGCGCGGTGGCCATAATGTAACATCTCCTTTATTGGTTGCAGGGTCTATTATACGGGACGGCACAGGGCGTGTCAATCGGATCATTCCGGCACGGGATCCGGACAAAACCGCCGGGAACGCGGAAAGGGACGTGTGGAATTTTCCCAAACAATCAAATTCTTTTGCGGATGGAAAGCCGGGCCCGGGTGTCGTATAATGCAGACAAAAAGCAAATGCTGCAACACTGTTATTTTGCAAAGAAGGAGAGAGCTTATGCAAACCTGTACACTGGCAGTCGACATCGGCGCGTCCAGCGGGCGGCACATCGTAGGCACCGTGCAGAACGGAAAAATCACCCTGCAGGAGGTCTACCGCTTCGAAAACGGCGTCCACCGCGAGAACGGCCACCTCTGCTGGGACATCGACACCCTGGCGAAAGAGGTCGTCAACGGCCTGAAGGCTGCACACGACGCAGGCTTTGCCCCCGCGACCATCGGCATCGACACCTGGGCCGTCGATTTTGTGCTGCTGGATGCGGACAATAAGCGTATCGGCGACGCCGTCGCCTACCGCGACGAGCGCACCGAGGGCATCCGCGAGGCGCTGGAAAAGGAATACGGCCTGACCTTTGCCGACCACTACGCCCGCACCGGCATCCAGTACCAGCCGTTCAACACGGTCTACCAGCTGATGGCGCTCAAAAAGGAGCACCCGGAGCAGCTGGCCGCCGCCAAAACGTTCCTGATGGTGCCCGATTACCTGAACTACCTGCTCTGCGGCGTGCCCGCCAATGAGTACACGAACGCAAGCACCACGGCGCTGGTGGGCGCGGACAGCAGGGACTGGGACGATGCACTGATCGAAAAGCTGGGTCTGCCGCGCGGCATCTTCCAGCCCATCAAGACCGCCGGGACCGTGCTGGGGCATCTGACGCCGGAAATTCAGAAGGCTGTCGGCTTTGACGCCGAGGTCATTCTGCCCGCGACCCACGACACCGGCTCGGCGTTCCTCGCCGTGCCCGCGCGGGATGAGTACGCCGCTTACCTGTCCAGCGGCACATGGAGCCTGCTGGGCGTGGAAAACGCAGCGGCCATCACCGGCCCGGACAGCTGCGCCGCCAACTTTACGAACGAGGGCGGCTATGAATACCGCTACCGTTACCTGAAAAACATCATGGGCCTGTGGATGATCCAGTCCGTCCGCCGTGAGCTTGGCGAAAAGACCGGCACCCGCCCGAGCTTCCCGGAGCTGATCGCCGCCGCGAAGGAGGCCGCCGACTTCCCCAGCTGCGTTGACCCCGATGACAACCGCTTCTTAGCGCCTGCCTCCATGATCGAAGAAGTCAGGGCCGCCTGCGCCGACACGCACCAGCCCGTGCCCGCCGCCACCGGCGAGGTCATGCAGTGCGTCTACAACTCCCTGACGCAGGACTACCGCCGCGCCGTGGAGACCTTGCAAAGCCTGACCGGCAAGACCTACACAAGCCTGAACATCGTCGGCGGCGGCAGCCAGGACGGCTACCTGAACCAGCAGACCGCCAACGCCACCGGCCTGACCGTGTTTGCAGGCCCCACCGAGGGTACAGCGCTGGGCAACCTGATGGTGCAGTTCATCCACAGCGGCGATTTTGCCGACCTGGCCGAGGCCCGCGCCGCCATCCGGCGCAGCTTTGAAATTAAAGAGCATCAGCCGGAGTAAACGACCCGGCGGGGTGGGGGCACCCCGCCCTACATCCAACCGTAGGGCGGCATGCCCTCATGCCGCCGCCAGCCTGCCGTTCACCCTGGTTTGTAGGGGAGGGTCTTGACCCTCCCGTGCCCGCGCCCGACACCGTATACTTCCCGGGAGGGATAAATCCCTCCCCTACACGCACATCACAACAAATCCATATACAGGAGGTCCCACCATGTTAGTCGAAACCAAAGCCCGCGTTGGCGTGTTCGCCATTGCGCTGGGCGCTTACCTGCCGCAGTTCCCCACGCTGGTCCCCGAGTTTGAGGGCCAGTACGCCGCCTTCAAAAAGACGCTGCCCGACACCGTCGAGGTCATCGACGGCGGCATCGTCACCACCAAGGAGCAGTCCATGGCCGCGGGCGATAAGTTCCGCGCCGCCGACGTTGACCTTGTCATTCTGCAGCTGCTGACCTACGCTACCTCTTACAATATGCTGCCCGCCGTGCGCGACCTCGACGTGCCCGTCGTCCTCGTCAACGTGCAGAAGAAGAAGGCCCCCGACTACGCCAACACCGACACCCCCACCTGGCTGGGTGAGCTGTACGCCTGCGGCGCTGTCGGCGAGATGGTCGCTGACCTGGAGCGCGCCGGTAAGCGCCACGCCGTCATCACCGGCGTTGTCGAGGGCGGTGACCCCGCCGTGCAGGCCGAAATCAACGACTGGTGCAAGGCCGCGCAGGTGCGCCGCCGCTTCCGTGATACGAACCTTGCGCAGATCGGCCGCCCGTACCCCGGCATGATGGATCTGTACATCGACGAGACGAACCTGTACAACCGTATGTGGCTCTACACCAAGCAGTTTGACTGGGAGAAGATGTGGGCCATCGCCGACAACATCACCGACGAGGACGCCATCCGCGCCAAGGCGCAGGACATTCTGGACACCTTCGATATTGAGGGCGGCGGCACGGTGGAGAAGGTCTGGGATATGGCCCGCTACGTTGTCGCATTTGAGCAGTGGGTCAGGGACGAGAAGATCGCCCTCGTCGCCAGCCACTACGACGGCTTCGCCAAGGGCGTGGCCGGTAAGCTGGACTCGATGCTGATCCCCGCGTTCTCGATGCTCATCAAGCAGGGCACGGCCTGCGCCGTCGAGGGCGACATCAAGGTCGCGATGGCCATGTCCATCCTCAAGACCATTGCGGGCTGCGGCCAGCTGAGCGAGATGTACTCCATCGACTTCAATGAGGACATCTGCATCATCGGCCACTCCGGCTCCGGCGACGCCGACATCTCCACGGCCAGAAAGCCGACCATGAAGATCGTGCCCGTGTTCCACGGCAAGACCGGCGGCGGCTACCTGACCCAGTTCTACCCGCCGGTGGGCGATGTGACCTATCTGGCCATCACGCAGGACAAGGACGGCCACTTCAAGTTTGTCGTAGCCGAGGGCGTCAACGAGCCCGGCCCGATCTTCACCTTCGGTGACACGAACATGCGCACCCGCTTCAGCTGCGGTGCCCGCGAGTTCGTCAACCGCTGGAGCGAGGCCGGCCCCACCCACCACATGGCCGCCGCCACCGGCCACCACATCGACACGATTTTGAAGGTTGCCGAGATCTTCAACGTGCCGGTGGATGTGATCACGCGCTGATTTCGGGATGCCTTCCCCCTTGGGGGAAGGTGGCCGAGGCCCCGCCCGAGGCCGGATGAGGGGCGGCCCTGCGGCAATTGCCCGGTAACGGGCTGCTGTCGGCAGCTTTGCCCTCATCCGTCAGTGGTCGGGGCCACTGACAGCTTCCCCCGGAGGGGGAAGCCAACACAACGATATAAAGGAGCAGAAATTATGTCTACGATTTATGAAATTCCCTGCGTCAAGGGCTTTATCCGCATGTGCAACGATGGCTGGCTGCAGGGCTGGCATGAGCGCAACGGCGGCAACCTGACCTACCGCATGACCGGGGAGGACGTCGCCACCTGCCGTCCCTACTTCGACGCCGAGCCGCGCGAGTGGGTCAACATGGGTGTGCAGGCCGATAATCTGGCCGGTGAGTACTTCATCACCACCGGCTCCGGCAAGTTCTTCCGCAACGTCGAGCCCGATCCGATCCACAGCATCGGCATTGTGGAGATCAACGACAAGGGCGACAGCTGGCGCATCGTCTGGGGTTTGGCCGACGGCGCACGCCCGACGTCCGAGTTCCCCAGCCATTTCATGAACCACAGCGTCCGCAAGGCCGCCACCAACGGCGCGAACCGCGTTATTTATCACTGCCACGCCACCAACGTCATTGCGCTGACCTACATCCTGCCGCTGACGGACCGTGACTTCTCCCGCGCCCTGTGGCAGAGCGCTACCGAGTGCCCCGTCGTTTTCCCCGAGGGCGTCGGCGTCTGCCCCTGGATGGTCCCGGGCGGCGCGGACATTGCCATGGCAACCTCCGAGAAGATGAAAACCTATCAGGCCGCTATCTGGGCACAGCACGGCCTGTTTGCCTCCGGCCCTGACTTTGACATCACCTTCGGCCTCGCCCACACGATTGAAAAGAGTGCCGAGATCTACGTCAAGGTCCTGTCCATGGGCGGCGGCCTGATCCGCCAGACCATCACCGACGATGACCTGCGCGCCATCGCCCACGACTTCGGTGTCACCCTCAACGAGAACTTCCTCGACTAACATTACGGGCAAAACGCCCCTGGCCGAACGGTCAGGGGCGTTTTGCTGTACAAAAAGGCTTCCCCATCGGGGGAAGCTGTCACCGAAGGTGACTGATGAGGGCCGAACCCTCTGTGGCGACCCGTTTGCGGGCAACCGCGCAAGCTCTCCCCTCATCCGGCCCTGCGGGGCCACCTTCTCCCCCAGGGGGAGAAGGCTTCAGGGCTTCTTCTTTGGAATATGAACCTCCGGGATGGCGACGTTTTCATAGTTGATGGACTTGTGCTTCTCCGGGGTCTCGGGGGCGTCGCTGTGGGTGACCTGGCCGGTGTGGACCTCGGGCAGGGCAACGTCGTCACTGTGGACACGGTAGCGCTGCTTTTTCAGCGCCTCGCGCAGCTTGCGGAACATCAGAAGGACCTCCCAATTAGATAAAGTTGATAAAGAAGGTGATGACCAGACTGTTGAGGAAGTCCGCAAACAGACTGCCTACCAGCGGGATCAGCAGATACGCCTTGACCGACGGGGCATACTTTTCGCACAGGGCCTGCATGTTGGCCATGGCGTTGGGCGTCGCGCCCATGCCAAAGCCGCAGACGCCCGCCGCAATGACCGCAGCGTCATAGTCGCGGCCCATGATGTTGAAAATCACAAAGTAGGTGAACAGGAAAATCAGCAGCGTCTGGCCCGCCAGCAGGATGATGAGCGGCAGCGCCAGCGCGGCCAGCTGCCACAGCTTCAGCGTGATCATGGCAATGCCCAGGAACAGCGACAGGCTGATGCCGCCGATGTCGTTGATCTCGCCCATGTGGGTCGTGAATTTGTGGGTGAATTCGCCGATGTTGCGCATACACGCCGCGGCGATCATCGCGCCGATATAAATGGGGAACGTCAGCCCGGTCATGGCCAGCGCCTTGGAGATGAACGTGCCGATGCCGATGGCGATAATCAGCTGGAACACAGCAGCCGGGTACATGCTGGTGTGGCGCTCGTGCTTGATTTCTTCCTCCACCAGCAGGCTGTCGTCCTCGGGCACAACGGTGTCCAGCAGCTTGCGGCGCTCAATGAGCAGACGGCCCGTCGGGCCGCCCATGACGCTGCCCGCGATCAGGCCGTAGGTGGCCGCCGCCGTGCAGAGCGTGGTCGCGCCCGCAACGCCGAAGTCCTCGAGCACGGGGCCGAACGCGCCCGCCGTGCCGTGGCCGCCGACCATCGGGATGGAACCGGTGCACAGACCGATCAGCGGCGAGATGCCCAGCAGATCCGCCAGCCCGACGGCGAGGAAGTTCTGGCACAAAATCAGCGCAACGACCAGCCCCAAGAAGAGGATCAGCGATTTGCCGCCGCTTTTCAGCACCTTGAGGTTGGCCTGAAAGCCTACCGAGGTGAAGAAGAACACCATGCAGACTTCCTTTAAAATGTCGTCAAATTCAAACTCGGCAATGCCGGTCACATAGCAGAGACAGGTGAAAACGGCAAACAGCACGCCGCCGATGACCGGCGCGGGAATGCAGAATTTTTCCAGAAAGCCGATGCGCGCCTTCAAAAAGCGGCCCAGCATCAGCACGCAGACCGCCGCAAACAGCGTCTGGTACATATCCAGCGAGATGATCATGCGGCGGCCTCCTGTTCAGGGGACGCGCCTGTCTCCGGCCCTGCGGGGGTGATGCCCTGCGCGGTGTAGTACGCAGCGGCCCCGGTGTGGTAGGGGATAACGCTCTGCGCGGCGGCCACGGCGGGGTCGGTTACCAGCGGCACCGGTACGGCGGCGGCCACGGCGTCCACGCTGTCAAAATACCGGGCAGTCAGCCTTTGGACGGTCTCGTCGGACAGCGCATTCGACGCCAGCAGAAGCGCCTGCACGCTGACGGTCCAGACGTCCTCACCCTGACCGGCGTAGGTCCCGGCGGGGATAACGCAGGCGCGGTAGGCCGGGTAGGCCGCCAGCAGCCGCGCACCGACACCCCCGTCGACGGAGAGCAGACGGATGGCGCAGGTCTTGGCCAGCTGCTCCAGCGCGTCGGCGTGCAGACCGGCGGTGACGAACATCGCGTCGATCGTGCCGTCGGCCAGCCGGGCGGCAGCGTCGGTGTAGTTCAGGTTTACAGTGTGTACCAGGCGGTTGTTCAGGCCGCAGGCGGCCAACACCTGCCAGGCGTTCTGCTCGCTGCCGGATTCCTCCTCGCCGACGCTGAGCGTGCAGCCCTGCAGTTCCTCCAGCGTCGTAATGCCGGAGTCGGCCCGGACAACGACCTGCACGGCCTCCTCATACAGGGCGGCCACGGCGCTGAAGCTGCGCTCGGTGCTCTCGTGGGCAAAGACGCCGCTGCCGTCGTAGGCATCCTGCGCCATGTCGGACTGGGCAACGGCCAGCTGTAAATAGCCGCCCGCCAGCAGCCGCAGGTTGGCGGCGGACCCGGCGGTCTGTTTGACCTCGATGGTGCTGTTCTGGGCGGACATGGCGGTACCAAACGCATTGTACACGCCGCCTGCAGCCGCAGCCCCCAGCCGCAGCCGTGACGCCGCGCAGCCCGCCAGCAGGACCGCGGCGGACAGGACGGCAATGATACGGAACAGATGTTTTTTCAATCGTACACCTCTCTGAAATTCTTTAGGCTCCCCTTGAGGGGAGCTCCGCCCGCAGGCGGTGAGGGGTGGGCCGCAACAACCCTTTTATAGGTCGGCTGCCAGCCACCCTTCCGGCCCTGCGGGGCCACCTCCCCTCAAGGGGAGGCAGGGATGGCGGCAGTTATTTCCCCACCACATCCCAATGCTTATCGTTCCTGTTCAGCACCTCGCAGCCGGTCTCGGTCACCAGGACGAGATCCTCCACGCGGACGCCGAACTCGCCGGGCAGGTAGACGCCCGGCTCAATCGAAAAGATCATGCCGGGTCTGGCTACGGTGGTGTTCGCGCTGCTGACGTCGCCCTTCTCGTGGTCGGTCTGGCCGATGAAATGCCCCAGACGGTGGTTGAAATACGCGCCGTAGCCCGCTTCCGTAATCAGGTCGCGCGCGGCGGCGTCCAGCTCACACAGGCGCACGCCGGGCTTGATGAGCGCCTCGGCAGCCTCATTCGCGCGGCGCACCAGATCGTGCACGGCGGCCTGCTTTTCAGTGGGCTGGCCGCAGAACCAGGTGCGGGTCATGTCGCTGCAATAGCGGCTCTTCACGCAGCCCATGTCAAACAGCACGCAGTCGCCCTCTTTTAACACGGTGTCGTCCGGCTCGTGGTGCGGGTCGGCGGCGTTGGCACCAAAGGAGACGATCGTCGTAAAGCTCGGCCCCTCGCAGCCGTGGGCACGGAACTGCGCGTCGATAAACTCGGCGACCTCGCGTTCGGTCATGCCGGCCTTTATATAGTGCTTCGCGGCCTCGTTCACCGCGTCGTTGATGCGGGACGCCTCGCGCATAAGGGTCTGCTCCTCGGCGTCCTTGCAGGCGCGGCAGTCGTCCACGCAGTCGCTGGACAGCACGACCTGCATACTGGGGTGGGTCTCCATCAGCGGGATCAGAAACTTAGCGGGCCACTCCTTGTCAATGCCCAGCGGCCTGCCCGCGTCCACGACCTCGGCGATCTGCGCCACGGGCTTGTCCGTGTCGGTGTGCCAGACGGTCCTGCACGGCGGCTCGGGCACATTGAACAGTCTGTTCAAAAACAGCACCGGCTCGCCCTCGGTGGGCAGGTAGAGCGCCAGCAGACGCTCATAGGGTTCCACGGCGACGCCGGTCAGATACCACACGCTCTTGGGGTCGCAGACGATCATCTGCGTCAGTCCCTGCGCGCGCAGGGCAGCACGGACACGGCCCATGCGTTCGGTTTTCAACATACAAATGCCTTCTTTCCCATTATTCAGTTTTCCGCGGGCTTCATTGCACTTTTGCGGTACTGCTGGGGGCTTTGGCCCACCATGGCGGTAAAGCGGGTCGAGAAGTTGCTCTCATCCCCAAAGCCGACCTGGTGCGCGATCTCGCAGACGGAGAAATCCGTCAGCACCAGCAGCTCCTTGGCGCGTGTGATCCGCGTGGACAGCAAAAAATTGTAGGGCGTCGTGCCCATGTACTGGCGGAACAGCCGCAGGAACCAGCTCTTGCTCACCGGCGTCTGGGCTAGCAGGCTGTCCAGCGACAGCGGCTCGGCATAGTGCTGGCGGATGTACTCGGCGGCCTGTTCGATCAAGGTGCGATTGGAGCGGCTCTCGTCCCCGGCCAGCAGCTGGCGGGCCATCAGGGCCAGCATCCGGTGCAGGGCCAGGCAGATCTCGATCTGTGCGGCAGCGCCGTGTTCCCACTCGGCGGCCAGTGACTCAAACAGCGGCTGCATCTCCAGCCGACTGACCGTAACGGGGGACAGCCGCCCCTGCGGCTGCAGTACCTCGGCTAGATTGGCGACGCCCGCGCCGTCCAGATGCGCCCAGTAGTGGTGCCAGTGGTCCTGCCCGGGGGCAGTGCAGTAGCTTTGCGGGGCGCGGCAGTTCAACAGCAGGGCGCTGCCGGCGGGCAGCTCCACGCGCTGGTCGTTCTGCTCGATCAGACCGGAGCCGGACAGCGTATAAAACAGCAGATAGCTTTCCTTATCGGTGCGGGCTGTGGCAAAATGGGCGCGGCCATAAAAGTTGCCGGCCTCGGTGCAGTAAAACGGCTGTGCCAGCGCCGCCGCGCCGGGGGTGGCGCGCAGCCAGGTGCTGCGTTCCTCCACGTCCATATTATAGGTCAGCATAGTGGCGGTCCCTCCCTTGCTTATATGAACATGATAGAAACAAACCGCGCGTTTGTCAATAAAAAATAGAAAAAGCCTTCCCTGTATAAAGAAAAGCGGGCAGGGGAGCGGCGGCACGCCCCGCGGCGTGTGCAAGAACAGGAAACCGTTCAGCCGGATGAGGGGGAAATACCGCGGGTGACTCCGCCCGCCTTGACAGCGCCGCCCTTTTGTCCTATACTGATACACAGGTTAAACCTTGGTTTAAGTCATAGGAGGAAAACACATGGCCTATACAGTGGGGGAGATGGCGCGGCGGCTGGGTGTGCCCGCATCGACGATCCGCTATTACGATAAGGAAGGGCTGCTGCCCTTCGTCGGGCGCTCGTCCGGCGGCATCCGCGTTTTTACGGAGAAGGACTTCGAGTGGCTGCGCATCATCGAGTGCCTGAAAAAAACCGGCATGTCCCTCAAGGACATCCGCGAATACATCGAGCTGGCCATGCAGGGCGATGAGACCATTGCCCGGCGGCTGGAGCTGTTCCGCAAGCAGCGCACCGTGCTCGAGACCCGCATGGCTGAATTGCAGCAGACGATGGACACCCTGGACTACAAGTGCTGGTTCTATGAGACCGCCGCCGCCCGCGGCAGCACCGAGGGCATCAGCGACCTGCCCGATGAGGCTCTGCCCGAGGCCCTGCGCCCCGTGCGGGAGCGTCTGCGCGCCGCCGCGGAGGCGGAGACAGAAGAAGTATGACCCCAAAACGCCGCCCCTGCAAAAAGGTGCGGCGCTTTTTTGCGCCACAGGTGTGCCGACTATAACAACCCACCCCGCAAAAATCCTGCCGTCACCGCTATATCTGGTGCTGCAGCGTACAATCTGCCACCAGACAAAACGGAAAATCTCAAAAAATCCTGCCGCGAAGTGTTAAACACAGCACAATTCCCGTAAAGATGCAAAAAATACGGAAAATATCTGCGTGAAACTTTCCATTGACACCCCGCGCGCCCTGTGGCAGAATGACGGTAAGAACCTGATTGTGTAAAGGAGAGATCCCTATGACCCCTGAACTTCGCTGGCTGAGTGACCCCACCGTCTTTGCCGTGAACCGGCTGGACGCACACTCTGACCATCTCTGCTGCCGCACTTTGGACGAGGCCGAAAGCGGCCTGACATCGCTGCGCCAGTCACTGGACGGTGCATGGCGCTTTGCGTGGAGTGCCAACCCTGCCGCCCGCCCGGCGGATTTCTGGCAGCCGGACGCCGACCTGTCCGGCTTCGGTACGATCCGCGTGCCCGGGCACATTGAGCTGCAGGGCTACGGTCAGCTGCAGTACACCAATACCCTCTACCCGTGGGATGGCCGCAGCTGCCTGCGCCCGCCGCAGGTCGATTGGAACGATGACCCCGTGGGCAGCTATGTCAAAGAGTTTGATCTGGACGAGTCCCTGCGCGGCCAGCGCGTCTGCGTCAGCTTTCAGGGCGTGGAGCAGGCCATGTACCTGTGGTGCAACGGCCAGTTCGTCGGCTATGCCGAGGACAGCTTCACCCCGTCTGAATTTGATCTGACACCGTATATTCGGGACGAGAACAACCGCCTTTGCGTCGAGGTCTACAAGCGCAGCAGCGCCGCCTGGATCGAGGATCAGGACTTCTTCCGCTTCTCGGGCATCTTCCGCTCGGTCTACCTGTACGCAAAGCCAAAGGTCCACATCAACGACATCTGGCTCAAGGCCGACCTTGCCGCCGACAACACCACCGGCCTGCTGACGCCCCTCGTCAAGCTGGACGGCGAGACCGACGGCGCGTCGGCTGCCCTCGTCGTGACCGACCCCGAGGGCTACGCCGTCTACGAAGGCCCCGCCGCGGGCGATACGATTGAGATCGAGGGCATCCAGCCGTGGAGCCATGCAGCGCCGGTGCTCTACCACGCCGTACTGACCCTGCGCGATGCCGACGGCGTTTTGCAGGAAATTGTGCCCTACGACATCGGCTTCCGCCGCTTTGAGATGATAAACGGCGTCATGTGCCTGAACGGGGAACGTGTCGTGTTCAACGGTGTCAACCGCCACGAGTGGAACGCCGACAGGGGCCGCGCCATCGGTGCTGACGACATGCACGCCGCCATGGCCGTGTTCAAAAAGAACAACATCAACGCCGTGCGCACCTGCCATTACCCCGACCAGAGCCTGTGGTATGACCTGTGTGACCGGAACGGCATCTACATGATCGACGAGACGAACCTTGAAAGCCACGGCAGCTGGCAGAAGCTCGGCGCGGTGGAGCCGAGCTGGAACGTGCCCGGCAGCCTGCCCGAGTGGAAGGACTGCGTCGTGGACCGCGCCCGCAGCATGTTTGAACGCGACAAGAACCACGCCGCCGTCCTGATCTGGTCCTGCGGCAATGAGAGCTACGCGGGCGAGGATATTCTCGCCATGTCGCAGTTCTTCCACGACCACGACCCGGGACGCCTCGTGCATTATGAGGGTGTGTTCCACTGCCGTGCGTTCGACGCCATCAGCGACATGGAAAGCCGGATGTACGCCAAGCCGTGGGAAATTCGCGAGTATCTCGAATCCCACCCGAAGAAGCCCTTCATTCTCTGCGAGTATATGCACGATATGGGCAACTCGCTGGGCGGCATGGAGAGCTATGTGCGCTTGGCCGACGAGTTCGACCAGTACCAGGGCGGCTTCATCTGGGACTACATGGACCAGGCGCTCCGGCACACCGACGCGCTGGGCCGCAGCGTGCTGGGCTACGGCGGCGACTTTGCGGACCGCAACACCGATTACAACTTCAGCGGCAACGGCATTGTCTACGCCGACGGTGCCGAGAAACCCGCCATGCAGGACGTGCGCTACTGGTACGACACCCCCGCCCGCCGCGCCGCCCACGATGCCCGCAACGCCGCAGCCGCCGCCCGGGCGGACCGCGACGCGGCCAAAGCACAGGCCGCCCGCAAGCCCGGCACGTTGACCGTGACCGAGGGCGACGGCAACCTCGGCGTCAGGGGCGACGGGTTTGAAATTCTCTTTTCCGCGGGCGAGGCCGGGCCGTCGTCGCTGACCGTCAACGGCAGCGAGTGGCTCTGGCGCGCCCCGCGCCCGGCGTTCTGGCGCGCCGCCACCGACAATGACCGTGGCTGCGGCTTCCCGCAGAAAGCGGCGGCCTGGCTGGCGGCGGATGTCTACCTGCAGAACCTCGGCTTTGCGGTCTTGCAGAAATCCGCCGACGGTGTGCAGGTGCGCTATACCTACGGCGTGCCCACCGTGCCCGGCGCTAAGGCCGAGCTGACCTACACCGTGGAGCCGCAGAGCACGCTGCTGGTCGAGGCCGTCTATCATGGCGTGCCCGGTGCGCCCGAGCTGCCCTGCTTCGGCGTTAAATTCCAGACGTTTGCCCCCGTGGCCCGCACGCTCTGGACCGGCCTTTCGGGCGAGACCTACCCGGATCGCTGCAAGGGCGGCGTCTTTGGCTGCCATGAGGAAGTGCCGCACATTGAACCGGCTCTCGTCCCGCAGGACTGCGGCCTGCATGTGGGCACCCGTCAGTTCACGCTGGAGCAGCACAACGCCTGCGGTCAGACGGCGGCTGCGCTGACGATTGAACAGGCCGACGCGTCGTTTGCCTTCAGCGCACTGCCCAACACTGCGCAGGAGATCGAGGCCGCCCAGCACATCACCGAGCTGCCCGCCACGGGCCGCACGAGCGTGACGATCCTGGGCGCAGCCCGCGGCGTCGGCGGCATCGACAGCTGGGGCACCGATGTGGAGGAGCCTTACCACGTCAGCGGGGAAGGAGAGCACCGCGTCGCGTTCCGCATCGTGTTGTAAATACACTAAAGGCAGCACCGCCTGCGCTGCACCTGCCATAAAAACACAAGCCGCCCGTGTCAGCCTGACACGGGCGGCTTTGCTGTCTTATGCGCGTTTAATCCAAACGGAACACCTGCTCCAGCTTGGGCTGGGCGCCGGTCACAGGGTCCATTTCCAGCTCCAGAATGTCCTTCATGTAGTCGTTCCAGCGGTCCACAACGGGGCTTTCGGCCTGTACCTTCTCGGCGTAGGCAACGCCCTTCGCGCACTCATAGTAGCCGAACAGCTCGTCGTTACAGTAGAAGATGCTGTAGTTGCAGATGCCCGCAGCCTTCAGCACCTCGACCATCTCGGGCCAGATCTCCGCGTGGCGGCGCTGATATTCCGCTTTGCAGCCGGGCTTGATGCGGCCCTTCCATGCTATATGCTCCATTGGTATGCACCTCATTTGACAGTCTGGATTTTGTCTTTATTGTACGGCGCGCAGCGGCGGTTTGCAACGTGGAATAGTACAGATTTCTTTGGGAAAATTCCACTTGCCGCGCCCGGCGCACAGCCCGTCACATCAGCGGGCTGAACAGCCGCAGCACGCAGTCCCAGCCGCGCACGGCCAGGCTGCGGGTGTCGGCGTACTCCTGCGTGACCTCGCGGCAGACGGGGAACAGCGCGTCAAAATCGCGGCGCACATCGGCCACGGCGCTGCAGCCGCAGAACCAGCAGGCGTTCTCAAAGTGCAGGTACAGGCTGCGGAAGTCAAAATTGATCGTACCCACAACGGCTTCCGTGCCGTCGGCTACGCATTGCTTCGCGTGGATGAACCCGGGCGCGTACTCATAAATGCGCACGCCGCTCTTGGCAAGGCTGGCGTAATAGCTGCGCGTGACCGAGAAGATCAGCTTTTTGTCCGGGATGCCCGGCGTGATGATCCGCACATCAACGCCGCTGGACGCGGCCAGCCGCAGTGTGCGCTGCATCTCGTCACTTAAAATAAGGTAGGGCGTTGTAATGTAGACGTAGTCCTTCGCACTGCGGATCATGTTCAGGTAGACGTTCTCGCCGGTGGCCTCGTCGTCCAGCGGATTGTCCGCGTAGGGCAGCACCACGGCATTCTCCCGCGCGGTGTAGGGCACATCGGGCAGATAGCGCTCGACCTCGGGGGCTGCCTTCTGCGTTGCGCCCCACAGCTCTAAGAAAATCAGCGTCAGGCCGCGCACGGCGTCGCCCTCCAGCCGGATGCCGCTGTCCTTCCACTGGCCGTAAGGGTGGGTGCGGTTGAAGTACTCCTCCGCCAGATTGTAGCCGCCGGTAAAGCCGACGCGCCCGTCCACAACGGTGATTTTGCGGTGGTCGCGATTGTTCATAAAGACGTTCAAAATCGGGATGACCGGGTTGAACCGGCGGCACTGTATGCCGCGCCCCGCCAGCTTTTTGACAAATTTGCTGTTGATAAACCCGATGCTGCCCACGTCGTCGTAAAATACGCGCACCTCCACGCCGTGGGCGGCGCGCTCGGCCAGAATATCCTCCAGCTCCTGCCAGGCGGAGGCGTCCTCAATGGCGTGGTATTCCATGAAAATAAACTTTTCCGCGCTGCGCAGGGCTGTTTTCTGGGCCTCCAGCGCCTCGCAGGTGTCGCCGTAGAACGTCACATCTGTGTTGTCATAGGCGGGATAGCCCGCGCGGTCCTGCAAATAGCGGGCGTGGTTGCGGGTGATGCGGTCCGGGTAGGGCAGGGCGCGGCGCTGCTGCAAAATGGGTGCGTGATACCGGCGCAGCATCGTCATATTTTTCCCGAAACGGCGGCGCATGACGCTGACGGCCCCGCTGCGGCCAAACAGCAGATAGATGGTCAGACCGAAGATGGGAAACAGCAAAATCAGAATGATCCACGAAATTTTATACGCGGAGTTGATATGCAGCCCATATATACGCAGCGTAATCAAAAATGTCAGTACCGACGTGCATACCTGAATGGCGGTGGAGTAGTCGTTCAGCTTGAGGGCAAGCCAGAAGATCCATAAAACCTGCAAAAGTACGCCGATGCCCGCCAGCAGCATCCGGCTGACGCTGTTGGGGATGGCCTCGCGTTTTTCCTCGGTGGTGTTTTTCATGTGTGGCCCCTTTTGTGCCGGGCGCGGCCCGGCTGTGTTGATTTTTTATCCAGTATAGCACAAAATCTTGCAGTATACCACACTTTTGCACCGGAATTTGCGGTGTTTTCACAAAGGAGCGTCCCCGTGGCCGGGCAGGGGAGAGAAAACACGGGAAAATGCAAAATAGCACAAAAATTGCCCGCCTGTAAAATTGGCCTATATACGCGGAAATCCATACGCGATGCGCTCTGCTGCCAGCACAGGCAGAGACAGCACAGATAAAATAAACGCAATATATGTGCGGTTTCAATGGCGGCGGTGTTGGCCGCGTTTTTTGGCGTGACAGCGCAGCTGATTTTTAAAAATGACGGTAATATGTGTAGAATTCCGCGCGGCGGCAGAGGTGCAGCCACGGCAAAGCGGTTTGAGTGCAACAGGCAAAACGGTGGGAAATCGAAAATAGAAGCAAAAAAATGTTTTTTGCTGTTTTTACATAAGGCTGTTGAAATTTGGCAGATTATGTGATATTATATTTTCACAAATGAGGACGCACGATGTCCTTACTGAATTTATTGGAGGAATTTGTCATGTTCGAGAAAATTCGCAAAATGAAGAACAAGAAGGGCTTCACCCTGGTCGAGCTCATCGTCGTCCTGGTCATCCTGGCCATCCTGGCCGCCCTGCTGATCCCCGCCCTGACTGGTTACATCGACAAGGCGAATCAGGAGAAGGTTATTGCTGAGTGCCGTTCGGTCGCCATGGCTGCTCAGACTACTGCTTCTGAGTATTATGGTTTGAATAAGGGACTTGATGACACTACAAATCAGGGTACTGCAATTACCCAGATTAACAAGCTGGCAGAGGTTCCGACTACTACTACTGGCAGTACGACTAAGCCTAATTGGTATTATACCATTACTGTTGGTACGGGTTACGTTGTTACTGAAGTCATTTTCGATGATGGCACTTCTTCTATCACTTATAAGAAGGATGCTTCCGGCGCAACGGAGTTTAGCACTGTGCGTCCATCTGATGGCCTTACTGCTAGCACGATTACTGGTCCTGCCATTGGCTAAGGATGTAATAATATAGGTCTATTGTAATCCCACCGCCACCCGGCGGTGGGATTTTTTTGTGCTTTTGTTGTGGTTTCACTCAATTCCATTTCTACTGTGGACACTCCCGCGGGCGGATATGGAATCCGCCCCTACGGTCTGCCAATCCCGTTGCATTCTGCCTGCCGCCAACTTCGGCGGGGTGGGGGCACCCCGCCCTACGTCCAACCGAAAAAGGGGAACGTAGGGCGGCCAGCCCTCTGGCCGCCGTGCCCGCTTCCGGCCACAGTAAACCTTCCGTGCAATCCCCCCACCCTAACCCCGCAGGGTAAAAGCCTCCCTTTGACAAGGGAGGCCGGACTGTCGAAAAATTGCATCCCTGCCTTATTGCGTGTGTAGGGGCGACCATTGGTCGCCCGTCAGCTTACCGTCGCAACGCAATTTCCGGGACAGTTTTCATACATGGCAAACGGGCACGGGCGAGCAATGCTCGCCCATACAAGAGCGTTTCGACACGCTGCCTCAACCTTAAACTTCACTTCAAATTTCACTCTTGCAAAATCCGGCAAAGTGTGCTACAATCTCATAGCATACCGTTTTAGTGGGAAATATTCCCGCAACCCCAACCAAAAAAGGAGAGTCCCGCCCCATGTCCGAACGCCTGTGGGGAATCCTTGTGGATTCCTTTGGTAAAATATTGCTGCCCGGCCTGACCGTCACCATCCCGCTGACCGCCATCTCGTTCACGCTGGCGCTCATCATCGCGGTGGCGGTGGCGCTGGTGCAGTTTGCCCATGTGCCCGTTTTGCAGCGGCTGGCCCGGTTTTATATCTGGGTCATCCGCGGCACGCCCGTGCTGGTGCAGCTGTTCGTTGTGTTCTACGGCCTGCCCGGCGTCGGCATCCTGATCGAGCCGTTCCCCGCGGCGGTGCTCGTCTTTTCCATCAACGAGGGCGCGTACTGCGCCGAGACCATCCGCGCCGCGCTGGAATCCGTGCCCAAAGGCCAGATGGAGGCGGGGCAGTGCGTCGGCATGAGCTACTTACAGATCATCCGCCGCATCATCCTGCCGCAGGCGCTGCGCACGGCCTTCCCCACGCTGGCCAGTACGCTGATCGCCATGGTCAAGGATACCTCGCTGGCCGCGAACATCACCGTGACCGAAATGTTCATGACGACCCAGCGCATTGTGGCCCGCACCTATGAGCCGCTGGCCCTCTACATTGAGGTCGGTCTGGTTTATCTGCTGTTCTGCACCGTGCTGACCCGCCTGCAGGCCGTCGGCGAGCGGTACCTCAACAGCAAGGGCGCGCAAAGGAGCTGAACTATGCTGCAAATCAGAAATCTGCGCAAGTCCTTTGGCGATTTGCAGGTGCTCAAAAGCATCGATCTGGATGTGAACAAGGGCGACGTCGTCGCCATTTTAGGCCCCAGCGGAAGCGGAAAAACAACGATGCTGCGCTGCCTGAACTTTTTGGAAAAGTCCGACGGCGGCACGATGCTGTTTGACGACCAGCGCGTAGACCTGGCCCGCGTCACCCACGCCGAGGCCAACGCCCTGCGCCGCCGCACGGGGTTTGTCTTTCAAAGCTACAACCTGTTTGCCAACAAGACCGCGCTGCAAAACGTGACCGAGGGACTTATCATCGCACGCAAAATGCCGCGCCGCCGGGCCGAGGAGATCGCCCGCGCTGCGCTGGTCAAGGTCGGCATGGATGACCGCGCCGACTACTACCCCAGCCAGCTTTCCGGCGGGCAGCAGCAGCGCGTGGCGATTGCCCGCGCCATGGCCGCCGACCCGGAGATCATCTATTTCGACGAGCCTACGTCCGCTTTGGACCCCGAGCTGACCGGCGAGGTGCTGGCCGTCATGCGCAGCCTGGCCGGGGAAGGCCGCACGATGCTGGTCGTGACCCACGAGATGGATTTTGCCCGCCACGCGGCCAACCGCGTGGTGTTCATGGAGCAGGGCGTCATTGTGGAGCAGAACACCGCCGAGGCGTTCTTCAACGACCCGCAGCAGCCCCGCACCAAAGAATTTTTGCAGACCTACAAGCAAAGGAGCCTATTGTAATGAAGAACCTGACCAAGCTGACCGCCCTGACCCTGACCGCCGCGCTGGCCCTGACCGCCTGCGGCAGCAGCGCCGCCGCCACCGCGCCCGCCGTGGAATCCGCCGCCGGGAGCACCGCCGAGGCCGCGTCCGGCGACCTGTTGAGCGAGATCCAGGCCAAGGGTACCATCACGGTTGCGATGGAGGGCACATGGGCACCCTGGACCTACCACGATGAAAACGACAACCTCGTCGGCTACGACGTCGAGGTCGCCACCGAGATCGCGAAGAAGCTGGGCGTTGAGCCGCAGTTTGTCGAGGGCGAGTGGGACGGCCTGCTGGCCGGTCTGGACGCGGGCCGCTATGACATCATGGTCAACGGCGTGGACATCACCCCCGAACGCGCCGAAAAATACGACTTCTCGACGCCCTACGCCTTCAACCGCACCGCCGTCATCACCAAGGCCGACGATGACAGCATCAACACGCTGGAGGACCTGAAGGGCAAAAAGACCGCAAACACGATCTCCAGCACCTACGCCGAGCTGGCCGAGCAGTACGGTGCGACGGTGACGGGCGTTGACGACCTGAACCAGACGTTTGAGCTGCTGCTGAGCGGGCGCATCGACGCGACGCTGAACGCCGAGATGACCTTCTACGATTACACGAAGGAGCACCCCGACGCGAATGTGAAGATCGCCGTGCTGACCGACGATGCGAACCAGATCGCCATCCCGATGCGCAAGGGCGACGAGACTGCCGCCCTGCGCACGGCCATTGATGCCGCCATTGACGAGCTGCGCGCCGACGGTACGCTGAAGGCATTGAGCGAAAAATACTTTGGCCGCGATATTTCTACGGAAGAATAACCTTTGTAAAAAACATAGAAGGGGCTGCTGCACACGCAACAGCCCCTTTTGTTTTTGGGGAAATTATACCTTGCGAAGGATGCCGTCGGTCAATTCGACGCTGTCGCCTTCCTCCATTCCGCCGCGGCGCAGCGCTTCGTCGGGGTAGGGGAGCACGCGCCGCGTGCCGTCAGCACCTTCCAGCACTACGTCAACCAGAATCGGCTGGTCGGCGGGCGGCTCCTCGCAGCCGTACATCTGTTCCTCAATGCGGAAAATTTTGTATTTCATGCGGCTTCACGCTCTCTCCGGGGCGGTGGGTCCTGTCTCCACGGCCTCGATTTCTTTGATCAACATCTCATGGCCCTGCAAAAGGTGGGTGCGCGGGCTCTGGCAGTGGGGGCAGGTGCGGCCAAACTGCACGGTGGGGTACTGTTGGCCACAGTCCTCGCACACGGTCACGGCGGGGATGGTCTCCACGGTCAGCACCGCGCCGGGCAAAAGCTCCGATTTCGCCGCCGCCCACTTCCAGCAGTCTTGCAGGTAGCTCTCCACCACGCCGGAGACCTCGCCCAGCTGCAGCGTCACGCGCCGGATGCGCGTCACGTCGTTCTGCCGGGCCACGTCCTCCACCGTGCGGATGATGTGGAATACAATGCCAAGCTCGTGCATTACTTCTCCTTCTTGGCAAAGCGGATCTTGATCTCGCGCTTCGCCATGTAGGGCAGAATGACCTTGAACTTGTCTTCGCTCCTGACCATCTTGCTGCACTCGGGCAGGTCGCGGTGCAGGCGGATGGCATCAAACTCGCACTTTGTCGTGCAGACGCCGCAGCCAATGCACTTGTTCGGGTCCACAACGCTGGCACCGCAGCCCAGACAGCGCGCTGTCTCGATTTTGACCTGATCCTCGGTCAGCGTCAGGTGCGCGTCGCGGAAGGAACGGTGCGCGTCAATGCCCGCATCCAGCGCGGCGGACTGGCGCGGTGCGCGGTCATACTCGCCCAGCGCCAGATTCGACTTGTCCAGCTCGTGGAAGTCGCGGCGGTTGCGGCCAATCGTCAGGCTTGTGTTGGGCTGCACAAAGCGGTGGATGGAAATTGCCCCCTGCTTGCCCGCAGCAATCGCGTCAATGGCAAACCGCGGCCCGGTGCAGACGTCGCCGCCGACGAAAATGTCCGGCTGGGCGGTTTGGTAGGTCAGCGCGTCGGCCACAGCGCCCTGGCCGCGGCCCAGCTGCACGGCCTCGCCGTTCAACAAATCGCCCCACTCGATGCACTGGCCGATGCTTAAAACAACGTTGTCGCACGGCAGGGTGATGGTATCATTTTCATCGTAGGTGGGCGCAAAACGTCCCTCCGCGTTGTAAAGGCCGGTGCACTTTTTCAGCACAACGGCGGTCACATAGCCGTTCTCGGAGAGGAACTCCTTCGGGCCGTAGCCGCAGGTGATTTTGGTGCCCTCCTCCTCGGCCTCGGCAATTTCCTCCGGTGAGGCCGGCATCTTGTCCCGCGGCTCCAGACAGACCATCGTCACGCCGTCGGAACCGCAGCGCAGAGACACACGCGCCGCATCAATGGCAACGTTGCCGCCGCCGATGACGACGGTCTTTCCGGTCATTTTGCGGCTCTCGTCACCGCCGACGGTGCGCAGCAGGTGGACGGCGGTCTCAATGCCCGCGGCGTCCTCGCCGGGCACACCGGCCCGGCGCCCGCCCTGGCAGCCGATGGCGATATAGAACGCCCGGTAGCCCTGTCGGCGCAGCTCGGCCAGCGTGACGTCTTTGCCGACCTCGACACCGCAGCGGATGTCAACGCCCAGCTCCCGCAGAATGTCGATCTCGGCGTCAATGACGTTTTTCTCGAGCTTGAACGAAGGGATTCCGTAGCGCAGCATGCCGCCGGGACGCTCGTTTTTCTCAAACACGGTGGGCTTGTAGCCCTGCACTGCCAGAAAATAGGCGCAGGACAGACCCGCGGGGCCGCCGCCGATGATGGCGATCTTCTGCGGCCACGGGCCCTGCAGTGACGGCTGGACAACGTCGGGCACGTAGCGGTGCGCGGCGTTCAGGTCCTGCTCGGCAATGAACTTCTTGACGGCGTCGATGGCCACGGCCTGATCCACGGTGCCGCGGGTGCAGGCGTCCTCGCACCGGCGGTTGCAGACGCGCCCGCAGACGGCGGGGAAGGGGTTCTCCTTTTTAATAAGCGCCAGCGCGTCGCGGTAGCGGCCCTGCGCGGCCATTTTCAGGTAGCCCTGCACGGCAATGTGCGCGGGGCAGGCCGTCTTGCAGGGGGCCGTGCCGGTGTCATAGCAGTTGATGCGGTTCTTGTCGCGGTAGTCGATGGCCCACTTGTCGGGGCCCCACTTCACGGCGTCGGGTAGCTCCTGCTTCGGGTAGGTGATGGGGCCGTCCTTCGTGCAGAGCTTCTGGCCCAGCTTGACCGCGCCCGCGGGGCAGTACTCCACACAGCGCCCGCAGGCCACGCAGTTCTCCGGCTCGACACGCGCCACGTAGGCCGAGCGGCTCATGTTCGGCGTGTTGAACAGCTGGCTTGTGCGCAGCGCATTGCAGACGTTGACGTTGCAGTTGCAGATGGCAAAAATCTTGTTCTCGCCGTCGATGTTCGTGATTTGGTGCACAAAGCCGTTGTCCTCGGCCTTCTGCAGGATCTGCATGACCTCATCGTAGGTCACGTAATGCCCCTTGTTGGTCTCGACGAGGTAGTCGGCCATATCGCCCACGCCGATGCACCAGTCGTCGGGGTCGTCGCCGCAGCCCTCGCCCATGGCGGCGCGGGACATACGGCAGCTGCACGGACCGGCGGCATACTTGCCGTCGTATTTTTTCAGCCAGTGAGAGATGTGCTCAATGTCGGCGGATCGGTTCTCGGTCTCGATGGCTTTTTCCACCGGGATGACGTGCATACCGATGCCTGCGCCGCCCGGGGGCACCATGGCGGTGATGTGCTCCAGCGGCAGAAACGTCATCCGCTCAAAGAAGGCTGTCACCTCGGGGTGGTCGGCGATCTGCTGCTTGTTCATGTTGAAAAACTCTGCGCTGCCGGGCACGAACATCGGCAGGATGTACTGCTTTTCGCGGCGGGGATTCTCCCAGTTGTACTCCAGCAGACCGACGACGGCCATCTGCTGCAAAAGCGGCTCCAGCTCCCCGGCTGGCTTGCCCGTGGCCTTGACCAGCTCGGACAGGGTCATGGGCTTGCGGACCTTCATTTTTAAGGCAACGTCCGCCATCTCGTCGGTCACGATGGACGCCAAGCCCCAGTATTCGGGGTCATCCTTCGTCAGAATGCCCTTTTTGGCCGGGATGCGGTCCGTGATCATCTGGCCCAGCCTGGCAATTTTCTCGCGGTACGGCTCGTCCCTCGGAATCTCGAAGGGCAGCCTGCTCTCATCCAGCGGGAACGCAGTGGGTTTGCTCATGGTGTGCTCCTTTTTTGTGCCGTTGCTCCGTTTTTGCACAGTAGGGGCCGGGCATGCCCGGCCCGGTTGTAAATGGCGGACGGGCGATTGCGGCAAGGCCGCGGGCCGCACATGTGCGGCCCCTACAACGCGGCTGGATTATTTACGCCTGCCATGCCCTGACCTGCTCTTTTAGCCAATCGGCCCATTCGTCAATGCCCTCGCCCGTCCGGGCGCAGATCGGAATGACCCTTGCGTTCGGGTTGCGCAGGGCCACATACTCGCGGCATTTGTCCATGTCAAAGTCAAAATACGGCAGCACGTCGATCTTGTTGACAAGAACGACGTCGCAGACCTGGAACATCAGCGGATATTTCAGCGGCTTGTCGTGACCCTCGGGAACCGACAAAATCATCGCGTTCTTCACCGCGCCGGTGTCGAACTCGGCAGGGCAGACAAGGTTGCCGACGTTTTCCAGAATCACCAAATCGAGACCCTCGGTGCCCAGCCCGGCCAGTCCCTGCCGGGTCATCTCGGCGTCCAGATGGCACATGCCGCCGGTGTGCAGCTGAATGGCCTTGGCGCCGGTCTCGGCGATGGCGCGGGCGTCCACGTCGGAGTCGATGTCGGCCTCCATCACGCCGATGCGCAGCTCATTTTGCAGCGCAGCAATCGTGCGGCGCAGTGTCGTGGTTTTGCCGGACCCCGGTGCGCTCATTAAATTCAGCAGAAAGATTTTTTCCTGCTTCAGCTCAGCCCGCAGCGCGGCGGCCTGTTCGTCGTTGGAGGCAAAGATGCTCTGCTTGACCTCGAGAATTTTCACGTTGTCCATGGGGTACTCCTTATAAATTGGTATACGGTCTCTGCTAACATTTTAACATCGTGTCAAAAAATCCGCAATCGACGAATATGACAAAGAATTGACGAAAGAACGGGCAGGTTGACGAAAAGAGCGTGTAAACTCATTAGCGGCAGATGCCGCGAACTGGCGGCGGGGTGTGGGCACCCCGCCCTACGTATAACGGGGAAAGTGGAACGTAGGGCGGTATGCCCACATGCCGCCGTGGCCGTGTGCGAAAGCAGGGACCTGCCGGTTTGCGGTTAGTCCGGTTTTATAAAGTGCTCCACCACCATCCGCTGCGCCTCCGGCGTAAACAGCAGCACTGAATACGGCGTGCCGCGGGCACTGACCTTGTCCTCGCTGCGCAGACCGGCGTCCACACCGGCAGGGGTCGGCACGTAGTAAAAGCCCTTCGTCGGCAGACGCTCCATGCCGATGAGCCGCTGCGCCAGCAGCCACTCGTCGATCTCCTTGATGGTCGGTGCCTTCACATCCGGGTCACCGGCGGCCTCGATCAGCGCGGCCTTCAGCTCCGCGCCGGTATAGCTGTCCTGATAGTTGAAGCTGCGCGCTTCCTCCGCCGTCAGGTAAAACGCGGGGCGCTCGGCCTTCGGCGGCTTTTTCTTCTTCTCGGACGGCAGCGGCTTTTCCGGCTCCGGTGCGGGCGGGTCCAGGCTCAAAACGGCGTCGGGGTGGTCGGCGCGGTAGGCGTCAATGACCGCAAAGAACGCGGCACCGTACTTTTCATACTTGCGCTCACCCATGCCGTAGATGCCCAGCATATCCTCCGCGCGGCGCGGCGCGCGCAGGCACATATCCACCAGCGACTTGTCACCGAACACGACGTAGGGCGGCAGTCCCTCGCGCTGGGCGGTGTCGAACCGCAGCTGGCGCAGCTGGTTGAACAGCTCCAGTCCGGCGCTCGTCAGCGCGTCCATCGGGCTGCGGCGCTTCGGCTTCGGTGCGCGGGCCTGCTCCGGCTCACGCTGCGGCGGCAGCTTGACCAGCACCTGCCCGCCGGCCTTCAGCGGGGCAATATCCCCGATGTGCAGCACGGCGTACTGGTCGTCGCTCTGCACCAAATATCCATCCTCCAGCAGCTGGGCCAGCAGGCGTTCCAGCGTCTCGCGCGGGGTGTCCTTCATCCGGCCATAGCTCTTGAAGCGCTCGGCTCCCAGCTCCCGCAGACGCGCACGGTTCGCGCCTTGTAAAGTGCCGAACAAAATCGCTTTGCCGTACCGCCCGCGCAGCTCGGCCACGCAGTTGATCATCCACTTGGCGGCGTCGGTCATATCGACCTCGTCAAAATCGTTGTTGCAGCTGCCGCAGTTGCCGCACGGCGCGGTGGGATGCTCGCCGAAATAGGCCAGAATGTAGTTGCGCAGGCACTCCGTCGTCTGGCAGTAGCGCTCCATCGTCTGCAAGCGCTGCAGGTCGCGCTGGCGCAAAAGGTCGGCCTCCTCGTCGTCCATTTCGGCAAAATCCTTTTTGTCCAGCAGGAATTTGTTGATGATAACGTCCTGCGCCGAAAAAAGCAGCACGCACTGCGACGGCAGCCCGTCACGCCCGGCACGGCCTGCCTCCTGGTAATAATTCTCCATGCTCTGGGGCATGTTGTAGTGCAGCACGAACCGCACGTTGGACTTGTCAATGCCCATGCCAAAGGCGTTCGTCGCCACAATGACCGGCGCGGTGTCGTAGATGAAGTCATTCTGATTTTTGCGGCGTGCTTCGGCGGACAGGCCCGCGTGGTACTTTGTGGCCGCAAAGCCGTATTCGGTCAGAAGCTCCTGCAGCTTGTCCACATTCTTGCGGGTAGCGCAGTAGATGATGCCGCTCTCGCCGGGGTGGTCGCGCAGATATTGGATGACAAAATCGTCCTTGCGGCGGGTGCGCTCGACCTGAAAGTAGAGGTTGGGCCGGTCAAAGCCGGTCACAAGCACCTTTGGGTCGTGGAGCCGCAGCGTGCAGACAATGTCGTCCTTGACCTCCCGCGTGGCCGTGGCCGTGAACGCCGACACGATAGGGCGGCGGGGCAGACTGTCGATGAAGTCGAGGATCTTTAAGTAGCTCGGGCGGAAATCCTGTCCCCACTGGCTGATGCAGTGCGCCTCATCCACCGTGATCATCGAGATGTCCGCCCCCACGGCAAAGCTGCGGAACACCGGGCTTTCCAGGCGTTCGGGCGCGACGTAGACGAGCTTGTAGCTGCCCTCTGCGGCCAGGTCCAGCGCGCGGGCGATCTGTGTCTCGGTCAGCGACGAGTTGATAAACGCCGCATGGATGCCCGCTGCGTTCAGCCCCTTGACCTGGTCCTGCATCAGCGAGATCAGCGGCGAGATGACGAGCGTCAGCCCCGGCAGCAGCAGGGCAGGGACCTGATAGCAGAGCGACTTGCCCGCGCCGGTGGGCATGATGGCCAGCGCGTCCCGTCCGGCCAGAAGGGCGCTGACGATCTCCTCCTGCCCGGGGCGGAAGGAGTCGTAGCCGAAATATCGTTTTAACGATTCAAGCGGAGTCATGAAGGGCCTCCTGAACTTTTTCTTCCATTATACCACATCCGCACCCCTGCGGCCAGAGGAACGCGCACTTTACACCGCGCACCGTCTGCGGTATACTGGTAGCAAACTATAGCAAACTATAAAAACAGGAGCTGTCGCTATGATTCTGGATATTGTTGTGGACGTACAAAAGGACTTTATCACGGGTGCGCTGGCGAACCCCCAGGCACAGGCCAACGTGGCCCACCTGGCCGAGACCGTTAAGGCCCATGCCCGGGCCGGGCACTGGCTGTTCCTGACGCGGGACACCCACCCCGACAACTACCTTGCCACGCGGGAGGGACGCCACCTGCCTGTGGAGCACTGCATTGAGGGCGAGGACGGCTGGAACTTTGCGCCCGAGCTGGAGAACGCGCTGGACGGTACCGACCCCGAGGTCTGCCACATCGTCAACAAGCCGACCTTCGGCAGCTACATGCTGCCGAGCGAGATCCTCGACGAGCTGATGGCCCACAACAAGGCCGTGGATGACATTGAAAAGATCGTCATCTACGGCTACTGCACCGACATCTGCGTCATCAGCAACGCCATGGTGCTGCGCGCGGCCTTCCCGGAGACGGAAATCGAAATCCTGTCCGACTGCTGCGCCGGGGTCACGCCCCAGTCCCACCAAACGGCGCTGGACGCCATGCGGGCGTGCCAGTTCACAATCGTATAAAGCGTATAAAGGCAAAATTGAAACCGACGCACTCTTGCGTTTCTCACCGCATTGTGTTATACTTTACACCGTAAAACTGAATACGACAGCAGGTGCCTTTTTATGCCGCCGTTCGGCGCATGGGAAAGGGTAAAAGGGAAGCGGGTGCAAATCCCGCACGATCTCGTCACTGTGATAAGGGAGCCTGCCGCCAGGGTGCATTTGCACCGGTCACTGGGTTTTGACCCGGGAAGGCGGCGGCAGGCGTTGAGCTTTCAGCCAGGAAACCTGCCTGCTGCCGGGTACGGGGGCGCACCGCCCCAGATCACGAGGAATTGGTTGTACCGCAAAGCACCTGCTTAAAATACGGGGTCTTTTGTGTTGCCATTCTGCACGCAAAAGACCTCGTTTTTTACGGGGTCAATTTCCGTGTGCCCTGCTGTTCGCTCCCGTACTGTCTCCAGGCTTTAAACAAGGAAAGGAAGCAAAAACACATGAGAAGGATCACCTACAAGAAAGCTGCCGCCGTCGCCATGGCCGCAGCACTGTCCGCCGCCCTGCTGGTCGGCTGCGGCAGCACCGCCGCGAGCACTGACAGCGCTGCCGCGAGCACCGTCGCCGACGAAAGCACTGCAGAAGATGCAGAAAAGACCGCAGACGAGGGAGATGCAGACGAAGTGGCCGCCAAGAACTGCGCCGATTTGATCGACGCCATCTACGTGCAGGAGCGCAGCGCCGACACCGATGCCCAGTGCGAGGCCGCCAAGGCTGCCTGGGATGCCCTGACCGACACCCAGAAGGAGCTGGTCGAGGGCGAGAACGCAGACCCCGACTACTTTGGCCGCGACACCGGCGACGCCGGCAAGGACGACCCGCGCAATGCCGACGACATCGGCGAAAATGAGCTGCTGGTCGTCAGCTTCGGCACCTCCTTCAACGGCAGCCGCGCCGCTGACATCAAGGGCATCGAGGACGCCCTGCAGGCCGCCTACCCGGATTGGAGCGTCCGCCGCGCCTTCACCGCGCAGATCATCATCAACCACGTTCAGGCCCGCGACGGCGAGAAGATCGACAACATGGACCAGGCGCTTGACCGTGCCGTTGCCAACGGCGTCAAGAATCTGGTTGTCCAGCCTACGCACCTGATGCACGGCGCCGAGTACGACGAGATGTGCGAGGCGGTTGAGCAGTACAGGGACAAGTTCGACAGCGTTGCCATTGCCGAACCCCTGCTGGGCGAGGTCGGCGAAGATGCCACCGTCATCAACGCCGACAAGGAGGCCGTAGCCGCCGCCATCACCGCCGAGGCCGTCAAGACCGCCGAGTATGACGACGCCGCTGCCGCCGCTGCGGACGGCACCGCCTTTGTCTTTATGGGCCACGGCACGTCCCACACCGCCAAGGTCAGCTACAGCCAGATGCAGACCGCGATGCAGACGCTGGGCTATGACAACGTCTTTATCGGCACCGTTGAGGGTGAGCCCGAGGACACCGCCTGCGATGCCGTTATCGAGAAGGTCAAGGAGGCCGGTTACACCAAGGTCATCCTGCGCCCGCTGATGGTCGTCGCCGGTGACCACGCCAACAACGACATGGCCGGTGCCGAGGACGATTCCTGGCTGAGCCAGTTCAACGCCGCCGACTGCTTTGAGAGCGTCGATACCCAGATCGCAGGTCTGGGTGAGATCGGCGACATCCAGCAGCTCTACGTTGACCATGCCGGGGCCGCCATCGATTCCCTGAACGGCTGAGAAAGACCCATTCTGCCCGGAGGGTAAGCTCCGGGCAGTTTTTTGGTTTTTGGGAAAGCACGGCAGGGGCCGGGCATGTCCGGCCTGCGTCCGATGTGATGCCCTGCCACGCCGTAGGGGCGGATTCTATATCCGCCCGCGCTGCCTCCCGCTATTGCCTGATAAATATGTATAGAATGAGGTAAGGAAAGCATGAAAAAGCTCCAACTCGCATCTCTGACTCTCGCTGCCCTGCTGCTGGCGGGCTGCGGTGCGTCCGCAGCGTCCACCGCCGAGAGCACGTCCGAGGCGGTCTCCACGGAAGAAACCGCCCCTGCCGCCACCGCGGCCCCGGCGGAGACCCAGGCCCCCGCTGCCGCGCTGCCGGACGGCGTATACACCGCTAAGTTCAACACCGACAGTAGCATGTTCCACGCCAACGAAGCCGTGGACGGCATGGGTACGCTGACGGTGGAAAACGGCACGATGACCTTCCACGTCAGTCTGCAGTCCCAGAAGATCGTCAACCTGTATCCGGGCATGGCCGCCGACGCCCCCGCCCACGAGAGCGACTGGCTGCAGCCTACCGTTGACACGGTGACCTACTCCGACGGCACCAGCGACGAAGTATACGGCTTTGACATCCCCGTTGCGGCTGTCGATGCCGATTTCCAGCTGGCCATCCTCGGCACCAAGGGCACCTGGTATGACCATACGGTCAGCATCTCTGATGCCGAGCCTGCGGCAGAGGATGCGGCTGCGGCAGCCGTCGAGATCCCCGCCGACGGCAGCTACACCTGCGCTGTGACGCTGGAGGGCGGTAGCGGGCGCGCCACCGTCGAAAGCCCCGCCGCGCTGACCGTGGCCGACGGCATTATGACCGCGACCATCGTTTGGAGCAGCCCGAACTATGACTATATGCTCGTTGACGGCGAAAAGTACCTGCCCGTCAACACCGACGGCAACTCGACGTTTGAGATCCCCGTTGCCGCGCTGGATACCGCGCTGGCCGTCACGGCGGACACCGTCGCCATGAGCACCCCGCACGAGATCGACTATACCCTGACCTTTGACAGCGCGACGCTGGCCGCCGCCGAATGAGGCGCGCGGCAGCTTTTGCCCTGCCAGCCCTGCTGCTGGCAGGGTGCGCGGCTGCATCCCAGGCTCCCGCGCAAACGGACGCATTGACGATAGAAAACCGCTATCCGCTGGAATATGCGAAGCAGTTCACGGTGGATGTGTGTGCGGGCGGCTATGACCTCATCACGATTGACGGCAGCCGCTATCTCGTCGTGCCGGAGGGGGCTGCTGCGCCCGCCAATCTGGACGCAGACATCACCGTTTTGCAGCAGCCTATCCAAAATATCTACCTTGTGTCGTCGTCCGCGATGGATCCCATCATCAGCATTGGTGGGCTGGGGGCTGTGGCGCTGTCCGGCACGCAGGCCGAAAACTGGTACCTCGACGCGGCCCGCACCGCCATGGAGCAGGGTGAGATCGCCTACGCGGGCAAGTACAGCGCGCCCGATTACGAGACGATCCTGTCCGCCGACTGCGGCCTTGCCATCGAGAACACAATGATCTACCACACGCCCGAGGTGAAAGAGCAGCTCGAAAAATTCGGCGTGCCGGTCCTCGTCGAGCGCTCGAGCTACGAGAGTGACCCGCTGGCCCGGATGGAATGGGTCAAGCTGTACGGCATCCTGCTGGGCAGAACCGAGGAGGCCGAGCGCGTTTTTGACGACGCTGTGCAGCGCATTGCACCGCTGCTGGATGAGGAACCCACCGGCAAGACTGCGGCGTTCTTCTCCATCACCTCAAACAATCTCGCCACGGTGCGCAAGGGCGGCGATTACGTCGCCAAGATGATCGGGCTGGCGGGCGGCAGCTACGTTTTTGCCGACCTGACGGACAGCGGCAACAATCTGGCGACTGTCAATATCTCGCTCGAGGATTTCTACGCCGGGGCGCGTGACGCCGATGTGCTGCTCTACAACAGCACGATTGAGGGCGAGCTGCGCACAATGGATGAGCTGCTCGCCAAATGTCCGATGCTGGCGGACTTCAAGGCCGTGCAAAGCGGCAGCGTCTGGTGTACGTCGCAGAGCCTTTTCCAGCAGAGCATGGAGCTGCCGGAGCTGATCCTGGATATGAACAGGGTGTTCACCGAGAATGACCCGGACGACAGTGAATTGACATTTTTGACGAAGCTGCACTGAAAATTTAACGCGGCGGCAAAAACGGGCGCACAAAACCGTGGCGCATCCGTAGGGGCGGATTTCCTATCCGCCCGCACCATTGCCGCCCGCCGCAAAGGGAACCACGCATGCACACCTCCAGACGCATGACAATTGCATACCTCGCCATGGCGGCGGCCCTGCTGGCGCTGTTTGCGCTCAACCTGTTCTGGGGCAGCGTTGCGCTCTCCCCGGCGGACATCGCGGCGGCCCTGCTGGGCCGCCGCACAAATGCGCTGGCGGCTGACATCCTGCTGCAGCTGCGCCTGCCGCGCGCCGTCATGGTCGTGCTGCTGGGGGCGGCGCTCTCGGTGGCCGGGTATCTGCTGCAAACGTTTTTTGCCAACCCGATTGCCGGGCCGTTCGTCATGGGCATTTCCAGCGGGGCCAAGCTGGCTGTGGCGCTGACGATGGTCGTCTTTTTGAACCGCGGTCTGCTCACCGGCTCACTGACGCTGATTCTGGCGGCGTTTGCCGGGGCCATGGCAGCCATGCTGTTTGTGCTGGCCGTGGCGCGCCGCGTGCAGCAGATGAGCATTTTGGTTATCTGCGGCGTCATGATCGGCTACATCTGCTCGGCCGTCACCGATATTGTCGTCGCCTTCGCGCAGGATTCCAACATCGTCAACCTGCACAACTGGTCGATGGGCAGCTTCTCCGGCATGACCTGGGGCAATGTCGCCACGGCGGCGGCCATCGTTCTGCCCTGCCTGGCCGCCGCGTTTTTGCTCTCCAAGCCGATGGCTGCCTACCAGCTGGGCGAAAGCTACGCCGCCAGCGTCGGCGTGCCGGTGCGGGCGTTTTCCGTGGTGCTTGTGCTGCTGTCAAGCCTGCTGGCGGCCTGCGTTACGGCATTTGCCGGACCGATCTCCTTCGTCGGCATTGCGGTGCCGCATCTGGTAAAACATACGCTGGGCAGTGCAAAACCGCTGCGGGTGCTGCCGGGCTGTGCACTGGGCGGCGCGGCATTCTGCCTGCTGTGCGACCTGATCGCCCGCAGTCTGTTTGCACCCACCGAGCTGTCCATCAGCTCGGTCACAGCGGTGTTCGGTGCGCCGGTGGTCATCTGGCTGCTTGTGCGCCGCCACAGCGGGGAGGGCACGGTATGAGCTGTTGTGAAACGCAAAATCTCGCCGTCGGCTACGGTGCGCCGCTGCTGCGGGACATTGCCCTGCACGCCGAGCGCGGCAAAATTCTGGCGCTCATCGGTCCGAACGGCGCGGGCAAATCCACCCTTTTAAAAACGCTGGCCGGGCAGCTGGCGGCGCAGGGCGGCGCGGTGCTGCTGGACGGGCAAGACCTGACGGCCTACACCCCCAACGCCCGGGCGCGCAAGCTGGCGCTGATGCTGCCCCACACGGCCCGCACCGAGCTGACGTCCTGCTTTGAGGTCGCCGCCGCCGGGCGTTACCCCTACACCGGGCGGCTGGGCATTTTGTCCGATGCCGACAGGCAGCAGGTGCATGACGCTCTGCGCCTTGTCCGGGCGGAGGAGCTGGAGGACCGCGATTTTGCCAGGATCAGCGACGGCCAGCGCCAGCGCGTGCTGCTGGCCCGCGCGGTCTGCCAGCAGCCGGAGATTTTGCTTCTAGACGAGCCAACGTCGTTTTTAGACGTAAAGGGCAAGGCGGAGCTCATGGACATCCTGCAAGTGCTGGCACATGAGAAGAATGTGGCCGTCATCGTGACGCTGCATGAGCTGGAGCTGGCCCAAAGGCTGGCCGACGCCGTTGTCTGCGTTGCGCCGTCAGGCGTGTCCGCTGTGCTGGCGCCGCAGGACGCCTTTGCACAGGACAATATCTGTGCGCTGTTTGGACTGAGCACCGACCAATACGCGGCGCTGTTTGCCGGGAGCGGCGCAAAGCCGAAGCCCCAATTTGAGCACTACATCCGCAGCGGGCAGCGTTTACTGCGCTGCGGCTACACCACCGGCACCTGTGCGGCGCTGGGGGCGGCGGGCGCGGCGCGACTGCTGCTGACCGGCCACGCGCCGGAAAGCGTTGGTCTGCGCACGCCCAAGGGCATCGTTGTGGAGGTCGCACCGCAGTTCTGCCGCCTGACGGCAGACGGGGCCGCGTGTGCCATCGTCAAGGACGGCGGCGACGACATCGACGCCACGACGGGTCTGCCGGTCATTGCCGCGGTCACACTGCTGCCCGACGCGCCGCGCACCGTTATGATTGACGGCGGGGCGGGGGTGGGCCGTGTGACAAAGCCCGGCCTCGACCAGCCCGTCGGCGCGGCAGCCATCAACCGTGTGCCGCGGCAGATGATAACCGAGGCGCTTTTGCGGGAGGCGGACGCCGTCGGCTACGGCGGTGGGTTCGCGGTGGTTATCTCCATCGAAGGCGGCGAGGCTGCGGCCAAGCGCACCTTCAACCCGCATCTGGGGGTCGAGGGCGGCCTGTCGGTGCTGGGCACCAGCGGCATTGTGGAGCCGATGAGCCAGCAGGCACTTCTGGATACGCTGCAAATCGAAATCCACCAGGCAGCGTTGAAAAGCCGCCGCCTGATTTTAGCCCCCGGCAACTACGGGCTGGACTACCTGGCCGCCAACTACCCCGCGCTGCACGAGATCCCTGTCGTAAAAATCTCAAATTTCATCGGCGAGGCGCTGGATATGGCAGCGGCGGAGCACTTTGCACAAGTGCTGCTCGTCGGGCATGTGGGCAAGCTCGTCAAGCTGGCGGGCGGCATCATGAACACCCACTCCCGCTGTGCCGACTGCCGCACTGAGCTGTTCTGCGCCCATGCGGCGCTCTGCGGCGCGGACGCGGCGACCTGCCGCGCCCTGATGGACGCCGCCACGACAGACGCCTGTCTGGACATTCTGGACGCCGCGCAGCTGCGGGAGTCGGTCATGGCCAGCCTGCTCACAGCAATCCAGCTGCATCTGGACCGCCGCGCGGCGGGGGCGTTCAAGGTCGGCGCGGTGCTGTTCTCAAACCGGAACGGCCCGCTGGGCCAGACAAAAACTGCCGATACACTGTTAAAATTGTGGAAGGGAGCCTGACATGGTACATTTTGTGGGGGCCGGTCCCGGCGCACCGGACCTGATTACCCGGCGCGGCGCGGCCCTGCTGCAAACGGCGGACTGCATCATCTACGCGGGCAGCCTGGTCAACCCGGCGCTGCTGGGGCTGGCGGGGACGGACTGCGTCATCCGTAACAGCGCCAAGATGACGCTGGAGCAGGTGCTTGCCGTCATGAAAGAAAATGAAGCAGCGCACAAAACCACCGTGCGCCTGCACACGGGCGACCCCTGCCTGTACGGCGCGATCCGGGAACAGATGGACGCGCTGGACGCCATGGGCATCGCCTACGACGATACGCCCGGCGTGTCGAGCTTCTGCGGTGCGGCGGCGGCGCTGAACGCCGAGTACACACTGCCCGGCGTCAGCCAGACCGTCATCATCACCCGCATGGAGGGCCGTACCCCTGTGCCCGAAGGTGAGCGGCTGGCCGCGCTGACCGCCCACGGGGCGACGATGGTCATTTTCCTCTCCATCGGCCTGATCGACAGGGTGCAGGACGCGCTTCTGCAGGGCGCGTACACCGCCGCGACCCCTGCCGCCGTTGTCTACAAGGCAACGTGGCCGGAACAGAAAATTGTACATTGCACCGTCGGAACGCTGGCTGAAAGCACCCGCGCGGCGGGCATCACCAAGACGGCGCTCATCGTCGTCGGGGACTTTTTGGCCGCACAGTATGACCGCAGCAAGCTGTACGACCCGGCGTTCACAACGGAGTTCCGCAGGGGGACGGACCGATGACCTGCGCGTACATTGCGTTCACGGCGCGGGGACTGGCGCTGGCGCAGCAGCTGGCGGCAGCCTGCCCCGGCAGCGTGACCCGCGGCGGTGCGGACGGCGTCCGCCTGACCGATTGGACCGCTGCGCAGTTTGCACAAAGCGACGCACTGATTTTTGTAGGTGCTGCCGGGATCGCGGTGCGGGCCATCGCGCCACACTGCCGCAGCAAGGCTGCAGACCCCGCCGTCGTTGTGCTGGATGAGGGTGGGCAGTTCGCCATTCCGCTGCTGTCGGGGCATCTGGGCGGCGCAAACGAGCTGGCGCAGCGGCTGGCGGCGGTCTGCCATGCCGTGCCGGTCATCACGACGGCCACCGACGGACGCGGTGTTTTTGCCGTGGACGAGTGGGCCAAGCGCCAGAACTGCGCCGTGGCCGAGCCGGAGCGCATCCGCTACGTGAGCGGGGCACTGCTGGCCGGGCAGAGCGTTTGCTATGCCGCCGACTGGGCTGTTTCCGGCACGCCGCCCGCGGGTGTGGAGCCTGCCGCCGCCGCTGACCGCGCAGATTTTGCGCTGACGCTGACCCCGACGGGTGAGGCGCTGCACCTAATCCCCCGCATTGCGGTGTTGGGTGTCGGCTGCAAGCGCGGCACGACGGCGGAAAAGTTGGAAACAGCCTTTGCGGCCTTCTGCGCGGAGCACCATTTTGCCCCGCAGGGCATTGTCCGCGCAGCCAGCATTGACTTGAAAAAGGATGAGCCGGGTCTGGCGGCGTTCTGCCGGGCGCACGGCTGGAAGATGGACTTTTATACCGCCGCTGCCCTGCGCACGGCTAAAGGCCGCTTTACGTCCTCCGGCTTTGTGCAGAGCATCACGGGCGTGGACAATGTCTGTGAACGCGCGGCGGTGCTGGCTGCAGACGGGGTGCTGTTCATCCCGAAGTGGGCGCGGGACGGCGTGACCCTTGCCGTGGCGCTGGCCCCCTTTGCCCCGGATTGGAGATGGAAAAATGATGAACTGTAGTCTTGTGTATGTGGTGGGCCTCGGCCCGGGCGGTGCGCAGTATTTGACCGCCCAGGCGCAGACCGCCCTGCAGGCCGCCGACGTGCTGTGCGGCTACACGGTCTACATCGACCTTGTGCGTCCGCTTTACCCGGATAAAGAGGTCTATGCTACCGGCATGACGCGGGAGCTTGACCGCTGCCGTTGGGCGCTGGAAACGGCAAAGGGCGGCAAGACGGTGGCGCTCGTCTGCTCCGGTGACGCCGGGGTCTACGGCATGGCCAGCCCGCTGTTGGAGCTGGCGGAGCACTGCCCGGAGGTAGAGGTCGAGATCGTGCCCGGCCTGACCGCCGCTTTGAGCGGGGCCGCGGTGCTGGGCGCGCCGTTGGCACACGATTTTTGCGTGATTTCGCTGTCGGACCGGCTGACGCCGTGGGCCGTCATTGAAAAGCGGCTGGCCTGTGCCGCGGCGGGGGATTTCTGTCTGGCGCTCTACAACCCGTCGTCCAAAGGCCGCGCCGACTACCTGCAAAAGGCCGTTCGCATTCTGCGGGACAACGGCAAGGGCCCGGACACGGTCTGCGGGCTGGTGCGCTGCATTGGCCGGGACGGCCAGACCGCACGGCTGCTGACGCTGGCCGAACTGGAGGACACCGCCGTGGATATGTTTACAACGGTCTTTGTCGGCAACGCTGCAACGCAGATTTTACATGGCAGAATGGTTACGCCAAGGGGGTATCGCGGCGTATGAATGTGGTGGTTTTCAGCGGTACAACGGAGGGACGCAGTTTCTCCCGCGCGCTGGCGGCGCTCGGCGCGGCGGTCACGGTCTGTGTGGCGACAGAGCTGGGGGCTGAGGAACAGGGCTGCGCCGACGGCATCACGGTGCGCACCGGGCGGCTGGACGCCGAAGGAATGACGGCGCTGCTGCGCGGTGCGGCGCTCTGCGTTGACGCGACCCACCCGTATGCCGCCGAGGCAACGCGCTATATCCGTGCGGCGGCAGCGGCGGCGGGAGTTGAATATCACCGTCTGCTGCGCCCCGCCAGCCCCCTGCCCACGGGCAGTGTGGTGCTGGCCGATGCCGCCCGGGCCGCCGCGTATCTGGCAGACAGACCGGGGCGCGTCCTGCTGGCGACGGGTGCCAAGGAGCTTCCCGCCTTCGCAGCGCTCGACCCGGCGCGGCTCTACCCGCGCGTTCTGCCGACGCTGGCAGGTATCGCAGCATGCGAGGCAGCGGGCATTCCGCACCGCAATATCCTTGCGATGCAGGGGCCTTTTACGAAAGAATTAAATGCGGCGCTGCTGCACCAGTTCCATATCGACTATATGGTCACGAAGGACGGCGGCGCGGCGGGCGGCTTTGCCGAAAAGGCCGAGGCCGCCGCCCGGTGCAGCGTGCAGCTCATTGTGCTGCGTCGTCCGGACGACGAGGGCGAGACCGCTGACACAATTTTACAGCGATGCAGGGAGCTTTTATGAAGATCACATTGGTGGGCATGGGCAGCGGAGCGCCCGGCAGCCTGACAGCGGCGGGGCTGGAGACGCTGCGCGGAGCGGAGCTGATCATCGGCGCGCGCCGCCTGCTGGAAAACCTGCCCGAGGGCTGCACGGCAAACCGCGCAGCCCTCTATAAAACGGACGAAATTTGCGCATTGCTGCGGCAAACAGATTGCGCGGAGGCCGCGGTGGCTTTCAGCGGCGACACGGGCTTCTACTCCGGCGCGGCGGCGCTCTGCCGCGCATTGGACGACGCGGGTCTGCCGTACACGGTGCTGCCCGGCGTTTCCAGCGTGCAATTATTGGCCGCGGCGCTGGGCCGCCCGTGGCAGGGCTGGCGGCTCGTCTCCGCCCACGGCTGTGCCTGTGACCCGGTGGCCGCCTGCCGCGCAGGCGGGACAACCTTTTTCCTGACCGGCGGCAGCGGGACCCCCGCGACGCTCTGCCAACAGCTGGCGGCTGCCGGGCTGGGCGACGCTGCGGCCACGGTGGGGGAGAACCTCGGCACGCCGTCCCAGCGGCTTGTGACCGGCACGGCGCAGGAGCTGGCCGCACAGCACTTTGCACCGCTCAGTGTCCTGCTTGTGGAAAATGTGCCCGCGCCCCTGCGCCGCACGCCCGGCCTGCCTGACGCAGCGTTCATCCGCGGCAAAACGCCGATGACCAAGCAGGAGGTTCGCGCTGCCGTGCTGGCCAAGCTGGCTGTGCGCCCGGGCGATACACTCTGGGACGTGGGCGCGGGCACCGGCAGCGTCAGTGTGGAGCTGGCGCTGGCCGCCCCCGCGGGCCGGGTCTGCGCCGTGGAGTGCGACGCGGAAGCCTGTGACCTTATCCGTCAGAACCGCGCAAAATTTGCGGTGCAAAATCTGCACCTTACCGAGGGCCTTGCCCCCGCCGCACTGGCAGACTGGCCCGCGCCGGACGCTGTTTTTATCGGCGGCAGCAAGGGCAGTCTGCGGGCTGTCGTCGATGCCGCGCTGGCCGCGAACCCCGATGCACGGCTCTGTATCAGCGCCATTGCGCTGGAAACCTTACAGGAGGCCGTTGCGGCCCTGACGGCCCACGGCCTGACCGCCCAGGTCACACAAATCGCAGTCAGCCGCAGCCGGGCGGCGGGCAGCCTGCACCTGCTCATGGCGAACAACCCGGTTTTCTTGATCGCGAGGGAGTAAAAATGCTGCAATTGGTTCTGGCTGCACCCCGCTCCGGCAGTGGAAAAACAACGGCAGCCTGCGCTTTATTGGCGGCGCTGACTGCCCGCGGGCTGACCCCCTGCGCGTTCAAGTCGGGGCCGGACTACATCGACCCGATGTTCCACCGCGCGGTGCTGGGCGTCGAAAGCCACAATCTCGACCTGTTCTTCTCTGCACCGCAGACTGCCCGCGCACTCTACGCCCGGCACGCGGCGGGGCACGGCGCGGCAGTCGTCGAGGGGGCCATGGGCTACTACGACGGCCTTGGCGGCGTGACCGACACGGCCAGCGCGTGGCAGCTGGCCGATACGCTGGACCTGCCCGCACTGCTCGTTGTGCGGCCCAAGGGGGCAAGCCTGACGCTGGCGGCGGAGCTGCGCGGGCTGACGGCGTTCCGCACACCGCACCATATCGCGGGAATTTTGCTCAATGATTGTACGCAAGGATTGTGCGCTCTGCTGAAGCCAATGCTCGAAAAAGAGACCGGTCTGCCCGTGGTCGGCTGCCTGCCGCCGCTGCCCGAGGCCGCGATAGAAAGCCGCCACCTCGGTCTGAAAACCGCCGCCGAGATCGACGATCTGCAGCACAAGATACAGCTCTTATCCGATGCCGCGCAGCAAACCATCGACTGGCCGCTGCTGCACACCCTGTTTGACCGCCCCGCGCCCGCCGCTGTGCCGTGCACGGTGCCCCCGCCGCGGGTGCGCCTTGCTGTGGCAAGGGACGCCGCGTTCTGCTTTACCTACGCCGAAACGCTGGAGGCACTGCGGGAAAACGGCGCGGAGCTGTGCTTTTTCAGCCCGCTGGCCGACACGTCCCTGCCGGTTAACATCGGCGGGCTTTACCTGCCGGGCGGCTACCCCGAGCTGTACGCCGCCCGGCTGGCCGCGAACGCCCCCCTGCGCGCCGCCGTAAAAAGCGCTGTGCAGGGCGGCCTGCCCACCGTGGCCGAGTGCGGCGGCTTTTTGTACCTGGGCCGGACATTACAGGACGCCGACGGCACGCCCCACCCGATGGCGGGCGTGCTGCCCGGGCAGGGCTTCAAAGTCGGGCGGCTTGTGCGGTTCGGCTACGCCCGCCTGACTGCCCGCGCCGACAGTATGCTGTTCCGCGCGGGGGAGACCCTGCCCGTCCACGAGTTCCATCACTGGGACTCCACCGAAAACGGCGATGCGTTCACCGCTGCCAAGGCAAACGGGCGGCAGTGGGCGTGCGGCTTTGCCAATGCACGTCTCTACGCTGGTTTTCCGCATCTCTACTGGGCGGGTACGCCGCTGCCGAAGCGCTTTGCGGCTGCAGCCGAACATTATATAAAGGAAACACCATGACCGAAAACGAACTGAAAAACCTGCTTGCAGCCGTTACCCCGCCGGACGAGGCCGCCCGCGGCGCAGCCCACGCCCACTGGGCTGCGCTGGCAAAGCCTTTGGGCGGACTGGGTCGGCTGGAATCCATGGTCGAGGACGCCGCCGCGCTGACCGGCGACCCCGTGCTGGATGTCAGCTGCCGCGCGGTGCTGGTGCTCTGCGCGGACAATGGTGTTGTGGCGCAGGGCGTCAGCCAGACCGATGCCTCTGTGACCCGCGCCGTGCTCGAAAACCTGACCGCCCGCCGCACCAGCGTCTGCCGCATGGCCGCTGCGGCCCACTGCGACGTCGTGCCCGTCGATATGGGAATTGCGGGCGCACCCGTGCCCGGCGCGGCGGACTGCCGCATTGCTGCGGGCACGGCTGACTTTACCACCGGCCCGGCTATGACCCGCGCACAGGCCGTGCAGGCCATCGCCGCGGGCATCGCGCTGGTGCGCGCGCAGAAGCAGAGCGGCGCACAGCTGCTGGCGACGGGGGAAATGGGCATCGGCAACACAACGACGTCCAGCGCCGTGGCCAGCGTGCTGCTGGGCCGTCCTGTGGCCGAGATGACCGGGCGCGGCGCGGGACTTTCCGACGCAGGACTGAACCGCAAAATAGATGCGATAGAACGCGGCATTGCCCGCAACCACCCAGACGCCGCGGACCCGCTGGGGGTGCTGGCGGCGCTGGGCGGCTTTGATATTGCCGGGCTGTGCGGCGTGTTTCTGGGCGGTGCGCTCGAAAGGCTGCCCATCGTGATGGACGGATTCATCAGCGGCGTGGCGGCGCTGTGCGCGGTGCGGCTCTGCCCCGCGGCGGAAAAGGCCGTTTTCGCCAGCCATGTATCCAGCGAGCCAGCCGCACATATTGTGCTGGACGCGCTGTGCAAAAAACCGCTTATCACCGCAGAGCTGCATCTGGGCGAGGGCACGGGCGCGGTGGCCAGCCTGCCGCTGTGGGATATGGCGCTGGCCGTCTACAACGGCTGCTACTCGTTTGCGGAGGGCGGCATCACGCCGTACACCCCGCAGTGCTGACGCTGGTCATCGGCGGCGCGGCCAGCGGCAAAAGCGCCTATGCGGAGTCGCTCTGCCTGCGTGCACCGCTGCCGCGCACCTATCTGGCGACGATGCAGGTATGGGATGCCGAGTGCGCCGCCCGCGTGGCGAAACACCGCGCCATGCGGGCCGAAAAGCAGTTCGACACGGTAGAGTGCCCGCTGCACCTGGACCGCGTGGCCCTGCCCCGGCGCGGCACCGTGCTGTTGGAGGACCTGGGCAACCTGGCCGCTAATGAGCTGTATGACCCCGACGGTGCAGGGACGGAAACCGCGGCGGCGATCCTGCAGGGCATTGACAAGATGCTGCTGCAATGTGATAATCTGATTGTGGTTTCCAACGAGGTGTTCAGCGGTGGGGCAGACTATGCGGGCGATACGGACCGCTATCTGCGCGCACTGGCCGCCGTCAACAACGCTGCGGCGGCGCGGGCAGACCGCGTGGTGCGCGTTGTCTGCGGCATCCCCGTCTATTACAAAGGAAGTGAAGGTCCGTGACAGCTTTACAGACGATTGCGGTGGCGTTCGCCATGTTCTCGGCCCTGCCGATGCCGCAGTTCGACTGGAACGAAAAAAATATGCGGTACGCGCTCTGCGCCTTCCCGCTGGTGGGGGTGGTGTGCGGCGCACTGTGGTGCGTCTGCGGCGTGCTGCCGCTGCCTGCGGCGGCCCGCGCGGCGGGGTTCTGCCTTGTGCCGGTCTGGGTCACGGGCGGCATCCATCTGGACGGCTACGCCGACACCTGCGACGCACTTTCAAGCTACGGCGATACCGCGAAGAAGCTGGAAATTTTAAAGGACCCCCACTGCGGCGCGTTCGCGGTCATCCGGCTGTGCAGCTACTTTGCGGCGTATTTTGCGCTGTGCGGCTGTGTGGCGTTCACCCCGCGGGTCGGCGTGCTCTGGACGCTGGCGCTGGTGGGGGAGCGGGCGCTGTCCGGGCTGGCCGTGGCGGCGTTCCCGCTGGCGAAAAACACCGGCCTTGCCCACACCTTTGCCACGGCGGCGGACCGCGTCCGCGTGCGGCAGGTGCTGGCCGCGCTCTGCGCCATGCTGGCCGTGGGGCTGACTGCACTGGGCGGCTGGGCGTTGGTACTGGCCGCAGGCTGTGTTTTTGCGCGGTACTACGTTGTTGCCAAAAAACAGTTTGGCGGTGTGACCGGTGATCTGGCCGGGTGGTTCCTGCAAAAATGTGAGATCTGGATGCTGGCGGCGCTGGCCGCCTGCCAATGGCTGGGGGTGCTGTAAATGGTGTTTGTGACAGGGCCGCTCTGCAGCGGCAAGCGCACCTTTGCGCAAAAGCTCGGCGGGCGGCAGGTGTACGATGTGCAGGATTTGGCCGCCGACGCCGCCGATTTGAACCGGCTGGCCGACGAGCTGGCAGATTATGATGTTGTGACCGCGGCGGAGGTCGGCGGCGGCGTTGTGCCGATTGACCCCGCCGCGCGTGCCGCGCGGGAGGCGGCGGGCCGTCTGGCCTGTCTGCTGGCCGCGCGAGCGGACTGCGTTGTGCAGATGTTTTGCGGTCTGCCGACGATTTTGAAAGGAGAACTTCCGAAATGCTGATTTATTTATTGCGCCACGGCCTGACCGAGTACAACGCCCAGAAGCGCTATCAGGGTCAGCGGGACATCCCGCTCTCGCCCGAGGGGCTGGCCCAGCTGCGCCGGGCTGATATTGACCCGAAGGTTGTCTATATTTCCACGCTGCAGCGTACAAGGCAGACGGCGGAGGTGCTGTTCCCGGACGCGGAACTCGTGCCCGTGGACGGGCTGAAGGAGATGTGCTTCGGCAGCTTTGAAGGCCGCAATTATATTGAGATGGAGCACGATCCCGACTATCAGGCGTGGGTCGCCGCCAACTGCGAGAGCAGCTGCCCCGACGCTGAGCGCAAGGACGATTTCAGTGACCGCGTATGCCGCACGTTTGCGGCGCTGGTGGACAAGGCGCTGGCCGACGGCGAGGAAATGCTGGTGATCCTGGCCCACGGCGGCACCCAGATGGCCGCGTTGGAGCGCTACGGCGTGCCGCGCCGCAGCTATTACCGGTGGTGCGGCCCCAACGCGGGCGGCTATGTGCTGGACGCCCGCGACTGGGCGGCGCGGCATGAGCTGCGTTTGGTCAAGACCGTGCAGTACACGAAGGAGAGCACATGCTGATCTTTTGGGCGGTGCTGGGCGGCTTTTTGCTGGACGCTCTGTTTGGCGACCCGGCGTGGCTGCCGCATCCGGTGGTGCTCATGGGCCGGTGCATCTCGGCGCTGGAAAAGCACCTGCGCACCGCACTGCCCAAAACGCCGCGGGGCGAGCTGGCCGGCGGGGCCACGGTGGCCGCGGTGCTGCCGCTGGGCACGCTGGCCGTTACCGGGCTTGCCTGCTGGGCCGCGGCAAGGCTCCATCCGGCGCTGGGGCTGGCGCTGCAAATGCTCTGGTGCGGCCAGGCGCTGGCTGCCAAGGGCCTTGCACAGGAGAGCCGCAATGTGTACAAGGAACTGGCAAAGGGCGACCTGCCCGCGGCCCGCAGGGCCGTGGCCCGCATCGTGGGCCGTGACACGCAAAACCTGACCGCCGCGGGCGTGACCAGAGCCGCCGTGGAGACCGTGGCCGAGAACGCCAGCGACGGCGTCATTGCGCCGCTTTTGTATATGCTCCTTGGCGGGGCACCGCTGGCGCTGACCTACAAGGCCATCAACACGATGGACAGCATGCTCGGCTACAAAAACGAAAAGTATCTTTATTTCGGGCGCTGTGCCGCCAAATTGGACGATGCCGCCAACTGGCTGCCCAGCCGCCTGGCCGCGCTGCTCTGGGTGGCTGCGGCGGCGCTGACGGGCAACAGCGCCCGCGGGGCGTGGCGCATCTGGCGGCGGGACCGCCGCCGCCACGCCAGCCCCAACAGCGCCCAGACCGAGAGCGCCTGCGCCGGGGCACTGGGCGTGCAGCTGGCAGGCCCGGCCTATTACTTTGGCGAATATTACGATAAGCCGACAATTGGCGACCCGCTGCGGGAGATCGAGCCGCGGGACATCCTGCGTGCCAACCGCATGATGTATGCCGAGAGCCTGCTGGCCCTTGTGCTGGGGCTGGCCGTGCGGCTGATGCTTGTCTTGTGAGGGAATGCGGAATGGAACTGGTACACGGCGGCGACTGGGCGGGCTATCGGGCCGAGTTTGGCCGGGACGCGCTGGATTTTTCGGCCAACGTCAGCCCGCTGGGGCTGCCCGCGGGCGTGGCGGCGGCCATCACAGCGGCACTGCCCATGGCGGATCGCTACCCGGACCCGCTCTGCCGGGCACTGCGCACTAAGCTGGCCGCGGCAGAGGGTGTGGATACTGCGCAAATTTTGTGCGGCAACGGTGCGGCGGATCTGATCTACCGCCTGGCACTGGCCCTGCGCCCGCGGCGCGCATTGCTGCCTGCGCCGACCTTTGCCGAGTACGCTGCTGCGCTGGAAACGGTGGATTGTGACGTACAGCGGTTTCTTTTGCGGGAGGAAAACGACTTTTCCGTGACGGACGGCTTTGTAGACGCCATCGACGACAGCACCGATGCAGTGTTCCTCTGCCAGCCCAACAACCCCACCGGGCAGGTCACGCCGCTCGTTATGGTGCAAAAGCTGCTGCGCCGCTGTGCCGACTGCGGCGCGGTGCTGGTCGTGGATGAGTGCTTCCTCGACTTCCTCGCTGCGCGGGATGCCCTGACAGCTAAGACAGTTTTGCACGATGCACCGAACCTTATAATCTTAAAGGCATTCACCAAGCTCTACGCCATGGCCGGGGTGCGGCTGGGCTATGCGCTGTGCAGTGACGCGGCGCTGCTGGACAAAATGCGCGCGGCGGGTCAGCCGTGGGCCGTGTCCGGTCTGGCACAGGCCGCTGGGTTGGCCGCACTGGAGGAGACCGCCTATGCCGACAGCGTGCGCACACTCATTGCAGACCAGCGCCCAAGGCTGGCCGCGGGACTGCGGGCACTGGGGCTGCGGGTCGTGGACGGACAGGCCAACTACCTGCTGTTCCGCGCACCGGCGGACTTTGGGGCAAAGCTGCGCCGTCACGGTGCGGTGGTGCGCGGCTGCGGCAACTATCCGGGGCTGGACGAGACGTGGTACCGCACCGCTGTGCGCACCCAAAAAGAAAACGAACAGCTGTTGAAAATTATGCGGGAGGTGCTGGCATGAGCCGGGCAAAGTGCATCATGGTGCAGGGCACGATGAGCGGCGCGGGCAAAAGCCTGCTGTGCGCGGCGCTCTGCCGCATTTTTGCGCAGGACGGCTACAAAACCGCGCCGTTCAAAAGCCAGAACATGGCGCTGAACAGCTTTGTGACCCGGGACGGCCTCGAAATGGGCCGCGCACAGGTCGTGCAGGCGCAGGCCGCGGGCGTCGAGCCCGATGTGCGGATGAACCCGATCCTGCTCAAGCCGAGCAGCGATGTGGGCAGCCAGGTCATCGTGAACGGCGAGGTCCGCGGCGATATGCCCGCAAAGGAATATTTCCGCCGCAAAAAGTCGCTGATTCCCGATATTCTGCGTGCCTACGACAGCCTTGCCGATGAATTTGACATCATCGTCATCGAGGGCGCGGGCAGTCCCGCCGAGATCAACCTGAAGGCGGACGACATTGTCAACATGGGCCTGGCAAAGCTCGTGGACGCGCCGGTTCTGCTGGCGGGCGACATTGACCGCGGCGGCGTCTTTGCGCAGCTGTACGGCACGGTGGCGCTGCTGGAGCCGGACGAGCGCGCGCGTATATGCGGGCTTATCATCAATAAATTCCGCGGCGACGTAGAAATTTTGCGCCCCGGGCTGGCAATGCTGGAAGAAAAAACGCAGCTGCCGGTATTGGGCGTCGTGCCGTACCTGCGGGTGGACATCGAGGACGAGGACTCGCTTGCGCCGCGGCTGCAAAGCAAAAGCGCGGTCAAGCCGCTGGACGCAGCTGTTTTGAAATTGCCGCATATTTCCAATTTTACCGATTTTATGCCGCTGGAGCAGCACCCGCTTTTGGGTGTGCGGTACGTGCAGTCCGTGCGGGAGCTGGGCGCGCCGGACCTGGTCATTCTGCCCGGCACCAAAAACACGGTGAACGACCTGTTGTGGCTGCGCCAGTCCGGGCTGGAGGCCGCTGTGCTCAAGCTGGCAACAGGCGGCACGCCGGTGCTGGGCGTCTGCGGCGGCTATCAGCTGCTGGGCGAGACGCTCGACGACAGTCAGGGCACCGAGAGCGGCCATCCGCAGACACTGCGCGGGCTGGGCCTGCTGCCGACGCGGACGGTCTTTACCGCCGAAAAGCGCCGAGCACAGGTCACGGCGGCGGCTGCCGCGCCCTTTACCGGGGCTGCGCTGACCGGATATGAAATTCACACGGGCCGCACCGCGGTGAACGGCGCTCCGTTCTGCCGCTATGCCGACGGCACACCGGAGGGCTGCGTGCAAAACGCCGTGTTCGGCACCTACCTGCACGGCCTGTTTGACAGCGGCGAATTGACGGAGCAGCTGGCCGCGTACCTCTGCCGCCGCAAGGGAATCGCGCCGGAGACCGCCGCGCCGCTTGCGATGGCCGACTACCGCACACAGCAGCTGGACCTGCTGGCCGACGGCGTGCGCAGTGCGCTGGACATGGGCGCCGTCTACGCGGCCATGGGTCTGCACAACCCCAGAGGAGGGAAAAAATGACACCGCAGCATCATCTGCCCGCCGATATTGAGCGCACGAGCATGGGCATTATCACGGCGGAGCTGGCCGCGCGCGGGCTTGCGGTTCCGCCCGAGAACGCCGCCGTGGTCAAGCGCGTTATTCACACGACAGCGGATTTTGACTACGCCGAGAACCTGCGCTTCACACCCGGCGCGGTGGCGGCGGGCGTCGCGGCCATGCGTGCCGGGGCAGTGGTCATCACCGACACCAACATGGCGCTGGCGGGCATCACAAAGCCCGGTCTGGCCAAATTGGGCGGGCAGGCACTCTGCTTTATGGCCGACCCCGCTGTCGCCGCTGCTGCGAAGGCGGCGGGCTCGACCCGGGCCGCCGCCGCCATGCACAGGGCCGCGCGGGAGTACCCCGGCGCGGTGCTGGCCGTTGGCAACGCCCCCACGGCGCTGCTGACGATTGCGGACGAGATCGAAAGCGGTCTGCGCCCAGCGCTGGTCATCGCCGTGCCCGTCGGCTTTGTGAACGTGGTGGAAAGCAAGGAACGGCTGTTTGCGGTTTGCACGCAGTACGGCGTGCCCGCCATCGCCGCCATGGGCCGCAAGGGCGGCAGCAACGTGGCTGCCGCCATCTGCAACGCGCTGGTGTATTCCGCCGCCGAGATGCTCGACCCTGCGGCAAGAGGATGGCAGTAATACACTTTCTACCCCCGGTGTTTCCCTACAACCGAAAATTTAGGCGCGGAGGAGGCGTTTCGCCTCCTCCGCTTTTTGTTTGTAAAGAGCTTGCACTTTGTAAAATAGAATTACGGAAATATCAGGTCAGGGCCCAAGCGCCCATCAGAATGGCCAGAAACACTACATTGGAAATAGTAAACATCGCAAAATAGTACCCTTTTTCAGCAGGTACTTCATTTGCAATCTGTCGATAAGAAATCAGGCTTGCCATGGATGCAATTAATGTGCCAAGGCCACCAAGGTTTGTGCCAATGATCAGCGCACGGAAATTATCGGTAAATCCAGAAAGCAGGATGGCAGCAGGCACATTACTGGTCACTTGAGAGGCCAGAACTGATACTAAAACCTCATGGCCGGCCAGAATATTCTGCAGCCATCCAGAGAACGCTTCAATCCGACCTAAGTTCCCGATGAAAATGAACAGTGCTACAAAGGTAAGAATCAGAGAATAGTCTACGCGGCCAAGAGTGGGGCGGTCGGCAAAGAAGGTGCACACCAAGATAGCGACGAATGCAACACCGTATGGGAGAACACGCAATACAACCAATAAACAGGTGACAAACAGAATACCGTACAACGCAATGAGTTTCTTGTCGGGTTCTGAGTTTACCGCAGAATGAGTTACAACAATGTCGGAACCTTCACGGCATAGCCATACTGCCCATATTGCAAGAAGCACTAACGATATAATGGAATAGGGGAGCATCAAAAGAACAAAGGAGCTCATATCCATCCCGCTCTTGCCATACAAATACAGGTTTTGGGGATTGCCCAGTGGTGTAAGCATACTGCCAAGGTTGGCAGCTATCGTCTGCATACAGACGATAGGGAGGAGCAGTTTGCTGCGAACAGATGCGTTCAAACTATTCAGAACGACAAACGTAAATGGCACGAATGTTAGCAGCGATACATCGTTTGTTATCAGCATACTGCTGAAGAAGCATAGGCCAACGAGAACAACTGTTAGCTGCAAAGTGGTGCGGGTATGAGATAGGAGGGCATGGCCGAGTCTATCAAATACGCCTTGCCCCCTCAGTCCGGCCATAACTGTCATTAGCGAAAACAGGATTGCAAGAGTACGGAAATCGATATATCCGAGGTATTCTGCGTCCGGGGGGACAAAGAAAGTGGAAATGATCGCCAAACAAGTGGCAATGCTCAGGACAGGTTCTTTCTGAAAAATATGCTTAATCATCATAAATAAGATTCTCTTCCCAATCATTCGTTATCTCTTCCGGACGGCAAAACCAAAAGCTGAACCGCAAATACCACCGACAATGTGCATAAAGTTGGCTACATTATCTTGTATAAAGAAGATACTGTATACCTGCTGGCTTAAGTACAGCACGCCAACCAAGATGAAGGTGATAGGGATACCTCCATTCTTACTGCCGGCCAAACTGGAGAGCATGATGAGCATGAATACGATACCGGATGCACCAAGCAATGCAGAAGTGGGGAACAGCACACACTGCAATATGCCGGATACCAGCGCGGTCATAAGGATACCGCTTAGAAGTGTTCGGCTTCCGTATCGTTCTTCCAAAGGTGGAGCGACAACAAGGAAGAGGAGCATATTGTTTATAAAGTGATTCCAACCGCCGTGGCCAAGGACATGACCGAACAACCGGACATAGAACAGCGGATCCGTCATCGACGAGCGATACACACTAAACAGGTGCGAGGTTGTCCAGTTGTTTGTTAAGCAGCCCAATACCAGAGAGGCGAGGGACAAAAAGAAAAAGGTCAGTGTGACGGGGGCATTGTATTGGAGTCGGATGCTGCGTTTCATAGAAGTTCCTCCATCCTTATTGGATAGTATTAGTATAGCACATTAGAGCGAAATATGTTGCAGAATAGAAAATAATCTGGGAGAGTAAAAGAGAAAGTAAATAAAACCATTTAAAGGCGATTGGATATTTCACAGGGAAGATATGCAGCAGCGCTCAAATCGCAGTCAGCAAGGGCTGCCCCAGCAGGGGGATAATTTGTGTGCTTTCCTTTTATACTACCGGAAGAGGCGAAAAACGGCGATTCAATTAGATAAATATTTTTACCTAATAATATTGACATTCGAAACGAACGTGGTATAATGACCTCATTGGCAATTACGTCAATTTATTTAGTTAAATTATGTGAGGTACGTAGTATGAGCTTTGAAGAAGTAAAAGAAGTATTTGTTGACACCCTGAACTGCGATGCTGATAAGGTCACCATGGATGCCAGCCTGACCGACGACCTGCAGGCGGACAGCCTGGATGCGGTAGAGCTGAACATGGCGTTTGAGGACAAGTTCGGCGTTACGATTGCCGACGAGGACCTGGGGACGCTCAAAACCGTGGGCGACATCTTCAACTATCTGGCTGCGCGGGCAGCCTAAAGGGTATTGCAGGATGAGTGCCATTGAAAAGCTGTTCCCGACCAGCCCGCAGGAGCGCAGCTTTCAGATGAAAGCCCGCCGCGATGCCGGCACGGCTGCGCCCAACTGGGTGCCGCCGCAATTTGTCGAGTGCAAAAAATGCGGCCGCCGTGCCACGCGGCAGGTTTGGGTCAAGAGCCAGTATGTCTGCCCCAACTGCGGGGTGCATTTGGCAATCGGCGCCTATTATCGGCTCAGCACGGTTCTGGACCACGGAACTTTTAAAGAGCTGAACCCGGACATTGCGCCCAACGATGTGCTGCATTTTCCCGATTATCAGGAAAAGCTGGCCGCTGCTTCGGTCAAGACCGGCCTGAAAGAAGCCGCCGTTACAGCAATCGGCAGGATCGGCGGCGTGCAGGCGGTGGTCGCTGTGCTGGACAGCCGTTTTTTTATGGGCAGCATGAGCACCGCTGTTGGTGAAAAAATCACACGTGCGATTGAGTACGCTGCCGACAAGCACCTGCCGCTCATTATTTTTTCTGCCAGTGGCGGCGCACGGATGCAGGAGGGCATTTTCAGCCTGATGCAGATGGCCAAAACCAGCGCCGCGCTGGAACGGTTCAACCGCAGCGGCGGGTTGTACATCAGCGTGCTGACCCACCCCACCACAGGCGGAGTCACGGCCAGCTTTGCCAGTCTGGGTGATATTACGCTCGCCGAACCGGGGGCACTCATCGGCTTTGCCGGGCCGCGCGTCATTGAACAGACCATCGGTGAAAAACTGCCCGGCGGGTTCCAGCGCAGCGAGTTCCAGCTGGAACACGGTTTTGTGGATCAGGTCGTACCGCGCACCGAGTTGAAAGAGGTCTTAACGCGGATCTTGCAGCTCCACACGCAGGGGAGGAAGCGCAGATGATCAAAGAAGTTTTGCAGCAGTTGGAACCGCTGGACGCGCAGATCGACGCGCTGTGCAGCCGTGCCGATGACGCCGAAATGGCGAGCACGACCACCCATGCGGCTGAACTGGCTGAGCTTTCCGCAGAGGAAAACACGCTTTTACAGCGCTGCACCTCGCTGACGCCGGCGGACCGCGTTTTTCTGGCCCGCCGCCCTGACCGCCCGCATATAACCGAAATGATCGACAACTTGTTTACCGACTTTTTTGAGCAGTGCGGTGACCGACAATGCAAAGAGGATGCGGCCATTTTATGCGGGATCGCACGGTTCCACGGGATGCCCGTTACCGTTTTGGGGCACCGCAAAGGGACTACGCTGGAAGAAAACCTGCGCTGCAACTTTGGCATGCCGGGACCGGAGGGCTACCGCAAGGCCCTGCGCGTGATGAAACAGGCAGAAAAATTTCACCGTCCCATCATCACTTTTATTGACACTCCCGGTGCTTACCCCGGCAAGGATGCGGAAGAACGCGGCCAAGGGGAAGCCATTGCCCGCAACTTGATGGAGATGAGCGGCCTGACCGTCCCGGTGCTGGCCATTGTCACAGGCGAGGGGTCCAGCGGCGGTGCACTGGGTCTGGGCGTTGCCAACCACATTCTGATGCTGGAAAATGCCGTGTACTCGGTGCTCAGCCCCGAGGGGTTTGCCAGTATTTTGTGGAAAGATGCTTCCCGCAGCGGCGAGGCCTGCACCATGATGAAGCTGACGGCACAGGACCTGTACGCAGATGGCATTGTGGAAGAAGTCATTCCCGAACCGCTGGGCGGCGCACAGCGTGGACGGCAGCTGCTTTTCAGCCGGTTGGACACTGCCATTGCGGTGCACCTTGCCGCTTTATGTAAGATGAGCGGCAAGGCGTTGGCAGACCAGCGCTACAAAAAATACCGCCGCATCGGAGAAATGAGGGGCGCATGAAAGGCTTACAGCTGCTGGCTACCGGCGGGGCATTGCCCGGCCGTGTAGTGACGAACGAGGACTTGCGCCGACAGGTGGACACCAGCGACGAATGGATCACGACCCGCACCGGCATCTGCCAGCGCTATTACTGCACCGAAAACGAGGATGCCGCCACGCTGGCTGTCACCGCCGCCCGTCAGGCCCTGACCCGCAGCGGTCTGGCGGCAAACGACATTGCCTGCTGTGTTGTCGCAACGCTCTCGGCCCCGACGGCTACCCCAAGCATTGCCTGCCGCGTACAGGCTGCCTTGGGTCTGCCGGAAAACCGGCCTGCCTTTGATGTGAATGCGGCCTGCTCTGGCTTTATTTATGCCGCCGCCGCGGCCCACGGGCTCCTGAGCACGCTGGGCGGGCGGTATGCGCTGGTCATTGGCTGCGAGGCACTCTCCCGCATGGTGGACCCGACTGACCGCACGACCTGTGTGTTGTTTGGCGACGGCGCGGGTGCGGCTGTTTTTGAGCTGGCCGAAAATGCCCCGTTTGCCGTAACGTTAGGCGCACGGGGCAGCGAAGCGATCCGCGCGGGCGGCCCTGCGGCCTGCGATACCGCGCCGATCACGATGGATGGCAGGGCGGTTTTCCGCTTTGCCGTGGAGGCTATGCCGCGCTGTCTGCAAGCCGTGCTGGACCGCAGCCAAAAGACATTGTCTGATCTGGACTGGGTAGTCTGCCACCAGGCCAACAGCCGCATAATTGACCATTGTGTCAAAAGTTTACACGCAGAACCGTCAAAGTTTTACAAAAACATAAGCCGTCACGGCAACACCAGTGCTGCCAGCATCCCGATTGCCCTGCACGAAATGGCGAAAAGTGATTTGCTGCGACCCGGCCAGACGCTGGCCTGCATCGGCTTTGGCGGCGGGCTGACATGGGGCGGGATGCTGCTGACGTATGAGGGTGGAAAATGAAGCTGCTCAATGAAATTTTAGGTACAAAATATCCCATTATACAGGGCGGCATGGCCAATATCGCCACGGGCGAGTTTGCCGCTGCCTGTTCCAACGCCGGGGCGCTGGGGCTGATCGGCTCCGGCGGCATGGACGCGGACACCCTGCGGGAAAACATCCGCCGCTGCCGCGCACTGACCGACAAGCCCTTTGGCGTGAACATCATGCTGATGCACCCGCAGGCGGATGAATTTGCCAAAATCGTGGTGGAGGAGGGCGTAAAGCTCGTCACCACCGGGGCGGGAAATCCGGGAAAGTACATGGCCGCGTGGAAAGCAGCCGGTATCACGGTCATCCCCGTGGTGGCGGCAGCCATTTTGGCCAAACATCTGGAACCGCTCGGCATTGACGCCGTTATTGCCGAAGGTACCGAGAGCGGCGGCCATGTGGGCGAGATGACCACGATGGCACTTGTCCCGCAGGTCGTCGATGCCGTCCATGTGCCGGTCATCGCTGCGGGCGGCATTGCCGATGGACGAGGGCTGGCTGCTGCGCTGGCATTGGGGGCGTGCGGTGTGCAGGTCGGTACCTGTCTGCTGGCGAGCACCGAGTGCCCCATCCATGAAAACTATAAAGCCGCCCTGTTAAAAGCCCGCGACAGTGATACCATCGTGACCGGGCGCATCGGCGGCACCCCTGTGCGTGTACTGAAAAACCGCATGAGCCGCGAGTATGTCCGCCAGGAAAAGGCCGGGGCTGATAAAATGGCGCTGGAACGCTTTACTTTAGGCAGTCTGCGCAAGGCTGTGTTTGACGGTGACACCGAGAATGGCAGCCTGATGGCCGGACAGGCCGCAGGGCTGCTGCACGAAGTCCGCCCGGTGGAAGAAATTTTTGCCGCGATGGTAAGCGAAGCCAAAGACTGCATCGCCGGGGTGTACAAGGAGATCACCTTATGAAACTAGCATTTTTATACGCCGGGCAGGGAAGCCAGCACGCCGGTATGGGCCGAGATCTTTACGAGAACTTCCCGGCTTTCCGCGCTGCTTTTGACGAAGCCGACGCGGCGGTGGATTTTGATTTGAAAGAAGTCTGCTTTACCGACGCAGCCGGTGTATTGAGCGAGACCCAATACACCCAGCCCTGCATGACGGCGTTTGCCGCTGGCCTTACTGCCGTACTGCGGGAGGCAGGTATCACACCGGATTATGCGGCGGGGCTGTCGCTGGGGGAGTATTCCGCCCTGGCCTGTGCGGGGGTATTCGATGTGCGGACCGCAGTCGCTTTAACCGCCTTCCGCGGTAAGGCAATGGCTGCGGCTGCGGCGGGGCGCACCTGCGGGATGACAGCCGTTTTGGGGCTGGATGAAGCCCCCTTGCAGGCATGCTGCAATGCAGCCGCCGACGAAGGTGTTGTGCAGATCTGCAACTACAACTGCCCCGGCCAGCTGGTCATTGGCGGCGACAAGGCCGCTGTCGATAAAGCTGCCGAGTTGGCGCTTGCTGCCGGGGCACGGCGCTGCCTGCCGCTGAATGTCAGCGGCCCGTTCCATACCTCATTGATGCACCCGGCAGGGGATGCACTGCGGGAAAAATGTAAGGCTGTCCGCTTTGCGCCGATGCAGTTCCCTGTGCTGTTCAACTGCCTGGGACACGAGATGGAGGAAACCGACACCATTGCCGCGCTGCTGGAAAAACAGGTGCAGTCCGGCGTGCGTTGGGAGGTGACCGTCCGCCGTCTGGCAGAATTGGGCGTGGACGCCGCCATTGAGATCGGTCCCGGCAGGGCGTTGACCGGGTTTGTCAAAAAGACTGTGGGAAGTGCTATCTCGTGCTATCCGGTGGAAACTGCCGCGCAGCTGCAACAGCTGCTGCGCACCATGAAAGGAGCCTGACCATGCCGCAAACCGAAAACTTGCGCCGTGCCGCTCTGGTTACGGGCGGGGCCAAAGGCATTGGCCGTGCCATTTGCCGGGCTTTGGCCGAAAACGGCATGAACATTGCCGTCAACTATGCCGGCAGCGCTGCCGCTGCCGAGGAAACAGCCGCAGCCTGCCGCGCCCTTGGCGTGCAGGCTGTCACGCTGCAGGCGGACGTGCGCAGCCCCGAAGCATGTCAGAAACTGGTAGAAGATACCGTTGCCGCTTTTGGGCGGATCGATGTGCTGGTCAACAACGCGGGCATTACCGCCGACAAATTGCTTCTGCGGATGACCGAGGCTGATTTTGACAATGTGCTTGCCACCAACCTGAAGGGGGCATTTTTCTGCACCAAAGCGGCCTGCCGCTTTATGATGCACCAGCGGTATGGGCGCATCATCAGCGTCAGCAGTGTTGTCGGTCTGCACGGCAACGCGGGTCAGGCCAACTATGCAGCCAGCAAGGCGGGGCTGATCGGCCTGACGAAAAGCGCTGCCAAAGAGTATGCTGCCCGCAATATCACCGCCAACGTTGTGGCTCCCGGTTTTATTGCAACAGATATGACCGCCGTGCTGTCAGAACCGGCCCGCGCCGCAGCGGAAGCGGCCATCCCGGCAGGCAAAATCGGCCATGCCGAGGATGTTGCGGCGGCGGTGGCTTTTCTGGCAGGGGAGCAGGCCGGGTATATTACCGGGCAGGTCCTTTGCGTTGACGGCGGAATGGGAATGTGAGGTGTGCAATGGACACAAAAAAGAAACGCCGGGTCGTTATTACCGGCCTTGGCACGGTAAATCCTACCGGCAATACGGTGGCAGAAAGCTGGGCGAACATTAAGGCTGGCCGCTGCGCAGTAGGACCGATCACGGCTTTTGATACGGCTGATTTTAAAGTAAAGCTGGCCGCAGAGGTCAAGGACTTTGACCCTGCCGCGCGCATCGACAAGCGCGAAGCCCGCAAAATGGCACGCTTTACCCAGTTTGCCGTGGCCGCCGCCGACGAAGCTGTCCGCGACAGCGGCCTTGTGCTGGAAGAAATCGACCATACGCGGTTTGGCGTGATCCTTTCCAGCGGCATCGGCGGCCTGCCCACCATCGAGGAAGAACACACCCGCGGTCAGCAGCGCGGCTTTGAAAAAGTCAGCCCCTATTTTGTCCCCATGTCCATTGGCAATATGGCGGCGGGGCAGATCGCCATCCGTTTTGGCTTGCAGGGCATGTGCAGCTGCCCCACCACCGCCTGTGCAGGCGGCACCAATGCAATCGGCGATGCGTTTCACCGTATCCGCGATGGATACGAGGACCGCATGCTCTGCGGCGGCAGCGAAAGCTGCATCAGCCCGCTGGGCGTGGGCGGCTTTGCCAGCATGAAAGCCCTTTGCACGGCGGACGACCCGGCCCGGGCCTCGATCCCTTTTGATGCCCGCCGCAGCGGCTTTGTGATGGGCGAGGGCAGCGGCGTACTGCTGCTGGAAGAACTCGAGGCCGCCAAAGCGCGCGGTGCCAAAATTTATGCCGAGGTCGTGGGCTATGGCGCTAACTGCGACGCCTACCACTTTACCGCCCCGGCACCGGACGGCGCAGGCGGTGCGGCCTGTATGCGGCTGGCGCTGGCAGACGGCGGGGTAGTGCCTGAACAGATCGGCTACATCAACGCCCACGGAACGTCCACCCACCTGAATGACAGCTGCGAGACAACTGCCATCAAAACGGTGTTCGGCGGCCATGCGTACAAGCTGGCCGTGTCTTCTACCAAGTCTATGACCGGCCATCTGCTGGGCGGGGCAGGCGGGGTAGAGGGCGTATTTACCGCGCTGGCTCTGCACGATGCCTTTTTGCCCGCCACCGTCAATTTGCAGGAGCCGGACCCGGAGCTGGATCTGGACTATATCCCCAACCATGGGCGCGCGGCGCAGGTGGAGTATGCCATGAGCGATAGTCTGGGCTTTGGCGGCCATAACGCCTGCGTGGTATTCAAACGCTGGGAGGGATGAGGATGAACTATACGCCAAATGAGCCGCCCCGAGCCATGAGCGCGGCAGAGATCGAAAAGATCCTGCCGCACCGTTACCCGTTTGCTTTGGTGGATAAGATCCTGGACTACACCCCCGGCCAATGGGCGCGGGGCGTCAAATGCGTGACCCGCACGGAGCCGTTTTTTGAGGGGCACTTTCCGGGACACCCCGTTATGCCCGGTGTGCTGATTCTGGAAGCGCTGGCCCAGACCGGGGCGGTAGCCGCGTTAAGCCTGCCGGAAAACCGCGGAAAGCTCGCCCTGTTCGGCGGCGTAAAAAACGCCCGTTTCCGTCGGCAGGTCATACCCGGCGATGTGTTGATATTGGAATGTGAGCTGATAGAACAGCATGGCCCGGTAGGCATCGGCAAGGCCACCGCATGGGTGGACGGCGTGCGCGCGGCCAACGCCGAGCTGACGTTTGTTCTCACGGATGCCTGAGGGCTGGTTTTACATGGCGGAATGTGCTATAATAAATCCACTAACCTACAGGGGGATTCTCGCTATGCTGGACCAGACATTCGGACGGGTATATACCAAATTCAAACTGCACTTCTATAAGCAGATCTTCAGTCGATTCGAGGATCGCGAAGCCACGCTGACGACGGTAGAATCTTTCTGCATGGAAGTCATCATGGCATTGGGCGAACCTACGATTGCGCAGTTCAGCCACATGATGAATCTTTCTACCCCCAACGCCGCGTATAAGATCAACTCACTGGTCAAAAAAGGCTATGTAGAGCGCATCCGATCCACCATCGACAAGCGGGAATACCGCCTGCGCCCGACCCAAAAGTACATTGATTACTATAACATCAGTTATTCCTACTTGCACCTTGTCATGGAGCGCGCTAAACAGCGCTTCGGTCCCGATGACCTGGCTAAATTGGAGGAAATGCTGCAGGTCGTCTCCGATGAGCTGATGCCGGAGATTCAACTGCCTGAATAATTATACCGATTCTAAAATCGTCTGCGATGACGACCTAAGGCAATACCGCATAATTCCCGCGAATTATGCGGTATTGCCTTATATTTACTTACGCTGCCCAGCGAAAAAATCTTGAAACGATTTCGCGACAATGCTATAATACATACTGTATACGTTGGTATATACTGTTCAAGAAGGCTGCTGACAACCCGATGCGACGGAGACCGCCATGACCTTCCTGAAATCGGCGGTACGGAAATGAAATCAAAATGCAGCCGCCTGGGGCGGAGAAAGATGGGAAAGAATGAAAAACTCCGGAACGCGCAAAACCATGCAGACCCCGACATGGAGAAGCATCTGTGCGGTGCTGTGCCTGCTGCTGTTGCTGTCAGTCGCGCTCCCTGTGAAGGCTGCCGCAGAAACCGCCCCTGTAAAGGTCGTCCGCGTTGGTTCGTTTGAGGATACCTTCAACTATGTCAACGAGAAGGGCATAAGAAAGGGCTACGGCTACGAATTGCTGCAGACCTTATCCGGCTATACAGGCTGGCAGCTCGAGTATGTGACCTGCGACTGGTCAGACTGCTTTGAAAAACTCAAAAACGGCGAAATCGACATTATGGGCGATATTTCCTATACGGAGGACCGCGCTGAGGAAATGCTGTTTTCGGACGAACCGATGGGGGAGGAAAAATATTACCTCTATGCCGATCTCTCGCGCGAGGACATCACCGCTTCCGACTTCAAAACGCTGAACGGCAAAAAGATCGGCGTTCTGATGGGAACGGAACCGGAGGTCATGCTGACCGAATGGGAAGAAAAATACGACCTGAAAACGCAGCACGTCAACATCTCCAACAATGAGGATGTGAAGCAAAAGCTGGCAAACCATGAGATCGACTGCTTTGTTTCGCTGGAAGAATCCTTCTGGGCGGAGCTTGGCATCTCGACCATGGCCCGTGTGGGAAAATCCGACATCTACTATGCGATCAACAAAGACCGTCCTGATCTCAAGGAAGAACTGGACAATGCGATGCGCGCGTTGGAGGACGCCGATCCTTTTTATACGGCGGATCTCTATAAAAGGTATTTCTCGCTGGATTATACCCCGATCCTTACGGGAGAGGAAAAGGCGTGGCTCAAAGAGCACGGTGCGATCAGGATGGGCTTTCTGACGGGTGACAGCGGCGTCAGCACCTATGACCCTGCCACCGGGGAGATTACCGGGACAATCACGGACTATATTCAGTTTGCCAGAGATTGTCTGGGAAATCAGGAACTGGTATTCCAGATGGTCGGTTATGACAGCCAAAAAGCGGAACTCGATGCGCTGAAATCAGGCGAGATCGACATGGTATTCCATTTCGACCAGAGCCCCAATCTGGCGGAAGACTATCGCGTTGCCTGTACCAACACAACGTGGACCTCCAACATGATGGCGGTCACGAACAAACAGCACTTTAACGAAAACCAAGCGAACCGCGTTGCCGTTCCGCAAAACAAGCTCTCCCTGAAAAGGTACATTGCGGTTTATTATCCGCAGTGGGAGATCGTGGACTGCGCTGCACAGGAGGATGCGGCAAGGCTGGTCCAGGACGGACAGGCGGACTGCTTTGTCACAGGGGTCAGCAGCCAGGAAAACTACAGCAAGAAATACGACTTTTACAGCGTTCCGCTTCCAAACCCTGCCAAATCCTGCTTTGCGGTCAATAGCGGAAACCGCCATCTGCTGTCCATCCTGAACAAAACGATCAAGGCCATGCCGACCAATATGCTCACCGGCTCTCTGGCAATGTATAAGAGCTCCTCGCGGAAGGTTACCTTGAGTGAGTTTATAAGGGATAACTTCTTCATGGTCCTGCTGGTCAGCAGCATTTTTGTTGCAGTCATTCTGCTCGCGATCCTGAAGCTGCTCCGGAAGGCACGCAAAGCCGAAGCTGCCGCAAGAAAAGCCGCGAACGATACGCAGGAGCTGAATGAAAAATTGCAGATCGCTGCGGAAAACGCCGAGAGCGCGAACCGGGCCAAATCCACCTTCCTGTTCAATATGTCGCATGATATCCGCACGCCCATGAACGCCATTATCGGCTACGCAGACCTTGCCTCCCGGCATTCGGACGACCCTGCAAAGCTGAAAAAATATATGGAGAACATCCAGGTGTGCGGACAGAACCTGCTGATGCTGCTGAACAATGTTCTGGATCTTGCCCGGATCGAGAACGATAAGACGGAAATAGAGTATTCTGTTTCGGATATCGAGAAGGATTTCCGTAATTGCCTTGCCATGTTCCGGAATCAGGCAGACAGCAAGGGCCAGACGCTTACGGTGACAACACAGCTGCCGTATCCGTATATCTATGCGGATATTCCGCACCTGACGGAGGTCTGTACAAACCTCGTCAGCAACGCTGTCAAATACACGGGAGCCGGCGGTACGATCCGCTGTGGCGTTACGCAGAAGCCCGGCGAAAAAGAGGGCTGGTGCGATACGGTGGTCACGGTTGCCGACAACGGCATCGGTATGTCGCAGGAGTTCCAGAAGCATATCTTTGAACCGTTTGAACGGGAACGCACGTCCACCGTCAGCAAGGTGGAAGGCAGCGGCATCGGGATGGGCATCGTGAAAAAGCTGGTCGGGCTGATGGGCGGTACCGTGGAGGTGGAGAGCAAAATCGGTGCTGGCTCCACGTTTACCGTGACCATTCCCTGCCGCATTGCGTCCGAGGATGAAATACAGGCGAAACGAGAGATCAACCCTTCGGATCAAAAGTGCCTGTGCGGTACAAGGATCCTGCTGACCGAGGGCAACGACCTCAATGCGGAGATCGCCACCGAGCTGCTGCAGGAAGAAGGCTGTACGGTAGACCGCGCGAAAGACGGTGTGGAATGCGTGGATATGCTGGAAAAAGCTGCGAACGGAACGTATCAGCTGATCCTTATGGACGTCCAGATGCCTGTGATGAACGGCTACGATGCGACAAAAAAGATTCGGAGAATGGACGATCCTCAAAAAGCAAATATCCCCATCGTCGCCATGACGGCAAATGCATTTTCCGAAGATAAACAGGTGGCGCTGGACGCCGGGATGAACGACCATATCGCAAAGCCGATCAATATGAGCGTTCTTGTGCCGACCCTGCGGAAATACCTTTGATGCGGGCAGAAAGTCATCGTATATAAGAATGACCCATAAGGCAATACCGCCGGGGAGCCTTCCCGTTTTTGGGAAGGCTCCCCGGCGGATTTTTGTTTATATCGCGGCGATTTTGGTTTACAAGGCAACAGACACCGCAGCCGATACCGAACGGCACGAGGAACGGCACACCGCAATGTGCGGTTTTCTTTATGGCGTTCTGCGGCTCTGCCTTAGTTGGGCGCGGTACTCGGCGGGGGTGATGCCGTACAGTGCGCGGAAACTCTTTAAAAAGCTGCTGTAATTTGCAAAACCGCTGGCGGTGCAGGCGTCCAGTACGCCGGTGCCGTCGGCGAGCTCGTTGCGGCAGTGCTGCATACGCAGGTTGGTCAGATACCCGTGTATACTTTCCAGCGTGTACTCTTTGAACACGCGGGACAGGTGCTCCCGGCTGGTGTAGGTGTACTTTGCCAGCTGGGCCACGGTCAGATGCGGGTCGGTGTAGTTGGCCTGAAGGTAAGCAACCGCCTTGGCGACGAGCAGACTGGTGGCCGAGGGCGGCGGGGCATTGTGCCGCCGGGTCACAACTTGGCTGATCAGCAAAATCAGCTCCGTGACCTCGCAGCATTGCACGGTATCGCGTATTTTTTCATCAAGATATACGGCCTGGGCCATCCGCTCCAGCAGACCGCGGAAGTCCCACTGCGTGACGGCGTCAGTGTCCAGAATGACAGGATCCCCCGACCAGACATGCCGCGGCAGGCCGCTTTGCGCCCAGGCACGCTCCCAGATGCCGGGAGCTATCTGCACGACGAGCCGCTCCGAGGTCGTGTCCGTGATGTTGAACTTGCCGGAGTGGTACATCTCGCCCGGGAACAGTATCAGCTCCCCCAGGTGCAAATCGTAGACACTGCCGTCGACGGAGTAGCGCACGCTGCTGCCCGCCACCGGCAGTATCATCTCATAATACGGGTGGGAGTGGACCACCGACTGGACATTCTCCCGGTTTGTATACAGGCCCACGACAACCTGACCGTCCTGCAGGGCGGCACTGGCATCCTCCTGCGTCAGAATGGAATCCACGTAATGCGGCATTTTTTGCAGGATCATGAGCGACTCCTCCTGTCAAGGCAACACCGCACAATTCCCGCCTAATGGCTTAAGCACCGCTCCGGCGGATCTCCGCGCCAAGAGCCGCCGCAAGCGGCGGTTGCGCTCCGAAGCGCCTCGCTGCGGCTCGGTGTGCGGCACGGCATCTGCGTTGCCAAAATGCTCGATAATACACAAAGTATTATCTGCGCTTTTGGCTTAGCATCTGCCGTGCCTCGCTCGCCGTATCGGCACTTAGAATTATGCGGTATTGCCTTAAATTTTGTCTTTGCCACGATTATATCACATTTTGCGACATTTGCATTACAAATACGGAAGAAATTTTGTGAAGGATTTGTTATTATAAAGGCGAAGAAGGGCACAATGCGCAGATTGAACAAAATATATTATGCAATTTTGTACAATATGCACATTGTCTGCCAAATAACAAGTTCCACCATTCAATTATACGCAAAATAGAAAGGAGAAAATCTATGAAAGTGTGCTACACCGGCGGCGCTGTCAAGGACTGCGGAAGCTATTATTCCGTAGCCACCAACGCTGTAGAGCTGCGCATCTGGTTCCTGACCGACGATATACTGCGCATCCGCGCGGGCTTTGACGGCGACTGGGATGAAGCCTCCTACAGCCTGACCATGACCGCATGGGAGTCCCGCACCGACGAGCTGATGAAGGACTGCCGCAAGCGCGTCCAGTCCGCCGTCGCAGCCCTGACCGACGGCGACAGGCAGGCCGTTATCCAGGGGGCGCGTCTCAAGGTCGTCATCGAGAAGGCACCGTTCCGCATCATGGTCTATGATAAGGACGGCAGCCTGCTGCACGCCGATATTCCCGACCTGGCCTACCGCGAGGACAGCAACCACCGCCGCATCCACGCCAGCCAGATCGAGGCCGACGACTGCTTCTACGGCTTCGGTGAGAAATCCGGCGAAATCAACAAGGCCGAGAAATACATGAATATGGCTCCCGGCGACGCCATGGGCTACAACGCCAAGGAGACGGATTCCCTCTACAAGCACATTCCGTTCTATATCCGCCTGAACCGCGGCACGAAGCAGGCTGTCGGCTACTTCTACCACAATACCGCCGAGTGCGATTTCAACATGGGCCGCGAGAAGCGCAACTACTGGCACCGCTACTCGTCCTACCGCACCGACGCGGGCGACATTGACCTGTTTTTGATCGCAGGCCCGTCCATCCGCGAGATCATCGAGCGCTATACCGACCTGACCGGCAAGAGCGTCATGCTGCCGAAGGCCGCGCTGGGCTACCTCGGCAGCTCGATGTACTACCCCGAGCTGCCCGAGAACAGCGACGATGCCGTGCTGGACTTCATCGACACGACCCGCGAGGAAGGCATCCCTGCCGACGGCTTCCAGCTGTCCAGCGGCTACTGCGCCGTTGAGACCGCCGAGGGCATCAAGCGCTGCACCTTCACATGGAACCACAAGCGCTTCAAGGACCCGGCAGACTGGTTCGCCCAGATGGAAAAGCGCGGCATCGTCGTCTCGCCCAACATCAAGCCCGGTATGCTGCTCGTCCATCCGCTGCTGAACGAGATGAAGGAGAAGGGCATGTTCCTGCCCGCCTCCGACGACAATGCAGGTCTTGACGGTCTGGCTGTCGGTACCTGGTGGGGCGGCCCCGGCCTGTTTGTGGACTACACGAAGGAATCCACCCGTCTGCACTGGAAGCAGTACATTAAGGATGCGCTGCTGAAATACGGCTGCCGTTCCATCTGGAACGACAACTGCGAGTATGACTCCCTCGTTGACAAGGACGCAAAGGTTTACTTTGAGGGCAAGGGCAGCACGATTGGCACGATGAAGCCGGTCATGAGCAACCTGATGTGCCAGCTGTCCAACGAGGCCATCGAGGAGTATGACCCCGACTGCCGCCCGTTCTCGGTCTGCCGTTCCGGTCATGCGGGCATCCAGCGCTATGCGCAGGTCTGGGCCGGTGACAACCTGACCCACTGGGATACCCTGAAATACAACATCGCCACGATTCTGGGCATGGCGCTCTGCGGCGTATCCAACCACGGCTGCGACATCGGCGGCTTCTTCGGCCCCGCGCCGGAGGGCGAGCTGTTCGTGCGCTGGGTGCAGAACGGCATCTTCCAGCCGCGCTTCTCCATCCACTCCACGAACACCGACAACACCGTCACCGAGCCGTGGATGTACAGCGACAAAAAGCAGTACATCAAGGACGCTATTGACTTCCGCTATAAGCTCAGCCCGACGCTGTATTCCCTGATGGAGCGCGCGCATGAGAACGGCCTGCCCATCTGGCAGCCGACGTTCAGCGTTTTCCAGAACGACCCGGCCACCTACGATGAGGGCGTGGACTTCATGTTCGGTGATTCTCTGCTGGTTGCGAACGTCGTTGAAAAGGGCCAGACCGTCCGCCCGGTTTACCTGCCCGCGACCGAGAACGAAAACGAGCGGTTCTACGACTTCTACACCCGCGAGGAATACGCCCCCGGCCAGACGATTGAGGTGCCGGTTGATATTGCCAGCATCCCGCTGTTTGTGCGCAGCGGTGCCATTCTCCCGATGAGCGGCAACAAGCTGCACAACCTGATGACCGAAAAGACCACCGCGCTGGACATCCTGATGGCCCCCGATGTGGATTCCGAGTTCACGCTGTACGAGGATGACGGCCACACGAACGATTACCGCAAGGGCGCGTATCTCAAGACGAAGATCGCCGTCAAGGCAGGCGTCAAGACCGTCGTGACCTTCACGAATGAGGGCAGCTACGAGACCGCCGTCGAGAGCATGTACCTCGATATGATCCACCGCGAGAAGTCCCCGTTCTATGTGCAGGTGGACGGCAAAGAGCTGCCGCACTTCCTGCACCGCCGCAAGTTTGAGGAGGCCGAGAGCGGCTGGTACTACAGCCAGCGCCTCAAGAGCGTCCAGATCAAGTACCCCAACCCCAAGAAGGATCACGAGGTACTTGTCTCGTTCGAACAGTTTGATTTGATCGGGATGTAACCCAGCTTCTTGCCTCCCCTAGCAGGGGAGGTGCCCCGTAGGGGCGGAGGGGTTGAACCTTGCCGCAGCCCGAAATATTTCGGGTAATGGCACGGTTCTCTCCCCCAGCCGCTGCGGCGGCAGCCCCCTCTCAGAGGGGGGCAAGGGGAAAACGGTATACATACAAGAAGGAGAAATACTATGTTCAAAAAATTCGCAGCATTGGCTGCTGCGGCTGCGCTCAGTCTGGGTGTTATGACCGGCTGCGGCGCGTCCGGCACCACCGCCGACTCCACCGGCTACAGCGCCGAGAATCCGCTGGTGCTGACTCTGGCCCACGGCCTGTCCGAGACCCACACTGTTCACATCGCCATGACCCAGTTCGCGGACGAGGTCGCGGAAAAGACCGATGGCCGCATCCAGGTCAAGATCTTCCCCAACGGCCAGCTCGGCAGCGAAAACGAGAACCTTGAGCAGCTGCAGGCCGGCGTTATCGCCATGACCAAGGTTTCTGCACCCGGTCTGGCTACCTACAACGATGCCTTCAACACCTTCGGCCTGCCCTATATCTTCAACGATACCGATGACTTCTACCATGTCATGGACTCGCAGGAAATGCAGGACTTCTTCCTCTCCACCGGTGACGACGGCTTTGTCACGCTGACCTATTACACCTCCGGCGCACGCTCCTTCTACACGAAGGATCGCGCCATCCGCACGCCCGCCGACCTGAAGGGCCTGAAGATCCGCGTGCAGGATATGAAGAGCCAGACCGACATGATGAGCTATCTGGGCGGCATTCCCGTCGCCATGTCCTACGGTGACGTTTACACCTCGCTGCAGACCGGCATCATTGACGGCACCGAGAACAACGAGACCGCCCTGACCACCGGCAAGCACGGCGAGGTCTGCAAGGTCTACTCGGTGGACCAGCACGCCATGATCCCCGACGTCCTCATCATGAGTGAGAAGGTCTGGGAGACCATCAGCCCCGAGGATCAGGAAATCATTCTGGAGGCCGCCCACGATTCCACCGATGCCCACAAGGTCATGTGGGACACCGCTGTGGAGGAGGCCGTCAAGGAAGCACAGGAGACGATGGGCGTTGAGTTCGTCTATGACGTCGACAAGGAAGCCTTCCGTGAGGCAACCCAGCCCATGATCGAAGCCTACGAGGAGCAGTATCCCGGCGTCAAGACGCTGCTGGATACCATCGACGCCGCAAGAGGGGAGGAGTAAGCCATGAAAAACACCTTTGCTGCCATCAAATTCTGGATGGACAAAATTTTGAGCATTGCCTGCGCCGTACTGCTTACCTTTATGACGGTGCTGGTTCTGATTCAGGTTTTCTCTCGCTATATCCTCAACAGCCCCGTGGCTTTCACCGAGGAGCTTGTCCGCTACAGCCTGATCTGGACCGGCTTCATCGGCGCGGCCTACGCCTTCTCCACCCGGGAGCACATGTCTCTGACCCTCATCCGCGACAAATTCACCGGCAAGGCGCACACCGCCCTGCTGGTGGTCATAGATGGTCTGATTCTGCTGATGGCCATCTTCGTATTCACTATCGGCGGCTTTAAGCTGGCTGTCTCTGCCAGCCGCGAGTTCTCGGCCCTGCTGGGTATTCCCCGCAGCCTGGTTTACTCCATCGCCCCGATTTCCGGCGTGTTCATCGTCCTGGCGCAGATCATCAACATCTATGAGGACGTCACCGGCGAAAAAGTTGAATCCAAGGAGGGTGCAGACAAATGAGTATCACCATGACCACCGTTATCCTGTTCGCCGTGTTCGGCGTGCTGCTGTTCCTCGGCGTGCCTATCTCCATCAGCATTGTGGCGTCGTCTATCGTGACCGCCATGTCCACCCTGTCCTGGGACCAGATCACCTTTATCACGATGCAGAAGATGAACTCCGGCGTGGAGAGCTTCTCGCTGCTTGCTGTGCCCCTGTTCATTCTGGCCGGCAACATCATGAATAACGGCGGTATTGCCAAGCGCCTGGTCAACTTTGCCCAGCTGTTCGTCGGCAAGATCCCCGGCTCCATGGCGCAGGCCAACATCCTGGGCAACATGCTGTTCGGTGCGCTGTCCGGCTCCTCCGTTGCTGCCGCATCCGCCATGGGCGGCTGCATCAGCCCCATTGAGGAAGAAAACGGCTACGACCCCGCCTACTCCGCCGCCGCCAACATTGCCTCCGCCCCCACCGGCCTGCTGATTCCCCCGACGTCTGCCTTCATTGTCTACTCCACCGTCGCGGGCGGTGTCTCCATCTCCACGCTGTTCATGGCCGGTTACATTCCCGGCATCCTGATGGGCCTGTGCTGCATGGTCGTTGCGTTTATCGGCGCAAAAAAGGCTGGCATGAAAGCCACCGGCATTGACCACAGCCAGAGCATTGCCAAGACCGTCTGGGACGCCGTGCCGTCTCTGCTGCTGATCGTCATTGTCATCGGCGGCATCGTCTCCGGTATCTTCACCGCCACTGAGGGCGCAGGTGTCGCGGTTCTCTACTGCCTGATTCTTTCCATCGTCTATAAGAGCATCGACTTCAAAGGCTTCCTTGGTATCCTGCTCAACTCCGCCAAAACGTCCGGCATCATCCTGTTCCTGATTTCTGCCTCCTCTGCCATGTCCTTCGTTATGGCCTACTCCGGCATCCCGGCAGCCATCTCCAACGGCCTGATGAGCCTGACTGAAAACAAGTACATCATCTTCCTGCTCATGAACATCATCCTGCTGGTCATCGGCATGTTCATGGACATCACCCCGGCCATCCTGATTTTCACCCCGATCTTCCTGCCCATCGCCACTAGCTTTGGCATGACGGAGATCCAGTTCGGCGTTATGCTGATCTTCAATATGTGCCTGGGCAACATCACCCCGCCGGTCGGCTCGGTTCTGTTCGTCGGCTGCGGCATCGGTCATGTCTCCATCGAGCAGGTCACGTCCAAGCTGATCCCCTACTTTGTGGCACTGGTTGCCGCCCTGCTGGCTGTCACCTACATCCCGGCTCTGTCTCTGGGCCTGCCCAGCCTGATGGGCCTGATTTAAATATTGGCTGATTAAAATAGTACAGCCCCCGCCAAGCTCTATGAGTTTCTGGCGGGGGCTGTGCTGCTTTTTTATTCCTTCGATTTTTTATATGCCGTCCCCCAAATCTCCATTGCATCCATGATGGGACGCATGGATTCGCCTAAGTCGGAGAGAGCGTATTCCACCCGCGGCGGCACTTCGGGATAGACGGTACGGGTAATGATTCCATCTACGGCGGCTGCAACTGCGGCAACTGCCACCTGAAATATCTTGGAAAAATTGGACGATTCGCTCGTAAAAGGTTGACGCGGCTGCGTTCGGGGGTATATCATATTTGTATAGATCCTTGCGCGGAGGGAGGAACGCACGATGATCCGAATCGGCATTGTGGACGATGAAAAACAAGAAAGAGACCAACTGAAACAGGCACTGGCGCGGTTTGGCGCGGAGAACGGCACAGAACTGAACGTACAGGAGTTCGACTGTGCGGCAGTCTATCTGGCGGCGCAAGACCGTGATTTTGACATTTTATATCTGGACATTGATATGCCGCAGATGTCCGGCATGGAACTGGCCGAAAAAATCCGGGAGACAGATCAAGACGTCATCCTCATTTTCTGCACGAATTTGCAGCAATTCGCGCTGAACGGGTACAGCGTCGGCGCGCTGGGCTTTATTGTAAAGCCGATACAGTGGTACTCCTTCCATATGTATCTGACGCGGGCGCTGAAGGCGCTGCAAAAGCGCGCCGGTCAAAAGACGGCGCCGCCGCACATTGTCGTCAAGGACGGCACCGTGACGCGGCTGCTGGATGCAGCGGAAATCGCCTATGTGGAGGTGCGCCAGCACGACCTGCTGTACAACCTGTGCGGCGGGGACGGTAAGACCGAGATCATCAAAAACCGCGGTTCGATGCAGGAAATCGCGGCGCAGCTGATGCCCTACGGCTTTGTACGATGCAGCGCCAGTTATCTTGTGAACCTGCGCTGTATCACGGCGGTAAGCCGTATGAATGTCTATATCGGCGGGGCGGCACTGCCCATCGGGCGCACCTACAAGGACGCCTTCACCGAAGCATTCTCCCGATATATGGCAAAAAAGGAGTGGGAAGACCCGTGCCGGTCATAAATTGGATACTGAACCAGCAAATCCAGCTGGGTATGATTTTATGCGCCTGCCTGTTTGTCCCGTGGGGGCAGCGCCGCAGCTGCTTCGTTCCGCGGTTGGCGGCGGGTGTATGGGCCTTTCTTGCGCTGACGGACACCCTGGCATTCCTGCCGCTTTGGGCAAAATTGCTGCTGTATACGACGCTGCTGTTTGACCTGATATGGTTCAGCTTTGACTGCAGCCCGCTGCACGCTCTGTTTTATACAACCTGTGCCTACGCGGTGCAGCACATTGCCAGTAAGCTGGCCTATATGCCCATTTTTTTGCTGATTCAGCATGGGCGCACGGACAGGCGCGTTGACTTTGTCATTCTGCTTTTCAGCAACCTTGTGGTCTGCCTGGTCATCTACCTGCTGTTCACCCTGCGCATCCGGCGCGGGTGCCTGCTGTTTGACAATGTCAAGACCGTGCTTTACTCCGGCTTTTTCCTGATTGCCGCGGTCTACCTGAGTGTTGTGCTGGAGGATGTCCTGGACAGCAGCGCAGAGTCCTACCTGACCGCCTATCTGGCGCTGAATGCGTTCTGCATCCTGTTTGCCATCACGATTCTGGCGCTGGAATTTTCAAATTGCAGCATCAAGAGTCTGGAACACGAGAATGAAATGCTGGCGCAGCTGCTGGAATGTGACAAGCAGCAGTATGAGCAGGCAAAAAAAGACATGGAAAAAATCAACATCCGCTACCATGACCTGAAACAGCAGTATTCCCGCGCCACAGATGAGGAACGCGCCCGTCTGGAAGAAGAGATGAACAACCTGAACCTGCGCTATTTCACCGGGAATAAGGCGCTGGACATCACACTGACCCAAAAATCGGCACTCTGCGGGCAGGCAGGTATTCAACTGGTCTGCTCGGCAGACGGCAGCTGTCTGGAGAATATGAAGCACTACCACATTTACTCCCTGCTGGGCAATGCGCTGGACAATGCCATTGAGTGTCTGACGCAGGTAAGCGATGCGTCTAAGCGGGTCATCACACTGGACATCAGCCGCTGCCGTGACATGGCGGTCATCTGCGTGCAGAACTACACCCCCGCACCGCCGACGCTGCGGGACGGCGCTATCGTCACAACCAAACAGGATACCGAGGAGCATGGCTACGGCATAAAAAGCATCAAAAGCATTGCCGAGCTGTACGGCGGCACGGCAGACTGCTTTGTGGAGGACTCGATTTTTTACTTAGTTGTCACCTTCCCCTGCGGGAAAAGCCAAAAAGAAACTGCATAACCCAAAAGCGACTGCCGAAAGGCGGTCGCTTTTCTTCTTTGTCATTTGTGCCGTGTTTTTTGACGTTTACGCCAACTGCATTGACCCGGTCAACACTTCCCTTTATGATAGCTTTGTGAAAAAGATACGAAAGGCTTCTGCAAAAGGGAAATGCGCAGCCCTTGGCAGCAAGCGCATCGGATCATTCATCTGTGACAGTTTAGGAAGGAGAAAAACCTATGGCACAAAAGGAAACCTCAAGCAAGTCCCGCCGTTGGCTGGGCTTGTCCGGCGCGGCTGTGCTGGTGGCCAACCTTGTCCTGACCGGAACGACCATTGCGTTCCAGCAGGAAGGCGAAGTCAACCATGCACTCGGCATCGAAGGCTCTGACGCATCTTACGGCGGCACGGAGTTCTCCGCTGACGGCACCCTGTCTGACGCAAGCTACGCAAAGTACATCGAAGCCGCTTATCAGTTCTGTGAGCAGGAAGAGGAAGAGGGCAGCGTGCTGCTCTACAACCGCAACAATGCCCTGCCGCTTTCCGAGTCTGAGCGCAACGTCACGGTCTTTGGCCGCGGCAGCATCGACCCGGTGTTCCGCAGCACCGCAGGCGGTTCCTCCACAAACCCGGATTACCAGAAAACCCCCGTTGACGCCCTGCAGGATGCCGGCTTCAACGTGAACCAAACCGTGCTGGACGCCTACGCTTCCGCCGCCGCGCCGAAAGAAAGAAGCGTTTCCAGCGTGGGAGAATATGACCCGGCGCTGTTCACCGGCAGCGTCACCGACTCGTTTGCGTCCTACGGCGATGTCGCGTTTGTTACGCTGTCCCGCTTTGCCACCGAGGGCAACGACCTTGCGATGGTCAACGACGAGGGCAAGCGTATGCTGGAGCTGGACGACAACGAGAAGGCGATCTTCCAGAAAATCAAGGACTCCGGCAAATTCAAGAAAACCGTCGTCCTGCTGAACTCCGTCTTTGCGATGGAGATGGACTGGCTGGACGAGTACAATGTTGACGCCGTGCTGTGGGTCGGCAACCCCGGCTTCTACGGTATGCCCGGCGCCATCCGCGTTGTGACCGGTGAGGTCAACCCCTCCGGTCACACCACCGCCACCTTTGCCGCCAACTCCCTGTCCGCGCCCAGCGCCGAAAACTTCGGTCTGCACGCCTACAACTACGGCAGCAAAACGCCCCGCGCGGCAGGCGATAGCTTTGTCAGCTATAACGAAGGCATCTACGTCGGCTACCGCTACTACGAGACCCGCTACGAGGACACCATCCTCGGTCAGGGTAACGCCGATTCCACGGTTGGCACCAAAGCCTCGACCGACGGCTGGAACTACGCCGAGGAGGTCTGCTTCCCCTTCGGCTACGGTCTGTCCTACACGACCTATGAGTACAACCTTGACAAACTGGACTACAACAGCGACACCGACACCTTTACGGCGACCGTCACGGTGAGCAATACCGGCGACAGGGACGGCAAGGCTACGGTGGAGTTGTACGCACAGACCCCCTACACCGACTACGACAAGCAGAACAACGTCGAAAAGTCCTCGATCCAGCTGCTGGGCTATGACAAAATCGACGTGGCCGCAGGTGCATCCGAGACTGTCACGGTCGATGTGCCCGGCTACTTCCTCGCGTCCTATGACGCCAACGGCGCAAAGGGCTACATCCTCGATGCGGGCGATTACTACTTCGCCGTCGGCAACGGCGCACACGAGGCACTGAACAATGTGCTGGCCGCCAAGTGCGGTGACGCCGTTGCGGGCAAGCTGATCGATCAGGACGGCAATGTCGTCACCGGCAACACCGCCGCCGTGGCCACCTGGACCGCCCCCAACACCGAGGTCGATACCCAAAAGTACCGCAACTCCCGCTACAACAGCGATGTGGAAGTCACGAATACCTTCGACGACGCTGATGTGAACTACTGGGCGAACGACGACGAAAAAATCACCTACCTGTCCCGCAGCGCGTGGGATACGACCTACCCCACCACGCTGGAGACCCTGACGGTCAACGATAAGCTGTACAACGGTCTGAATATGCAGACCTACGTCAAGGCAGCCGATGCCAAGAGCGTTTCCGACTTCAACCTCGGCGTGGAGCTGGATGAGAAGATCAACTTCAGCGATATGATCGGCGTCGCCTTCGACGACCCGAAGTGGAACGACTTCCTTTCTCAGCTGACGCTGAGCGATCTGCTCATCAACATGGGCGACTCCAAGGGCATCAAGGCTGTCAAGGCTGTCAACAAGCCCGGCTGCACCATCGTCGATGGTCCCGAGGGCATGAACGGTCAGTTTAAGTACGGCGACCGCCGCAACTGCACCGGCTGGGCTACGCTGCCTATCGTCGGCGCAACCTGGAACCACGATGTGCAGACCCGCTTTGGCGAGATGTACGGCGAGGATGCGCTGTATGCGTCCATCCCCATCGCCTACGCGCCCGGCGCGGACACCCTGCGCTCTCCCTACTCCGGTCGTACCTCTGAGTATTTCTCCGAGGACGGCGTTCTCAGCTACTATGCTGCCAAGGCCGTTTCCCACGGTATGCGCAACAAGGGTCTGATCGGCACGGTCAAGCACTTCTTCCTGAACGAGCAGGAAGCCGGTCGTCAGGGCATCTCCACCTTTGCGAACGAGCAGTCCATCCGCGAGATCTATATGCGCGCCTTTGAGGGTTCTCTGGCTGAGGGCGATTCTCTCGGCGTTATGACCGCTTACAACCGTATCGGCGTTATGTACGCTGCCGCCAACCAGGGCATCCAGCACATCCTGCGCGACGAGTGGAACTACGGCGGCTACATCATCGACGATGCGCTGACCGCGTCCGAGTATTCCTCTGCCCCCGAAATGCTGATGGCAGGCAACAACATCTTCTGCCTGGATACCGCCCGCCCGAACGAAATCGAGAAGCTGATCACCAGCACCGATGACGGCGACCTGCTGCAGAAGGTCATTGACTCCAACCATTATCTGTACTACATCATGCTGCAGTCCTCTATGGGCGGCTCCGGCGCGGAGGACGTTGTCGTTTCCGACGCAGCCCCGTGGTGGCAGACGACCCTGCGCGCTCTCGATGTTGTGTTCTGCGCACTGGCCGTTGCCGCTGTCGTGATGTATGTGCTGCATACCTACACGGACGTTTTCTCCGAGGAAAAGCGGAAAAATCGTGCCGCCAAAAAGAATTGATGGAGGTGGAACCTGATGAATAAAGGCTTGAAAAATAAAGGGCTGGGCAGCTGGTTCTGCCTTGCCGCAGCGCTGGTCGCGCTGATCACCGGCATTGTATTCCTGCTCACACAGGCCACGGCTGCCCCTCTGGGTCACTCCGGCACGATGCCCGGCGTGGTGCTGCTGGTCGGCGCTGCCGCTTCGCTCGTTTTCTTCTTTGTTTCCGTTCCGTTCAGCGCGCTGATTCAGGCGGTCATTTATAACATTGCCTTGTATCTTGTCGTTGTGCAGTTGTATTTCGTCTTTGCCGACGTCATCAACCATGTCACCTTTGCGGGCGGCAACGCCGGTCTGTGCGTGTTTTATATGGTCGGCACGTTCATTGCCTGCCTGCTCAGCGTGATCGCCTGCTTCTGCAAGCAGACGAAAACCGGCGAGGCAAAAGCCACCGGAAAACAGTTTGCTGCCGCCGGTGCGGTGGTTGTGGTCGCTGCAGTCTGCGTGGGCGGTTTCTCCCTGCAGAGCAGCAGCCTGCCCTCGAACGGCGATGCGGAGGTTGCCCCCGATGCGGCGCAGACTTCTGCCGATGGTCCCGTTATGAACTACAACGACAACGAGTTCACCTCCAAGACGCTGGATGACCTTGTTGCCATCCCGCAGGAAACCTGGGAAGCCAAGGAGCCGAACGGAGAAGTCGCCTACTTCTTCGAGGGTCAGTACACCGAAGGCTTCAGCACCATCGTGGACCCGGCGTGTCTTGATATGTACTGCTACACCGACGGTTCGATGTGGGGTTCCTTCAGCGGTCCCAGCACCTCCGTGGGCGGCGACTCTATCTCCCATGTTTACGGCTACTGGTACAACTACGATGAAAACGGCGAGAAGAACTTCGTCATTCATCTGCTGGGCAATCAGGACGCCGACGGCACCGTGCGCCCCACCGATGTGGATGGCGGCGCAGATGCGGATATCTTCGTCTTTGACACCGATCACGGCGCATACAGCATGGAAGCCAGCCTGAGCTATGGCGTTATGGGCGGTGCGTTCACCCGCAACATCAACATCTACGGTCAGCCCTATGCCCCTGCCAAGAGCCTGACGATCGATGCCTCCAACCTGCGCACCTTCTACACGGGCGACATCTTCAACCCCGGCGAGCTGGTTGTGACGGCTACCCGCGCCAACGGTGCGGAGGAGTCCATCTGGGGCGGTCGCTTGACCTTCACCGGTTACGACAGCGACACCGCAGGCATCAAGACCGTGACGGCCTCCTTCCTGGGTGCAACCGCTACGTTTGAAGTGCAGGTCGAGGATCTGGTCACCGAGCAGTACACGGGCAGCTATGAGCTGGTGCAGGGCGAAACGCCCACCGCAACGGATGCCGTGCTGCTGGTGGATTACTCCCACAAGGTCTGCACGCTGACTGCCGCCGACGGCTCTGCCTCCATCACCGGCACGCTGGTGGATGTGCAGGACGATGCCCTTACCATGACCCTGAACGGCAGCGATGCCCTGACGGTACCCATCACCGAGGGGGAGGACGGCAGCAAGCAGCTGACCATCCCCGCCCACGACGAAATCGTCTCCGGCTGGGGCTACAGCAACACCTACTCCATCAACGAGGCTGTGGTCACGCTGGCGGCAGAGTAAGCGTCCATTGCCCCTGATAAAACATAACGGTACTTGCTGAATAAAAGCCGCGTCTGATGTCTGCTTGCAGGCGTTGGATGCGGCTTTTCTTATGAGAAGGGAAAATATATGCAAAATACAGAACTTTTGCTGAAAGAATTGACCTTGGAAGAAAAATGCGCGCTGCTTTCCGGCGCGGAAACCTTCAAAACGCGGGGTATGCCCAAACACGGCATCCCGCAGATCTGGCTGTCGGACGGTCCCCACGGCTTGCGCAAGCAGGCGGGGGAGAGCGACCACTTGGGGCTGAATCCCAGCGTGCCCGCCACCTGCTTCCCCACAGCGTCGGCTGTTGCGAACAGCTGGGATGCCGCGCTGGGCGAGGAAATCGGCGCAGCCTTGGGCGAGGAAGCCGCTGCGCAGGAAGTGTCGGTGTTGTTGGGACCGGGGCTTAATATGAAGCGAAACCCGCTGTGCGGGCGCAGCTTTGAGTATTTCTCCGAGGACCCGTATCTCGCGGGCAAGCTGGCGGCGGGATATATTCGCGGCATCCAGTCCAAGGGCGTAGCTGCCTGCCCGAAGCACTTTGCCGTCAACAGTCAGGAAACGCGGCGTATGGCTTCGGATTCCATCGTGGACGAGCGCACCCTGCGGGAAATTTACCTGACCGGGTTTGAAATTGCCGTCAAAGAGGGGCATCCCCGCAGCATTATGTCGTCCTACAATCTTGTGAACGGTACCTATGCCAACGAGAATAAGCACCTGCTCATGGAGATCTTGCGCGGTGAGTGGGGCTTTGACGGCGCGGTCATCACCGACTGGGGCGGAAGCAACGACCACGCGCTGGGTGTGAAAAACGGCTCCACGCTGGAAATGCCCGCGCCCGGCGGGGACAGTGTGCGCGAACTGTTGGCGGCGGTGGAAAGCGGGAAAATCTCTGAATCCGACATCGACGCCCGCCTGTCAGAGTTGCTGCCGCTGGTGTTTGATACCAAGGCTGCGCTGGACGCTGCCCCGCGTGAGTTTGATGCGGCAGCCCATCATGCGCTTGCCCGCCGCGCCGCCGAGGAAAGCCTTGTGCTGCTGAAAAACGAGGGCTCTTTGCTGCCGTTGGCGGAGGGTACCAAGGTGGCCGTCATCGGCGACTTTGCCAAAAATCCGCGCTACCAGGGCGCAGGCTCCAGCATGGTGAACTCGACACAGGTGGACGTGCTGCTGGATAAGCTGATCGACTCCGAGTTGAACGTCATCGGGTATCAGCAGGGCTTTGACCGCCACGGTAAGCCGGATGCTGCTTTGCAGAAATCCGCCTGCGAACTGGCGACACAGGCGGATACAGTTATTTTGTGCATGGGTCTGGATGAAATCGCTGAGAGTGAGGGTCTTGACCGCAGCAATCTGCGCCTTGCGCAAAATCAGGTGGATCTGCTGCAGGCTGTGGCGGCTGTCAACCCGAAAATTGCCGTGGTATTGTACAGCGGCAGCGTAGTCGAAACGCCGTGGCTGGACAACTGCCAAGCCCTGTTGTACGCCGCCTTAGGCGGTCAGGCGGGGGCGGGCGCCGTTGCGGATGCGCTGACAGGCAAGGTCAACCCCTGCGGCAAGCTGGCAGAAACATGGCCGTTGGCCTACGCCGACGTCCCCAGCGCCGCCGACTTTGCCACCCGCCGCAAGACTGTGGAGTACCGCGAGGGGCTGTACATCGGCTACCGCTACTTTACCACGGCGGAAAAAGCTGTGCGCTTCCCGTTTGGCTATGGTATGAGCTACACGACGTTTGCGTACAGCGATATGGTCGCCGATGAACAGGGGGTCAGCCTTACCGTAACGAACACCGGAAGTGTGGCAGGAACGGAAATTGTGCAGCTGTATGTTGCTAAAAAGAACAGTGAGCTTTTCCGCCCTGCAAAGGAACTGAAAGGCTTTGCCCGCGTAACGCTTGCCCCCGGTGAAAAACAGCGCCTCACCATCATGCTGGACGATAAGGCGTTCCGTTTCTGGAATGTCAAGGCTAACCGCTGGGAGATCGAGGGCGGCGAGTACGAGCTGCTTGTCGGCGCAAGCGTGGAGGACATCCGGCTGTGCGAGAAAATCTCCGTACATGGAACGGCTACCGTGCATCCGTATGAGGATAGGGACTTGGATTGCTATTATAAGGGCAATGTGCTGCACGTTTCCGATGCAGACTTTGAAAAGCTGTTGGGGCATCCCATCCCGAATGGCAAAACCAAAATTGACCGCAATCTGACCTTGGGCGAACTGAACCACGCACGCAGCCCGCTGGGCTGGCTTGTCTGGCTTGTGCTGACGATCCTGCTGGATGTCAGCTATAAACGCGGCAAGCCGGACCTGAACATCTTGTTCCAGTACAATATGCCCCTTCGCGCCTTGGCAAAGATGACGAACGGCGCCATCAGCATGGGCATGGTGGACGGCATTGTCATGGAATTGCAGGGCTTCTGGATCCTGGGTCTTGTGCGGGTGATTTATGAAGCGATTAAGAATGTGGTGCTGAATGCGCAGATGGAAAAGCGTCTGCGCGGCGCTTGATGGAGGTTGCATTATGCAGGTTTGGAATAATTTTGTTGAAAAACACCCCGCCGCAGCCAAGTGGGTGCGCGAGGGCGGTCTGTTCGTCATCGTGTCGAATCTGATCACCGTGTTCAAGTATCTGCTGCTGCAATTTCTGCCCGCTGCGTTCAGCAGTCTGCCGGTGGTGGATTTCGGCTGGCCCGGCGTGGATGTGACCCTGTTTGGGGAAACCTTCAAGTGGAACATCCTCGGCTACGATGCCGCCCACGGCGGGCTGCCGTACTTCTGCGCGTATATGATCGCCATGGTCATTGGTGAATGTATCAACTTCCCGATCCAGCGCAATTTCGTGTTCCGCAGCAAGGGCAATTTAGGCAAGCAGATCGCGTGGTATGTGCTGGCTTTCTGCGTCATCACCTGCATCGTCAACTCCATCAACTGCGTATGGGTTGCCGTAGCCGGGCTGCTGGTGCCGGACTTTATTTATAACATCGGCACGACGGTTTTGAACGGCGGCGTGTCTATGGTCATTTTCTTCTTTGTCAACAAAATCATCTTCCCTGAAAGCGGGAAGTGATTCTGAAGCCAAAATAACATCAAACCAAAAAGCGCATTGCAAAAGTACATGGCAATGCGCTTTTTTAAGTGCGCCCGAAGGGATTCGAACCCCCGGCACCTGGCGTCGGAGAACTACGGCAGGGTGGTATAGACTGACGATGAAACGTGAACTTTATTGGTTCTGCACATTTGCCGCCAAAACAGGAAAAAGCCTGTTGTTGGTTGTCACAACGGGCTTTTTCGGCATTTTGAGGGGCGACTGCACAGTAGTGGTCAAATGGTGGTCAAAATGCAAACAAACTCTGTAAGAACATACGGTAAAAATACTTTTAACAAATTTCAAAGAGGCTCATTTAATTCTATTTTGAATATATTCCACCGAAGGCAACTGCTTTTCCAATTCCCCGGTAAGGTTACTCGTAACCTTATATCAGGGCATTGAGGACAAGTTCGCAGACAAATTTCTGGGGGAAGATGGTTCGCTGAAAACCGGCGGCATGGCAGAAAAAGCAACCGCAGCCTACCATAAGGTCGAAGATACCGTGGTCGGCGGTTATAAGAAGGTGGAAAATGCCTTCGTGGATGCATTCCTTGAGAAAGTGGATGAACCGGAATCCAAGGATTCTGAGGGAAAAAAGTAATGCCTAGCAGAGAACGGCAGGTACAGCTCAAATGTACCTGCCGTTCTCTTTTATTTTTAAGATTATAGAAACACAACGCCAATAAACGGTTTCACCGGTTACATGAGGCTACAGAACAATTTGTCACGCAGCGTTCTTTGAAGTCTGCCCCGAATTGCTATATCTTTACCAGAAACCACCTGTCTTGATTTGCAAAAAGCGGTCATGACTTATTCAGATTTCTCGCAATGGCTTTGGCTACCTCCGCCACATTAAGAGGCTTGGAAATATGACCGTTCATGCCCGCATCCAGAGAGGTCTGCACATCCTCCGCAAAAGCGTTGGCCGACAGTGCAATGATGGGGATTTCTTCTGCATCCGGGCGTTCCGCCTGCATGGCGCGGATGGCTTTTGCTGCCTGCAGTCCGTCCATTTTCGGCATCATAATGTCCATCAGGATAATATCATAGGTACCCGCCGGGTGATTGGCAAACAGGTCGACAACCTCCTGCCCGTCCGCCGCACGGGTTACGATCATCTCCGAATCCTCTAACAGTATCGTGGCAAGCTCGGCGTTCAAATCGTTATCCTCTGCCAGAAGCACCTTGATCCCTTTCAGGCTTTTGCGCTTTGCCGGCTTCTTTGTTTTTTCGACCTTTTCAGAGCTTGTCAGCTCCATGGGGATTTCGACGGTAAAGGTCGTGCCGACTCCCTTTTTGCTTTCCACCGCAATGGTTCCGCCCATCATTTCTACATATCCCTTTGTGATGGGCATACCCAGACCTGTGCCTTTATACTGCGTTCTTGCGTCGTTTTTCTCCTGCGCAAATTCGTCAAAGAGCTTTGTCAGGAATTCCTCGCTCATACCGACACCGGTATCCTGAACTCGATAGCAAACCACGCTGTGCTGTGCATCGGCTCCCGGACGGTTGCTCACATCCAGACGGATCGTACCGCCGTCATTGGTGAATTTTACGGCGTTGTTCAGGATGTTGACCAGAATCTCCCGGATGCGGACAGGCTCCGTCATGACATAGGGATTTTCCATCGGTTCACGGTGTACCTCAAAGTTCAGGCTCCGGTTCAGAAGGGTACCGTTTATGATCTCAATTGCACTATCCGTAACGGCGGTGATATCCGCCGGAACAGGGGAGAATACCACCTTTCCGCTTTCAATGCGGCTCAGATCCAGTATATCATTCAACAGGGACAGCAGATGATCCGAGCTGTCCTCGATTTTTTTCAGGCAGTTGTGGATTTCGGGTACAGAATCCTGATGCAGCGCGATATTCGTAAAGCCGATGATGGCATTCATCGGGGTACGGATATCGTGGGACATATTGGAAAGAAAGACACTTTTTGCTTTGCTGGCGGCCTGCGCCTGCTCTGCAAGGGTGGTCATTTCTTCTGCTTTCTGCTGGGCGGCAAGCTGTAATTTTCTGCGCGTCTGCAAACGGCTCATAATAATGATCAGCGTGACCGCCATACACGAGATAAATACGATGATAAGCAAAGCCGCAACCGTATGCAGGCGGATCATGTCTGCAAAGGTCAGATTTGTCGCTTTATATGCGGTGTACTGCGCCGCAAGATCCTCGACAAGATTCTCCGGCATCGCGTACATTGCCTTTGTCAGGATACCTGCCAGCGCGTGATTTTCCGTGGAGGAAACCACCATGCGGTAGCTGAAGGTGGGCTGTTCCAGCGGCGTGTAGGTCATGGTGCCTGTCGTGTCGCCGTTGACAAACGCCTGCGCCATATAATAGTAGACAAACGCTGCATCCGCCTTGCCGTCACGGACAGCTTCCATCATCTCCTGACGGGTACTGCACATCAGTTTTTCCGCACCGGGTGCCAATGCATCTTCGATCGACTTGGACGCGGTCTGGTTGACCGTGGTGACGACATGGATGTCCCCGTCAAAATCTTTCCGCGTCACCCTTGCCATGCGCATCGTGATATAGGGTGCGGTCAATCCCCATCCTTTGGTTTCTGCGTAATTGTCCGTATCCAATCGTGCATCAATGCTGATGTCTACCGTGCCCTTAGCGCTTTGATACGCGATATATTCATCTCTGGTTGCGGGGACAAGAAATTCATAGGAAAGCCCGGCATAGTCCGCTATCTTCCGGAAATAGTCCGGGAGAATGCCCTTTACCTCGCCATCTTCTGTATAAGAATAGGGATACCGGGTCGGGTCGCACAGAACATGAAGGGGATTTTCCTTGGAATATTGGGCAATGATACGCTTTTCTTCTTCCGTGTACTCCAGATTTTTGGTATCGGTAGTTTCGTAGTTTTTGTTATAGAGGGTCGTTTTCCAGCTGCCTTCGGCAGCGTTCATCTGATCAATCGCATAATTTATCTTATTCAGAAGTTCAGTGTTTCCTTTTTTGACGATCACATAAAAATCACTGCTGCCGAATTTTTCAAGGATGCGCTCGTTGTTTATCCTGCGCAGGGAACTGGTGACAATGGCATCGACCGTTCCGTTCTGAAGGGCCTCTGCCATCTTCTCAGTCGAATCAAAATAAACCGATTGGTAGGTAAAGCCTTTGTTCTGTGCATACTCTGCAAATTCAGCATTCCGGGAGTTTCCGTTCAGGAGTGCAACACGCATCCCATTGTAGGTACTGTATTGCCCCTCAACGATAGCAGTATTATCGCCGCGGATCGTCAGGATACCGTTGCTGGTTCCGATGGGACGGGAAAAATCAAACAATTCTTCGCGGTCAGGCGTTTTGCGGGCAGAAGTGACCATGTCGATCTCGCCGTCCAGCAGCATCCGCTGCATATCCTCCCAGCTTTTGTCATAGCCGATGTACTCATAGTCTGCATCCCAATAGCGCGCCATCAGGCGGAGGAAATCATAGCCGTAACCGCTGCGGTTTCCATCCTTATCCATCATGTGATAGCCGTCCATCGCAAAAAAGCCAACGCGCACGTGCTCATGCTGGCTTTCCGCCTCTTCCGCACGCGCCGGGAAAGACAGCAGCGCCGTTAGAATCAGCATCGCTGTCAGAATGGCCAGCTCCCTGTAAACACCGGCACGCTTTACAAGATTCATCGTACAATCTCCTCTATTTTTATATTACATGTATGGCGCCTAAAAAAGCAAACAACGCTTTCAAGGTATGGCGAACCCATACCTGAAAGCGTTATCTAACCTTATAAAACAATATTTGCGGGCAGCCGAAAATAGCAGAGCATTATAGTTGCTCTGCTCTGCTCTGCTCTGCGGTCAGTATATCTCTGTGCATTCAACCTTGTCAACCTCTGTTTTCAAAAAAGAACACAAAGCTACTGATGGCAGAAAAAAGCAACATTTTTTCTGGCAACTGGCTGACCCAATGGGCCCCTATAGCTTTGCGTCGCCGGCTTGCGCCGGGTTTGCTTATGAACTTGATAGCAAATATTATACCATATAAATCGTCGATGAACAAGTCAAAAATCAGAATAAAATCAAAAAAATTCATTTTTTGCTTCTTACAGAAAAGTTGTACCGGAACACATTGCTGTTTGAAAAATGGGCGGCGTTGGTGATTCTATCATCCCTCTGATGCAGCCTCGCCCGGCTTGGTCGCGATGAGCTTATATACCGCAGTGTCCTTGGGTTCCAGCACCGCGAATAGCGCATGGAACAGATTCATCATATTCACCATAACTTTCCCACCAAAGCCGGTAGGCTTGCGGGTGTTTTCAAAAAAACGACATCCTTCCAGCCTGTCGAAAAAGGTGTGCTCACCCCTTGGCCCCCTCTGCGAGGGTGACTCCCCACAGCGTGGGGAGATGTCGCGAAGCGACAGAGGGGCCTGGGCCCGAAGGGCTCCGCCCGCAGGCGGTGGGGGAGAGAACTGTACGACTGCCCGAAATATTTCGGGCTATGGCAAGGTTCTCTCCCTCCGCCCCTTCGGGGCACCTCCCTCGCAGAGGTGCGTTCAGATACATGGTCAGCCCTTCCATGAGAATCAGCACCGGCACATTCTGCTCGCTGATTTCTCCGCCCCAATCTTCCACTTTCAGAAGAATGTGAATTTACGCAAAATCCATGAGGTAGATCACGCAGAAAAAGACTGCAACAATTGTTGCAGTCTTTTTGGTGAAATATCGGGATTTGCCGTTTGGCCTATGCCTTTTCCTCAGATTACCTCCAATTCAAGCGTTTTGGCCGGCAGGCCTTTTGCTCTCACCGTGACCGTAATCTTTCCGGGGGCATCGCCGCCGCGGACCACGGCCAATGCCTTGCCGTAGTAGGTCGTGTGGGTATCGGAGAAAAAGTTTTCCCCCATGTTAGGACGTGCAGAACCAAGGGCCAGCAGCGTCCCGGCACCGGCAACCTCCACCGTGACCGCAGTATCCTCAGAAGATTTTGTGATGCCATCCGCCCCCGTCAGGTCAATGCTGATGTAGGCCAAATCCTGCGTTTTTGCCTGCAAGGTGCTCCGGTCGGCCACCACACGCAGTTCGGCAGGTCCTGCAGCTGTCTTCATGGAAGTGCGGCTCTGTTCTTTTCCCTCGCCATCGTAGCTGATTGCGGTGATGGTACCGGGCTCATAGACAACGCGTTTAAAGACGGCCTTGTATTCCTTCGTCTTTTTTCTGCCATAGGAATGCCCGTTGACAATGAGTTCCGCCGTTTCACCGTCAGAGTAGACCGTGACCTTGGTTTTTTTGCCTTCACAGCCGGCCCAGGACCAGCTTGCCACTGCGTCTGTGTCACGCCACATGGATTCGGAGCCGGTTTCCCCTGCGTGGGTGTACGGTTCTACGCCGATGCCGGGGGTATGGTCCAGCCCCCAGACCAGCCGGTTCCACTGTACCTCGGGGCGAAGCTTTCCGCAAATGTCGATCACGCCGCAGCCGGCGGAGATGATGGGCGCGTCCTGACCGGGATTTTTGAAGCTTTTGTAACGGACGGTACCGATGCCCGCCTCTCCCAGATAATCCCAGCCCGTCCACATAAAGTCGCCGATGACATAGGGGAATTTTTTCACCAGTTGCCAGTTATGATACAGGTTCTTGGGCAGGGTCTCGGATCCGACAATGACGCGGTCGGGATGGAGCGTACCGTCCTTCTCGTATCGGGACGCGGCGTAGTTGTAACCGCCAATATCCAGATAAGAGAAACTCACCTTTGTGGCATCATCCGCGGCAGGTTTGGCGGCCATTTTTTCAATCATACCCCCGGCCAGGTTCATCAGCATGTTGAAGAAGGCGCTGGTGGGAACGTTGTCCATCGTCTGACTGCCGTTTTGATTCTCTTTCCCGTTCTTTTTGTTGCCGTATATGCCGCCGCCCTTGGCCGACATACTGCACAGCATCAGGTTGACCCCCATCGTCACTGCTTTGTCCGGGTCCAGCTTTCGTGCCAGGACCGCTAATTTTTTACAGTACTCCTGTCCTTCGGGTATAGCCAGTTCGGAGATTTCATTTCCGATAGAGTTCATGACCACACTGGGATGATTGTAGTTTTTGATGACCATAGCTGTGAGATCCTGCTGCCACCATGCGCGGAAATCCTGGTCCGCATAGTCGTAGGGGTTTTTATGTACCAGCCAGTTGTCGCAGAATTCATCCATGACATACAGACCCAGCCGGTCACAGGCATCCAACAGCGCCTTGGAGGCAGGGTTGTGGGCGGAACGTATCGCGTTGAAACCAGCCTCCTTGAGCAGACGGACACGGCGGAACTCGGCATCCTCAAAAGAGCATGCGCCCAGAATGCCATTGTCGTGGTGGACGCAGGCGCCACGGAGCAGCGTTTTCTTGCCGTTTACAAAAAATCCTCTGGTGCTCCAGCTAAGGGTACGGAATCCAAACCAGGCGTCCGCCTCATCCACCATCTCACCATTTTTCAGCAGTTCCGCTCTGCATCGGTACAGTTCGGGATGTTCCGCGTCCCAAAGCCGCGGCTGGGAAACGGGAATGTCCGCCGACGCAGTGCCTTCCTTGACCGCAGTTTCGGCCTGCGCCACCACCTTTTCACCATCCAGAACAGAGACTCTGACCGTATCACCACCGGTGACCGAAACCTTCACATGGGCCGTATCGTTTCCGGAGGTGGAGACGAGCAGTCCATCCGGGCGGATATGACTCTTATCCCCCAGGAAGAGGTTTACGCTGCGATAAATTCCGCTGCCGGAATACCAACGGGAATTGGGTACCGACGAGTTGTCCGCGATCACTTTGATTTCATTTTCTTCGCCATACTTCAGTTGTGGGTCCAGCACCACAAAGAAGTTGGTATACCCGTACCGCTGTTCAGCCACAAGCGCATCGTTCACGAACACCTGCGCGTTTTGATAAACTGCCTCAAATTCCAGCACAGCGGACTGTGTCCGCCACGTTTCAGGCACAAGAAACCGTTTGACGTAGACATAGGCCCCGCCGGGAAAGTATCCGCACGCTCCCGCTGTTGCCGCATCCTTCGAGCGTTTCTCGTACAGCATGGCATCGTGGGGAAGCGTGACCGGCTGCATAGACGGTTCCTTTCCCACGGCGCCAAATAGCCAACCTCGGTTAAAATCTTTCTTTTTCACTTTCCTGCTCTCCTTAAATATGCGCGAACGCTTCGCTGTTTGTGCAATATACGATATCGTTTCGGCCTGCGATTGATTCAAAAAGCCGCTCCAAAGCATACCAACTGGCGTTTCCCTTGTCGTAGTCCATTTCATAACTGTGTGCCCACAGGAACAACAGCAGATCCTTTTCTCCTGGTTCCTCACATTTGAAACGCTCCACCAGTTTCACGGCATTTTTCAGAATCAGCGAGGAGGAAGGCCGAAAGTTCATCGGATCCTCCGGGAACGCAAAGCCGCCGGAGGGAAAGACCACTCTGGCATATTGATACCCCTGCGCCTTCAGATACGCCTGGGCAGCCGGCGAGGTTGAACCCTGCGCATAGGCGTGTCCCACGACTGTAGTGCCGAAGATTTTTTCCAGCGCGGTCTTGTCCGCATCCACCGATGCGCGCATTTCATCCTCGCTGACAGCCCCCAGCGGTTCATGCCGGAAACCATGGGTGGCAATCTCCATTCCCTCATAGACCTGGCACACCTCGTCCTGTGGGATTCGGTTGTGCTGCACATAGGAAAATGGCCACTTGTGCTTTACGCCTTCGGGGCAATCCTGAAAAGAGAAGGTTCCAAGCCCCTTCACCTCACCGCGTGTGCCAAGCAGGCCGGCATTGAGGTTGAAGGTCCCTTTGAGCCCGTATTGCCTCATGAGCCGGATCACCCGTTTGTCCTGTTCCAGTCCATCATCAAAGCTGAGCGTGAAATACTTTTTTCCCATGCTTATGCCTCCCCAGTCAGCTTTTGCAAATCATACGCCTGCGCCATCAGCATTCCTCCGGCCTGATTCGGGTGCAGGTGATCCCCCTGGTGATAACGCTCGTCGGTGAACGAAGGATTCTTCGGATCGCGCAGCAGTGCATCCGCATCAACCATATAATCGAACAGCGCGCTATCTCGGATCCATTCATTGATGCTGACTCTCAGCGCCTCCATCTCCGGGGTATACCCTTTTTTCACAAAACCGCTGCGGGGCGGAAGCGTCTGGGCAATCACCCGGACACCGGCCTTATGAAGCCGATCCACAATATCGGTTACGGCCGAACCATATTGTTCCAGCGAGATGACCGCCCCTGTCTTTTGGGAATAGTAGGCTACATCATTGACCCCCAACGCCAAAATCACGCCGCAGAGTCCTGAAAAACGGAGTACATCGCGCTCAAAGCGGGACACCCCTTTTTCCCCGTAGGAAGCTCCCATCAGGCCCGGGACATCATAAAGCAGACAATTCCCGCTGATTCCGGCGTTCATCAGTGCGTAGTCACCGCCATACGCATCGAACAGACGCCTTTGCAACGGTTTTACCCAGCGGTTCAAAGCCGTTATACTGTCCCCGAACGCCACGATGATTTTGGAAGGCTGCCCGGTAAACACCTCGATCTGATCCATCCCGGGAATCGCCTCATAAAGGCCGTACTGTTCCATATACTTTTCCCGCCGGGGTGGGGGCAGCTCGCTGTCCGTCGTATGATTTCCCTGGTAGCTTACCGCATTTTCCTCGATCATATTGCTGTCCATGACCTTGGATGCATAGTAGAGTCTGATTTCCAGCTCTTCCCCCATCGTCACCGGGAGCGTCAACGCATCCGAATAGCAGCTTTCCCCCGCGGGGACCGTGAAAACACAGCTGCCGTCCCGCGTGACGGTATGCATCTCTCCCTGTGCCCACACGGTCAGTCCCCCAATGGTGTAGGGTTTCTTTCCATAGTGGTTGGAGAAGCGGACCCGAAGTTTCTCGCCCGAAACCTGGGATATCACAGAATACACCACTGTTTTTTTCTTGCCCGCCAAAAAGCCCATCGCGAAGGCAGGTGCCGCGGCTTGATGCCAGATTGGTGTCCAGTCCATTGTTATCTCTCCTTATGCCAATGTAATACTCAAGATGTCAAGCGTTCCCTTTCCCTTATACCGGAAATACAGCGGGCAGGAATCCAGGGGGCGCCCACTCTCCAACGCCAGACGTCCGGCATCGAATTTTACTCCTGCGGTTGTCCAGTCGGCTGTCCCGGCAAGGGGAATGGATGCTATGACAGGGTCTTTTTCCCCAGATAAGAGTTCCAGCACGCCGCCTGCGCCGCGAACCGTTACAGCAATGTGGGTGCTTTCAGTCAGATCAAAATATCGGAAACCGGCAATACTGCCATTCTTCATTTTGGAAATATACGCCTTTGGTGCCGCGCTCTCTGTCTCTATGGTCACTTCCCGTTCCGCGGGCTCCGGCGGCTCGTAGTCCGGACCATCCTGGGTGATCTCGGGTCCGTCCATCGGGTTGCGCAGACCAAACATTCCGGCATGGTGCAGGACGCAGGCAATGTAGGCCGGATAGGTCCCGATTCCCTTCAAGGGGCCGCCATTCAATCCGCAGCTTGTGGACTCCACCATGCGGATGGTCCCGTCCTCACGGATCTCAATAGGCTCAGCTACCGCCTGCCGGTTTCGTTTGGCGCCATTGGTCGTTCGGTGGTCAAATATATACCATTGCCCGTGGACGCATACCATACCGCCATGGCTGTTTCCCATCGGATATGCCGCATTCATGAGCTTTCTGCCCTCCAGACCGATATCACTCGAGGAATGGATCGGTCCCTTGTGGATAAATCCCTTGTCGGGGAACAGGCTCATCGCGTAATTGAGCCCGGTGATGTCCGTGGCCGGATAGACCAGATAATACCACTCACCGATGTGACGGATAGAGGGCCCTTCCCAATAGTTCGGCTTCTTGGGATCAAAATCCGCCGGCATGATGATGGTTGGTTCGCTGATGATGGTCAGCATATCAGAGCTGAGTTCCATCACAAACAGACCTTTGATCTCGTGGCCGAATTGTCCGTTGGATTTCTGCCCGCTGCCCACGTAGAGAAACACCCGCCCGTCATCATCCACCAGAACGGCTGGGTCAAACATAAACCAATCCTCCGGCTTTGAGCCGTAGACTCGCCCGTCCGGGAAGTGAACATCGCCCAAATATTGGTATTTTCCCGCAGGCTTGTCACACACAGCGACCGATGTGATCGATGTATTGGCCACCGAATAGTAAAGGTAGTACCGTCCGTCTGTGCCGCGCACCACATCCGGTGCATAGTAGGACAGATTCTCTTTATTCCACGGCGTATCTTGCTTTTTGAAGATTACGCCTTCATATCGCCAGTCGGAAAGATCCTCTACCGGGGTCGACCAGCATACGTAATCGCCCTCACAGTATTCCTTGGCACCAAAGAGATCGTGGCTCCCATAAATGTACAGCCGCTGACCAAATACCCTCGGTTCAGCATCCGGGATGTATTCCCAACTGGGAAGATAGGGGTTATAGCATTGCCGTTTCACAGATATTTCCTCCTTCAAAAATACTCAATTCTATGTTATACTATACTCAATTCCATGCTATACTGCCATAAAAGGGGGGGATGCCCGCATGGAACACCTGTTTTTTGACAGCATTGATGAAATGCGGAACCAGACCGGCAGCCATGGTCCGAACTATCTTCGCAACCATACGGCCGAACGGGACTATTTTTCTCCGTTGTCCATTGTAACCAGCATCCAGAAGCCTCAGGAGTATCTGTTTTCCAACTATATGGATGCATGGTCCTTTTGCGTTCACACCCCGAACAAGCACGAATTCTTTCATGAGACCTACATGCACAAACATAATTTTTTTGAGCTGATGTATGTGCAGCGGGGTCAAGTCCGGGTGATGATCGAGGGGGCCGAGACCACCTATACGCAGGGGAACCTTTGTCTCCTCAATCGAAACACCATGCATCGCGAAACAGATATGTCGAATGCGGATATCGTTTACATCGGCATCGATGCCTCTCTGCTGACACAGTGGCCCAAATCATTTCCGCCGCCCTTTCAGTACAAAAGCATTCTCAATCAGTTTTTCAGCGACAATCTGTCGGAACGTGCCGACTATAAAAAGGACTACCTGGACTTTACCCTTTTAGGAGCAGATACGATCCCGCAGCTCACCCAGGAATTGATTCGCGCCTTTACGGTCAAGCGGATCGGATACCAGTTTGACGTTTATTCCTCTCTGCTCCGGCTGTTTGCCGCCTTGGAGAATCCTGACATATACAAAGCAGCACACATTTCGCTGAGGAACAGTCAAGAACTGCTGGCGGCGGAACAGGTCAAGAAACTGATTGAAACTCACCACGGGGCTATCCAGCGGACCAATCTGGCGGAGGCACTTAACTACTCCTGCGAGCATATATCCCGCATCATCAAGACAAACACCGGATACACTCTGAAAGCGTACTGTCAAAAGGTACAGATGGCCGAGGCGGCGCGGCTTCTGAGAACCACAGAGCTGCCGGTCTGCCAGATCGCGGCATCCATGGGCTATGAGAACAGAACGCAATTCTACAAAGTGTTTCGGCGCGAGTACGGCCTCACCCCATTGGAATACCGCCGCCATATTGCGGAGGAATGATCCTTACCCGGCATTGCGGTGATCCAGGCATTCCCGGATTTTTCGGCGCTCATCGTCCTTGATCGGGTATGTCCGCAGGATCAAAGCCGACAATGCGCCGAGGATGGCAGGAACAAGACCCATGATAACGATAAACCAATTGAGCATGGTCGGAATCTGCGACAGTTCCCCCATGTATTCGGAGGTGACGGGATCCACGTTGTAGCCGATTGACATGAGCACAGCGCCAATAATCGCAGCCGAAAGCGCTGCCTGCGCTTTGACAATGAAACCGCCGACAACCATTGTCAAGGCAGAACGATCCTTGCCGGTTTTATAAATGTTGTAGTCCATAATCTCCATTTCCACCATGGATTGCGGGACAAAGTCAGTTCCCACCCCCACTGCCATGATGAACAGGGTAACGAAGAACAGCGCAGGAACATTCGCAAGCAGACCCGCCATCTGGGTAATAAACAGGACCACCCCGCCGACAGACTGCACAACCAGAAGGAAACAAGTCATTTTGATCGGGTTGTTCTTAAAGAGCTTCAAGAGCGGACGACCAATAACTGCACCAACCAGCAGCGGTATGAGCATCATCATGGAAGAAATGCCGTTGAGGACACCATACTGCTCCATGTTTGTGACGCCGGTGGTCAAATCCGTGCAGAATCCCCATTTTATGTAATACGCAGGCGTGGCAAAAATAAGGGACCAGATAAAACCGGAAAAGATGCCTTTCAAATAGTAGACCACCATCGGCTTGTTCTCTTTGAACAGAAGAAAGAAGTCCTTAAACTTTACCGGCTCTGCCTCTTCTTCCTGCACACTGTGCTTTTCCTTGACAAGGAACCAGCCAATAAGGGAGAGCACCATCGCTGTACCAACAATAGCAGTGATCAGGATGGCAAATGAGTCGTGATAGTTGCCCACGCGTTCGTTGACCGCAACCAGCACAGCTGTAAAGGCGGACGTAACGACGCCCAGGATCATGGTCCAAACCCGCGGTCCGATAACCAGCTTGGAACGTTCGTTGGGATCATTGGTCATCGTTCGGAACAAAAGATTATCCTTATAAAAGGATGTTCCCACATCAAACAAAAAGTAGAAAACGATAACCCACACAACAACCAGTACGGGCTTGGACGCCAACTCGGACGGGAACGAGTAGAGACATACACAGCCAATGCCGGTCAACAGTATGCTGAGGAGAAAAAAAGGCTTGTACTTTCCGATTTTGGTTCGTTTCCCGCGATCCATCAAAAATCCCTGAATGGGATCATCCACGGCATCAAAAATCCGCGCAAACAGAAGAAGCGATGTAGCCAAGGTCGCCCCCATAGCGCCCAGCCCGGCGTAGTCGGTCATATACTGCATAAACATACTGGACATAAACACGGTACACAGACCATTTACAGTAGACAGCGCCGTTGCGCCGAAACAGTCCCGCAGCGTAATTGCGTCCGGATTTTTCACACGGACAGACTTGAGCATTATTATCCTCCTTGTCATTTCATCAATTATTCTCAACCAACAAAGCCCGAATTCGTGCAATTCCAACAATTCAATGATAGAGTATTCCTTTGTATTCCACAATGACAAAAGGTCGCCCTTTTTCAATTTATTGTATCATTTTGTTTCTTTGCACCGAAGCGAGAGAGAATAATCACATTTTGTTACAACGCGGTATGTACCTTTCACAAAAATGGTCCACTGCACCGTTTTGCCCGCCGGTACACAGGGCGGCGAGGCCTTACGGGTTATGCGTGTTGTATGACACCGCCGCACGCGTATCAGAAATTTGCAATCTTCGCATAGAAGATGTCCGATTTGAGAACCCGCCACACATTCGCATAATGGGGAAAAGAAATGAAAGTGCGGGCCGTTCCCATTTTGCCGGCAACTGCAAAAAACGAAAAAAAACCGCAGCCAATGGGAAATTGGCTGCGAGGAAATTGAAACATTCTGAAAACAGCAGGAAAAAGTTGAAAATTCCGCTGAAAACTGCAAAACGGGGCGGCAGGGGCGGGAAAACGCACACCAAGCCGCCCAACAAAAAAGCCCAACCGACTTAAAATGGTTGGACATCTCTATAAAACGCACCTGGAAAATCGGTCATCGACTTTTCTGATTTTGCGCGATACAACAAAGAAAAGAGCCTGTGACATTCTTTATGTCACAGGCTCTTGGTGCGAGTGGTGATACAGAACTTTTTGAAAAAGCCAGTAATATCAACGGTTTTCAAGGCGGACGAGTAGCAAATAACTTGTATATATCCCC
>OGME01000088.1_pt1 | contig 93402 bp, 119 predicted proteins | sample 1572981 | NCBI WGS metagenome assembly OGME01 (sample SAMEA2581902, study PRJEB24529) | metagenome | biome: Human gut stool | place: China | collected 2011
CCAACGAGTTCGGCAGCGGTGTCTACTATAATACGTTTGAGGGCATCGTGGAGAACCTGGAGCGCCGCTTCCGGGAGACGAGCAGCGAGTGGATGAAGGAAGAGATCGGCAGCTTCATGTCCGGCGTGGAGTGCCCGGACTGCCACGGCAAGCGCCTGAAGCCGGTGGTGCTGGCAGTGACCGTTGGGGATAAGAACATCAGCGAGTTCTGCGAAATGTCCATCCGGGATGAGCTGAAATTTATTGCCGAAAACGAGCCGAACCTGACCGAGAAGCAGAGGCAGATCGGCGGTCAGATCATGAAGGAAATCCGGAACCGCCTGCAGTTTTTGCAGAGCGTGGGTCTGGATTACCTGACCCTGGCCCGTGCGGCTGGTACCCTGTCCGGCGGCGAAAGCCAGCGCATCCGCCTCACCACCCAGATCGGCAGTGCGCTGTCCGGCGTGCTCTATGTGCTGGACGAGCCCAGCATCGGCCTGCACCAGCGCGATAACGACAAGCTCATTGCAACCCTGAAGAACTTGCGGGATCTCGGGAATACCGTCATCGTGGTCGAGCACGACGAGGATACCATGCGCAGTGCGGACTATATCGTGGATGTGGGCCCCGGCGCGGGCGTTCACGGCGGCGAGATCGTGGCGGCGGGTTCCGTGAAGGATATCTGTAAGGCCAAGCGGAGCATCACCGGCGATTACCTTTCCGGCCGCAAGCGCATTGCTGTGCCCCAGACCCGCCGCACCGGCAATGGAAACTTCCTGACCGTGAAAGGTGCCCGGGAAAACAACCTGCGCAACATTGATGTCCGGTTCCCGCTGGGGGAGTTCGTCTGTGTGACCGGCATTTCCGGTTCCGGCAAGTCCAGCCTGATCAATGAGATCCTGTACAAGACGCTGGCCTGTGAGCTGAACGGTGCCCGCAGCCGTGCGGGCAAGTGCGATGGGGTGGAGGGTCTTGAGTTCGTGGATAAGGTCATTGGCATCGACCAGCAGCCCATCGGCCGCACGCCCCGCTCCAACCCGGCCACCTATACCGGCGTGTTCAACGATATCCGCGCCGTCTTTGCCGAGACCCAGGATGCAAAGATGCGCGGCTATGGCCCGGGAAGGTTCAGCTTCAATGTCAAGGGCGGCCGCTGTGAGGCCTGCGAGGGCAATGGCATTTTGCAGATCGAGATGCACTTTCTGCCGGATGTTTATGTCCCCTGCGAGGTGTGCAAGGGCGCGCGCTACAACCGCGAGACGCTGGAGGTAAAGTATAAGGAAAAGACCATCTCCGATGTGCTGAATATGACCGTGGAGGAGGCGGTGGTGTTCTTTGCCAACCAGCCCAAGATCGCCCGCAAGCTGCAGACCCTTCTGGATGTGGGTCTTGGCTATGTGACCCTTGGCCAGAGTGCCACCACCCTGTCCGGCGGCGAAGCCCAGCGTGTGAAGCTGGCCAACGAACTTGCCCGCCGCGGCACCGGTAAGACGGTGTATATCCTCGATGAGCCTACCACCGGCCTGCACATTGCGGACGTGCATCGTCTGATCGAGGTGCTGCAGAAGCTGGTGGATGCGGGCAACACAGTCATTGTCATCGAGCATAACCTGGATCTCATCAAGTGTGCGGACCACATCATTGACCTTGGCCCTGAAGGCGGCAGCGCCGGCGGCTTGGTGATTGCCGAGGGTACGCCCGAGCAGGTGGCCGAGGTGCCCGGCAGCTTTACCGGCCAGTACCTCAAGCCCCTGCTGGAAAAGGACAGACAGCTGCGGGCCGCAGATGCGGAAACTGGCGTAAAAGCAAAAAAGTAAAGCGGCGCTCATACGACGAAAATCATACTTTTCTTGAAAAAATCAGAAAAAGATGCAGAAAAGTGTTGACAAAACCCGGAAAGATGCGTATAATATCTTTTGTCGCCAATGCTTCGGTAGGGAGGCAGAGGACGATATCCGGGTGTAGCGCAGTTTTGGTAGCGCGCTTGAATGGGGTTCAAGAGGCCGTGAGTTCGATTCTCGCCACTCGGACCAGACGCATCCCAGACGAACTTTCTTTTTGTAAGTTTGTCTGGGATGCTTTTTTGTTTTTGTTAACGGTTTCGTCCGAAACATTAAAATTGATAACCAGTTCACGGTCGCTAACTACCATACTTGTTACGAAAGCGTTAACAAGACGGCGACCATACTCTGGTGTGCGCTCGGACGGCTCCACCAAGAACTGTTCCAGCAGGAAAAGGTACTGCTCTTTGGTGAACGCAACAGGCTTCTCCTTTTCCAGAGAAGAAAGCTGGAAGCTCAAGGTCTGCTCCTGCTCGGTCAGATCATTCAGACGGGCGCACAGCTGCGCATTGGCGGTGCCGTTTTCAATGGCGTCCAAAATGTTTTTACTGCGGCGGCGGACATCGGCAAGGCTCTGTTCGATGGCTACACGTTCGGCGTTGGGCTTTTCAGCGTCGGCCTTTTGCACCTCGACCATAGCTTCGGCCAGTGCTTCCATAGATTCCGGCTGCAAGAGGTGATCCACGATGGACTGAATGACCTTTCCTTCCAGATCGTCCTTCGGGATGTTCCGCAGGTGGCAGTCCTTATTGGGGCAGGTGTAGTAGCGGTAGACCTCGCCAGTGGCACTGTGCCCGCTCATGCCGCGCATAAGGGAACCGCAGGAACAGTAGAGCTTGCCGGACAGGATATAGTCCGCTTTCGGTTCATTCTTTGCCTTGAGCTGACGGTTCAATTTCAACATGGTTTGTGCTCTCTCCCAAAGTTCATTGTCGATAATGGCCGGAATGGCTCCTTCAATGCGCACGTCATACGATTTGCTGACATACACGCCGCGATAGGCTTCGTTCTGGATGATCCGGGGAATGCTGCTCTTGTTGAAGGGGTTGCCCTGACTGGTGCGCAGTCCTTTAGCGTTGAGCTGTTCAACAATAGACATGGCAGATTCCCCGGCGGCGTAATGCTCAAAGATAAAGCGCACGGTGGGTGCGGTCTTTTCATCAATGACGAACCGTTTGCGCTCGTCCGTTTTCAGGCCAAGGGCGCGGCAACGGCTGATGGCCTGACCTTTGAGAGCACTTTCCCTCATGCCGCGGCGCATCTTCTCGGCCAGCTCGGCGGAGTAGTATTCGGCCAGCGCTTCCATCACGCCCTCAATGATGATACCTTCCGCACCGGCAATGTTGGATTCAGCGGCGTAGACGATCTCAACACCGTTGTCGCGCAGGCGCTTCTTGTACACGGCAGAATCATAGCGGTTCCGGGCGAAGCGGTCTGTTTTCCAGCAGATCACCATATCGAATGCGCCCTTGTCGCTGTCAGCGATCATTTGTTGGAATGCTGCACGATCATCGGTCTTGCCGCTGATATGGCGATCCACATATTCTTTTTGGATGGTCATGTTGTGCAGGCGGGCGTAGGTCTCGCAGTCCCGGCGCTGGCCCTCAATGGATTGCTCGGTCTGCCCGCTGCCGCCGCTGTATCTGTAATAGGCGACAAGCCGAACCTCGCCGCCCTTGTTGAATTTTCTTTTTGCCATACCTTGAGCGTCCTTTCAAGTAATCGTCTCATTTGACCAGCAGATTAGACGAAAGCACAACGTGTGAGACGAAAAATCATAAATCGCTGCTGAATTATATAAATACAGTTTCATCTATAGCCCGTCAGGCTTCGGCCCGGCGGGCTTTTTCTTTTTGCAAATTTTACGAAAATGAAGAATAAAAGATAATCAACGTAAAATTGTGGAGTAAAAAGGCGAATTGACTTTGGAAAAGATGGCGGCTCCGCGTGCTACACTGGATATGTAAGCAACAGAGTGTAGCACGCGGAGGTTCCCCTGTATTGACAGGGGAACCTCATGGATTCTATCAAGCCTCACCATTGAGATCAAGAAGTTTGCAAACTGCGCTCTGAATGGCAGGTGTCGCGCTTCGATATTGCTCCAATAGGTTACGCTCAAACTCCGAGAGAAGGGGATAACGAACACCACGGCTGCTTCCAAGAAGATAGTCGATGCTGCAATTGAAGTATTCACCGAGCTTTAAGAGCGTTTCATAGTCCGGTTCACGCTTGCCGGATTCATAGTTGCCGTATGCTTGACGAGAAATACCGAGATAGTCAGCGACTTCCTGCTGGGTAGCGTGAGATTCTTTACGGATGATAGTCAGATTTTCCATTGAGCATCCCCCTTTTACTTTATTATAGCAACTGATTGTTGCTTTTTCAACAGAGGAAACAAAATGTTGCAAAGAAACTGTGCAATACGCTGAAAATGCAACGTATTGTTGACATTTGAAAGGAGCAAAGCTATTATGATAGCAACGACACGTTGCAAGGGAGGGAGAGAACAGGTGAGAGAATACCTTATTGAAGCCCGCGAAAAGGCCGGTCTTACGCAACAGGATGTTGCAAACCGCATTGGAATCTCGCGGCAGTATTATCAGATGGTCGAAACCGGAGAGCGTCAGAAGCGGATGGACTTGTCCCTTGCGGGCGGTCTGTCGGTGGTTCTGAATATTCCGATTGCTGAGATTGTGCAGAGGGAAAGCGCCGCACAGGAATCCGAAAGGCAGGAGGGCGGAGCACATGACGCTGAAACCTGAACACATTGTAGAAGCGCTGAACAAAAAGACGTTTGATGAAATCGACCCGGACGAAGTTCTGAAACATTACGGCTACAAGCCGGAAGAAGTTCGTTGCAACGGCGTCGGGATCGGTGTATGGCGCAAGGAAGAAGCGTTTCAGAAGTTGGGGGACATCGGGGCATTCATGAGGTTTGTTGACCATAAAGCAAAAGCCCGGATCGAGTTCAACTACGACCCGGACTTTCCGGCGGCGTTGCTTATTACACACGCCGCCACAAAGACGTAAGATCAGTTTCCCAGAAGCGTGCATTTGCATCCTTGAGGAAAACAAGGAGAAGATTCAAAGTCCTCTGGCGATGTCCAGCAAACCTCTGCGGATTCAAGGCCGGATGTTCCAACCTTTTCAAAGACTTCCCATGCGTACTGTTCCATTTTCTTACAAGCTGCTATACGTTCAGATATGGGTAGTGCGCGAAGATCGACAAAGTAGTATTTCATAAATTCACCCCCTCCCCATTTTATATGTTCAAATTATAGCACGGCGGGGAGTACAAGCACAACAAGGAGCACGAGGGTATGAGCAAATGGCCGAAAAGATGAAGCCGGACAAGCTGATGCTGGATGTCCGGCAGGCCGACGCCGCGGGGCTGTCCTACGGCAGGTGGAGATTTGAAGAAACCGAGCGTATTCGCAAGGGAAAAGAGATCATCCGCCGTCAGTGCGAAGAACGGCGGCGTCGGCGAGATGAAGCCTTATCTGGCAAGGGCTGAAAGAACACGCCAGAGCGGCCCGCATGGGCAGGCGGTATGTCTGACACCGCCTTTATATGGTGCGGCCAGTGCAGGCGTGGAGTGTCAAGCCCCGCCGCCCGGTGTCAACTCCGGGACACACCACAATATCCGAAAATTTACCTGCAAGCAGAAAGGACAAAGAGTATGGCATACGCATTTATTCACGGAGAGGTCAAGGGCAGCGGCGCGTCGGTCGAGTTCAAGGGCAACGGGATTGATCTGCTGGATTTGACGGTCCAGATTGTGGGCAGCGTTGTGGCGGAAGTTCCGCAACCGCTTCGTCCGTACATCATCAAGAAGATTCAGGACAAAATTCCTGATGCGGTGCAGAACGATTTGGAAGCGCAGGGAAAGGCGGCTCCGGAAGAGAAGAAGGAAAAGCCTCCCGTTGGCGAAACGGTGGGGTTCCGCATGGCCCGGCAGTTTGCAGAGACAGAGCCGGGCTTCAAGGACTTCATTATGGCGCTGGCTGACAAGTTGTCGAACGGCTGAGTTTGGAGGTCGGAATATGAACTGCAATGTAAAAATCACAGCCGTGGGAACGGCTGACGGTCTGGAAGTCAGCATTCACGGCGGTTCGGTTGGCATGATGACGGCGGCAGAGCTTATTGTGGCCCGTGTCCTCATGGCGGTAGCAGACGACGAGGAAAATCTGGCAGGTCTGAAAGACAGTATGTTTGAGATTATCAATGAAATGGTCAAGGACTGCTGGGCTGAAAAGACGGCCAAGACGGAAGCCGAAAAAGAAGCTGCAGTCAACCAGCTGAAAGCCTTTGTGGCAATGTTCTTTGAGCCGGAGAACTGACACAAGGCGGTTCCAATGGCGGGAGGAACGAAAACAAAACCCGCTGCCAGAAATACAAGCAGAAAGGCGGGGGAGCGTGAACAGTGAATTTACGCCCTTTGTGGCGGCGTCCATGCGGGAAATGCTTTTGGATATGCTCGAAAAGCACCCGGAGATTTTCGACAGACCGACAAGATACCCGGAGGGCCGGGCAGAATTTTTGAAACAGAAGGAGCCGAACCATGGATAACGAAAAACTGTATGAGGACATGAAGCCGAAAGAAAAGTTTGAGGTTCTCTGGGCGGAGAGCGGCCTTGCTGATCGTCCGGGAGCGGAAAACCTCTGGCAGCAGATGGCGGCTTTAGGATTCTTTGAAAAGCCTGCCAGCATTAAGCACCATTCCAACCATCCCGGCGGTCTGTGTGAGCACTCGGTTTGTGTGGCAGAGGCGGCAATGGAACTGTGCAGAACGAATCACGCTTTCAAGAAGTGTCACCGGAATGAAGTTCTTGCGGCGGCGCTCCTGCACGACTATTGCAAGGTGGGCAAGTACCGCGATAAAGGCAACGGCGAGTACGAATACTTTGACGCCGGTCTGGTGGGCCATGGAGAAGGAAGCGTCATCATGGCACAGCAGTACATCAAGCTGACGGCGCGGGAGATTGTGGCAATCCGCTGGCACATGGGAGCGCACAGCGGGTCGCAGGACTGGGATACGCTCAGTGCTGTTTATGACCGCTACCCGGAGGCCATGTGCCTGCACTTCGCGGATATGATCGCTACACACTACGACGAAGTTCCTTTCTGAGGCTGTAAATGAAGGTACATAACAGAAGTCCCACCGAAAAAGCCCTGCACAAAAATGAACAGTGCAGGCACACGTTCGAGATCACCCACGAGCGGTGTGCACCGTGCAGTGGCTATGATACGAACTGTGAACGTTACGAAAAAACCAAGGGTGCTGCTGATACAAAAACATCTAAGGTATGAATGAGCCGCCACGCACCGCGTCAGCGCGGCGGCTTTTATATGGCGCGGAGCTGAACCCTGAAACGACGCAGGGAGAAGCCGACAGCGGGGCCATACCCCGTCCGCGCCGCTTTGCAGCAGGCATTCATGGAAGCCGGTGCGTTTGTCCATAATTTGACGCACCGACAGGGGCAGAGGGTGCCGTATGGCGGCGTTTCTCCCGTGTAAGCTGGTGCAAAACCACGCTGCCTTTCTGCCAAGCTACGCCAGCATGACGGTGCGGAAACCGATTTGGGCGTGCACGCCGCATGAGCGAAGAAATGCCTTGTCCGATCCACCCAAGCCAAAGGTGGTAGGTCTGGTTTGGTAGATCAGACCGCCCCGCCGCCCTGTCTTTCTTAGAGTTCAGCAGGGCGGCGGGTGTCTATTATGCGGATGCGCAATGGAGAAGAACGGCTCCCCTGTTACTCTGAGCCGAAAGGTCGGTTCGATCCCGACCGTCCGCACAAGAAATATGAACGGAGAAAGCCAATGCAGAGATACAAAGTGATTGTCGTCTGCTGCACCGCTGACGAAACGGATGTACACACGATCCGCGTCAACGGCTGGGGTGAGAGCGAAGCAGAGTACAACGCCCGCCGCAAAATCCAAAAGTTCAACTGCCACGAGTATGAAAAGATTACCGTGACAAGGATAGAAAAAATCAAATAGGAGGTTGAGAACGTGCTGTACGTTGATGCAATCAGGGTTCTGGAAAAGGTGGCACGGGCGAGGTTTGATCTTGCGTCGATGCCGAAGAAAGAGGAAATCGAAGAAGCAATTCCGATCGTGGCAGGCATGGCAACGGTTCAGGCTTGCCCGAAGTATGCGCTTCACGCCGCGCTGTGGTGGCTGGCGATCAAATCCAAAGAGGTGGAACAGTGACGAGAAGAGATAAAGCGATTCTGGCTCTGATCTGCGCCGCTGAAATCATCAACTGCGCAAAGGCTGGTGTGCTGAAAAGCCGGATCGCTGACCTTGAAACGCAGCGGGACATTTACGCAAGCAGGGCGCAGCACTGGATCGACCGGGCAGTAGAGGACGAAGAGGTTATAGATTCTATGCAGCTTCGCCTTGACGCTTTGGCGGACGGGAAGGTTAAGCTGGAAGATGCAGGAGTGTTTTTCTGCACGGCCTATTGCACAGAGCAATACCCGCATATCTGCGGAGAGGGTCACGGAATCACAGCCAGCGGCCAGCCGATACAGGCGGGTGTGACCGTGGCGGCAGATCAGTCAATCTTTCCGTATGGAACGGTTCTGTACATTGAGAATGTGGGCATCCGCATTGTGCAGGACAAGGGCGCGGGAGTGCAGGGAGCGCACCTTGATATTGCTGTTGATACCCATGAGAACGCGCTGGCGTGGAGCGGGTACGGCAAACATCGGGTGTGGATTTTGAAAGGAGAATAAATTATGCCGAACTGGGTAGAGGGAAAATTGAAAGTCCGCGGGAAACCGGAAGATATTAAGCGGTGGGTGGAGGAATGCCTGCATTGCTACACTACGAACTGGCTGGGCGACGGCGCACACACGGAGCTTGTAAAGGGTGCTGTCCGATTTGAGCACGACCCCGACAGCGAAGAAATGTATCTGTATGTAGACAAGAGTGCTCATATCGAGGGGACGAGAAGAAACTTCATAGAAAAAGGCGAGTATGTGGACTTCTGCGAAGAGGGCAAGAAGTCGATCCTCGTTGTGAACATGAAAGCTGCATGGAATATCGAAGAGCAGCCCTATATTGAAATGTCCAAAAAGTACAACTTGGATTTTAGAGTGTATGGCTATGAAATGGGCATGGAGTTCAACAAGGAAATCGAGATCGTAGAGGGCGAGATCGCAACGTATCGGCTGATCCAATTTAAGGACTACAAGTGGGAATGCCCTGATCCGAAACTTGGAGGGTGAGCGATGAAAGTTCTCATAGCCTGCGAGGAAAGTCAAGAAGTGTGCAAGGCTTTTCGGCGCAGGGGGCATGAAGCGTACTCGTGTGATATTCAAGAGCCGTCCGGCGGACACCCGGAGTGGCACATTCTGGGCGATGCTGTAACCGCTCTGCGGGGGGGCAAATCGTCACAATGAACGACAAGGGACATTATATTGATGCGTGGGATTTGCTCATTGCGCACCCGCCTTGTACATACCTGAGCAACGCAGGGGCAAGACACCTTTGGAAAGGTCATGTGCTTCAAGCAGATCGTGTCATGAAAGGAATTGAGGGCCGCGATCTTTTTATGCGCTTCTGGTGGGCGGATGTTCCACGGATTTGCATAGAAAATCCGATCCCAAGTCGCGTTTTCTGCCTGCCGCAGTACACACAAACGATACAGCCGTATGAGTATGGACACCCGTACAGTAAAAAGACCTGCCTTTGGCTAAAAAATTTGCCACCGCTGTTTCCAACAGACATTGTGACACCGGTTGCAACATGGTGTCCGTCTGGCTCTTACAGCAAAAAGCATGGACAACAACACAAAGGGGTGTTTACGACTGACCGGGCCAAGAACAGAGCAAAAACATTTACGGGTGTTGCAAATGCAATGTCCGAACAATGGGGATAGAAAGACAGAAAATGAAAGATGAAGATTTTGCAAAAATGATCTTAGGAATGATGGAAGCGCGGGAAAAAGAAAGAATGCTGGGGATAAGAGTTCTGATAATCGCGCACAACGCCTACAAGTTTCAGGGCTGTGCGCAGATTTACCGCAATTACTTGCCGCAGCACATCGCAATCCATGTTCGGAAGCAGTACCTCGAAGAAAAAAGAAAAAAAGCGGCAATATCGGATATACACACTGCGCGATATGGGATATGACCCGTATGTGATGGTATACGATAAACCGAACGCTCCAAGAGAGATACGACGGCTTCAACGATGGTGCAATAGCCCGATGATCTTTAGGAGTTGCCCAAAGTTTGAGAACTACAAATAAGGTGAACAAGATGAAAAATGAAAAAGCAGTTATGCCGATGCGTAGCGTCAACGCAAACCCCGGAAAGTATGTCAGCATCATTACGAACTTTGGCTGTCATTACACCTGCCCGGAGTGCATCGTAAGAAACAATGGGCTGAAAATGAGCGAAACAGACCATTTCAGCACACAGGAACCACTCAACAAAGTGCTCTGCAAGGAAAAGCCGGAGTGGGTTTCGGTGTCCGGCGGCGGTGATCCGCTGTTCCATTGGAAAGATCATTGGTCATTCTACGAAGGTCTTTTCCGCACGGCAGAACGGCGAAACGTCAAGTTGGAAATGCACACGAGCTATCTCCCGGATAGCCCGGAAGTGCAAGACTTCCCGCTTAGTTGGTTTGAACGGGTGGTGTACCACGTCCATAAATTCGACGATCTTTTCCACATCAAGAGAAAGTTCGGTGAGATAGTCCGCGTGGTATTTGTCGTTGACGACAACATGACCGAACAGGATGTGTTCTTGATAGCCGGATATGTGGCGGGAAGCGAAGAGATTGACGAACTTTCTTTTCGTCAGCGTGTGGACGAAAACTACAAGGAAACTTACCACCTCCACGAGCTGTTGACGAAGTACCACAAAAAGCTCTGGTGGTACATTACTCAGAGTGATTACAACCTATACTTCCACAACGGCAGGGTGTACACGAAGTACACTGATATTTTTACGGAGGGCAAAGAGTGACACAGTATTGCCGGTATTGTTCTCTGGCGGTTCTGAATGACGACGATTTGATTTACTGCGAAGCAAAAGACGAAATGCGAGAGGGCAAGCAGATAAGAAATCCGAACAAGTGCAAGCACTTTGAGTTCAACCCGGTGGACGTTCTGGACGAGAACAAAAAGTATAGACCGAGAGAACCGAAGAAGAAAAACATTGAGGGGCAGGTGAGCTTCCTGTAATGGGATTATCAAAGTGGCGTCCAAATTTACCACGATCTGATTTAATTCAGTTTTCGCCCGTACATAAATGCATGAGCGAAAGCGAGGAAACATGATTCTTTTTATTATCGGCGCACTGTTTGCACTGATTGCGCTGGCAGTCCTGATTTTCTCGGATGATGCAAAAAGAGCTGCAATCATCCCGGCGGTGGTGGCCGTCATTTTTATCGGCATTTCCTGTGTGTCCTATGTCCCTACCGGTTATACCGGCATCGTCACAACCTTTGGCAAAGTCGAGGATGGCACGAAGGATGCCGGTGTGGTGTTCAAAGCACCGTGGCAGTCCATCGTCAAGATGGATAACCGTGTTCAGGAAATGAGCATGGACTTGTCAGCGTTCAGTTCTGACATTCAGGAAGTCTCCACCAGCGTGGCGGTTGGCTACCGGATCAATCAGGCAAATGCTATGGTGATCTACAAGTCGGTTGGCAAGAAGTATGAGGACACCCTGATTACTCCCCGTGTCCTTGAAACGGTGAAAGCTGTAGTTGCCCACTATGATGCAAGCAGTCTGATTTCTAACCGGGATGCAGTCGCTTCCCAGATGGACACGAAACTGCGGGAAGTGCTGGCACAGTACAACATCGACCTGCAGTATATCAGCGTAACCAATTTTGACTTCACTGATACCTTTACCGATGCGGTGGAAGCAAAGGTCAAGGCCCAGCAGGAAAAGGAAAAAGCCGAGACTGACGCCGACAAGCGCCGTGTCGAAGCACAGGCCACGGCGGACGCTGACCTGATCGCAGCCAATGCGGAAGCGGAAAAGTCTAAGGTTGCAGCGGACGCAGAGTTGTACGTTGCAGAGAAAAAGGCGGAAGCAAACCGCGCCTTGAACGACAGCCTGAACAGCAACCTGCTGGAATACTACAAGATCACCGACGTGGAATCCCGCTGGAACGGTGAACTGCCTGCCTATGTTGGCGACGGTAACAGCATCCCCATTATCAACGGCATCAACTGATCTTTTGGAGCCGCCCAGAGCGGCGGCTCCTTTTTATGTGAGCATAGGGAATAGGCCCCGCCCGGTTCAAGCCCGGAAGTGCCCACCGAAAGAAAATGAGCAGAAAGGAGCAGAAAATGGCAAAGTTCAGTATCATGCTGTTCGGCATTGACAGCTACACGAAAAACAAGATGCAGCTACCGTACAAGCTGGACGCAAAAAGCTCAGATGCAGCACTCCGTGAGGCACGGATGTGCGCAATGACCTTTTATCCGAGGTTTAGTGAAACGGAAAAACCGGACGTGGAGGTGGTCAAAAGATGAAACTTTCAGGGCTGACAAAGATGGTCAAGCGGCAGCTTGTCTGCAATGTTTTCCATAACGACGAGAGTGATGATTTCTACATTGGAACTGCGTCGGCGATTTACTGCGCTACCGGTTTCCCGCGTCCGCTGAACCGCAACCAGATGGGCGCTATGCTGGGAATCAGCGAGGATACCATGATCGAAAAGGTGGTTTACAACGACTTCGACTGTGCATACAAAATTGATTTTCAGGGTTTCAATCTTGACGACACAATTAAGGATGAAGTCGAAGTGAAGAAACTGGGCATCGGTATTTACTGCAGTGGAGAAATCCTTATCCCGCTTGTGACCGAGGATCGCCACATGGTCGGCATTATCTGTCAGTCGCACCTTGCGCCGCTGGAGGATGAAATTAAGAATAACGGTTTTATCCGCTATTACCAGAGAAAACAAACCGACGGAACGGTTTATTATGTCGTGAAGAACGGCATGAGGGTACGAGCCGCCGTTATGGCATATACGGTGCCGGACTACGCAGAAGCAAAGCTGCAAGAACTGGTTGCAATGCTGGCAGAAACTCACATCGGTGAACAGGAAGAACCGGAACAGACGTTCGATGATTTGAACGCCGAAAAGGATTCCGAGCAGCAGGAGTAATAAGAAGGAGAAACGACCATGAGCAAGATTTTGAAAAGCACAACTTTGGGCAATGTGAAAAATGGCGGCATCTTCAAGGCGCTGGGCAAAGAGTTTGTGAAGCTGGATGCAGACGAACACGGTTGTCTGGTGCTGGCAAAGGACATTTGGACGAAAATGCCGTTCCGTGACGGCGACGACCCGGAGTGTCCCAACGATCTGCGCCGGAGCGATGTTATGAAGTATCTGGGTAACTGTCTGGCAGAGTTTACCGAGAAGGGTACGCCGCTGGATACTTTTATTCCGTTCAAGATCGACCTGCAGGACACAACCGGACAGACCGAATACGGAACCGTTGAATACAGAATCGGCCTGTTGACCCTGCGTCAGTATGGAAAGTATTGGCGGCTGATCCCGAAGGTAGATACGCCGTGGTGGTTGGCGACGCCTTACGGTACGCCGAATTGCTCTCCGTACACCAACTACAGCTACTACGTCTGGTACGTCAAGTCTGATGGTTCCGGCGACTACTGGCTCTACGGCAACACCTGCGGTGTTCGCCCCGCTTTGTACTTCCCCTCTACACTCTGGGTCTCTACCGAGGATGAAGGAAAAGCCGGTTTTTCCCTTGCCAATGTTCCATTGGATGACCTGCTGGCTGAAATCAAGAGCCGGGCGGAGGAATGAACATGGATGTTATCACAAAAGATGTCCGTGCTCTGGCAAAGAAGGAGCTGGCAGCAGCAAATCGCCGGTTTCGGATGTTCGCAAGTCCGCATGAAGGGTATGCGGTAATCCGGGAAGAACTGGACGAACTGATAGACGAGGTGCGGAAGCTCCACTTTGGATTGACGATCCGGTTGTGGCGGGGTGTCAAGAGAAACGAACCCATGAAGCGGGAATACCTGAATCTTATCTATGATACGGCAATCCATGCAGCGGTGGAAGCTATTCAGCTGGCCGCAATGGTCAAGAAATACGAGCGCAGCCAGCGGCACGACTGGCCGGGCGGCAAGGTTCCGGATTATGAAACGGTGCCTGAACCTCTGAAAAAGAAAGGCGGGGAAAAGGTATGATTTTGGCAAAGGATGATATTGAAAAGGCAGTCAGCTGGTGGGCTGGAAAGCTGATGGATCACCAGCCGCATAGCAACGGAGACGATAGCTTTACCTCTGTTGCAGTGTGCTTCCTTGCGGATACGATGCGACAGAGCGTTACGCTGGATCAGCTGAACACATTCAAGGCGGCATTGGCAAAAAGCATTGTGGAATACGCGAAAAGCATTCAAACTTTCGGCTTTTCCATCGGGAGTGATTACGGCCCGTGCAAAATGCTGGCCGATGCTGCCGCCGAAGCTGGCATCGACAGAGCAAACTTTCCGTTCAAGACGACAATGTTTTTTACGGAAAAAGAGGGGGTTCTGGTACGGGATGGCTACGGTGCCCCGGCTGTCAGGATTTGTTGAGGTGACAGAATGGTAACAAAAAATAAGACCCCGGCAGAGGTTGAGGCCGTGACCATCACCATGAGCCGGGAGACAGCACAGGCCGTGAAGCAGGCGTGCGAAGAATACCTCCGGTTCCGCATGGGCCAGTTTGAGGACTTCACCAATGAGGTTTGCTGCTGGGATTATGTGGACAAGATGGAAAAGCGGTGCCACACGACCGAAGAACGAAAGCAGTTTCATAAAGACCACGAAGCGGATTTTCTCAAGTGTATGCGGCTTCGTAACCAGATGCGGCAGGGCATGGACGCACTTTGGAGACAGAATGTTCCGCTTGCATCTATCGACACAACCATGAAAGAAGCATACAGAGCAGAAACCGTTTGGCTGACGATCCGGTACGCGCTTGCGTGGCACGACTTCCCGGAGGGTGGACAGTGGGTCGATTTCTATGAACCGATGAACCGTTCGGATCAGCCCATGCCGAAAGTGGAACTGAAACTGAAAGGCGAAGAAAAATGACGATCACAACATACCCGGACGGCCATTCCGTCCAGCAGGGAACACCGGAAGAACTGGCGCAGTTCATTTTCGCGGCGACGGAGGTTCAAACCTTGCAAAAATTCAAAAGTCTGGTTGAGGCAATCCCGGCGGAAATGGAGAAACAAAGGGATGTTGTGGTAACAATACCGGATTTGCCCAAGAAGAAGCGAACGCCCAGAAAGAAAGCGGGAAAAGAAAATGGAAGAAAAACGTCTGGTTGATGCAAACCATTTCATGCAGGTACTCAAGAACATAGAGTATGCACTGAAAGGGGAGCTGACACACGGGAAAATCAAAACCAGTGTAGTGCAGATGATCGAGGGCAGTTTGAATGCCGAACCTACCATTGCCCCGGAGAGCCTGCAACCGCTGACATACAACGAGAACCGGGACTACGCAGACTGCGACGAATTTATTTGCCACAAGTGCGGCATTCACGTTGAGGACTGGAAGCAAATCAAAATCGACCCGGACGACGGGGAGAAAGAACTTTGCGAGTACACGTTTAAGCACTGCCCAGAGTGCGGCGCAAAAGTCACTTTACACAAAAGCTGTGAATTTTGCAGGTGGCATTTGCGGGACGGGACGTGTTTCAACAAACATCATTCTCAGCCCGTGACAGGCCGGGAAGCTTCCTGCTGGAACTGGGAGGAACGTGAGTGATGGAAAAAGAGTGTTTCACCTGCGCATGGCATGATAACTTTTCATGGGTGTGCTTCAATGGAAATTCTGAGCATCGGGCGGATTTCACAGACCCGGAAGATAGCTGCCCTGTGTGGGAAGGAAGGGAAGATAGTGATGAAAAAGAAGAAAAGTGAGTTCGGCGCTTACGCTATCGGCTGGCTGTACCTGCTGGCACCGGTGATTATTCTTGCCGTGGTGCTGGTGGTAAAGTATTTTATTGCAGCATCCGACCTGCCGGATTGGTTCAAATTCGCCCTGCTGAAATAAGCAAGACAAGCCCTTTACCTTATATATAAAGAGCGTCCGTCGTTAAATTGCCGCCCTGACGAGGCGGCAAGGGGCTTGTATATCGGAGCTAAACTAAGGGACATTCTGAGAAATCAGAGAAAAATAGGAGCTTTCCCCCGGCGGGGAAAGGGAGTGCAGAGGGAAAACGAGGGCAGCGTTCTGATGGCTTGCCGGAAGCAGAATCGTAGGGAACGCGGCCCGGTGTTGTTCCTCTGCATCGTTCCCTTCTCGTGTTTGTGGTTCAAGATTCAGAAAATTCCATGACGTGTACGGAAAGGAGGACGTGGAGAGTATGACCGCGGGATTCAGAGTACGAGAGCAAAAATTTATCTGCGGCAAAGACTATGCCACGGCTGACACCATGCAGGTGGATTTTTTCGAGATCACGGAACAGCAGCACAAGGCCAGCACCCGCAAGAAAAAAGAGCTGGCAAGCTCCATTGCGAAGGAAGCGTACAATTTGCGAAAAAGTGGACGGTATTTAGAGCTGTTGGTTCAGCGCAACTTCCACAAGAGCGATTATTCTGTTACATACACCTATGACGATGAACACCGGCCCGACCCGGCGGACACAAAGCGTGTGGATAAGGATTTTTCCGCCGCCATGAAAAAGCTATACCGGATGTGCGATAAAAAAGGCATTCGGCACCCGAAGTGGATCGTCGTGCATGAATACTCGACGTATGTTGACGGGGTGTGGGTGGGAAAGCACCATCACCATGTCATTATGCAGCGCGTTTACGGTCTGACCCGTGAAATGGTAGAGGAAGCGTGGAGCGGGCGCGGCATGGCCCGTTGCGAACCTCTACACTTCGATCATGGCTACATCACGAGCCTTGCAAAGTACATCATGAAGAATGTGAGGTGCAAGCGCCATTGGCGGCAGAGCCGCGGGCTGAAACCGCCGAAAATGCCCCGCCCGAACGATGGGAAAATGAGCCGCACCAAGCTGAAAGATGTTTGCGAGAACCGTCTGGAAGATCGTGCATTCTGGGAGAAGATGTACCCCGGATACACCCTGCACTACTGCGAACCCATAATCACCGGCAACAACACCCGGCACCTGATCGTGCGCCTATATCGCAAAGAGACTGGGATGCAGCAGAACAGGAGGAACCGGCCTTGAGTATGAGGATGGAACTTTCTGACCTGCCACCAAAGTATCGGGCACAGGCGGAAGCACAGATTGCGGCCAGATGCAGAGCAAAAGCACCGACGCTGGAAGCCGTGGCTGCAGCCGCCAAGAAAACAGGACGGGAGTTTGACAGCAGGGGCGAGTACGACTACTACATGGGAATGATTCTGCCAAAAGTCCAGCGCGGGGAGATCGTGAAGGTGGAATCGCACCGCAGGTTTACCATGCTGCCCGAAAAAGAATACGGCAATGTGAAACTACCGGCGATGCACTATACCCCAGATTTTGTGCTGACTTATGCAGATGGCACAGTTGAGGTTGTAGAGGTGAAAAGCAAATTCACCCGGCGGCAGCAGCGCGATTACATCCACCGCCGCCGTATGTTCATCGACCTTGTGGCGGAGCCGCGGGGCTGGCGCTTTGTGGAACACATTACCTCTGATACTGCAGCAGAAATCAAAGCATGGAAGAAGTGCGCCCAACAGACCGAAAGGAAAGGATGAAACATCATGAGCAGAGGAATCCCAAGGGCAGTGTCTATGCATATGGCACAGAATGCCTTTGCCCGGTGCGCCGAAAAGGTAAACACCAGAAAGAACCTGACGCTGAACCGGCAGGCCGTTGGCGAGGTGGTGAGCTACTGCACCATGATCGCCGCCAATGACACGCTAGATTTCAACCGGGACAAGCAGGAGCGGCTTTGCACGGAAATAAACCACCGGGCAGAGGTATACACGGTTGAAATGAGCGCATATGGGCAGCCGAAAGCCCGCGAGAAGCTGAGAGAGCGCACAGCACCGATGCTGGATAAGCCGTTTGTCCTCCCGGCGGGACAATACCCGCGCAAACAGCGTGAAAAAGACGCGCTGGCCGAACGGCGTGCCGCTGGTGATCTCGTGATCCGGTTCTTCATCGAAGCGCTGGATTCTATGGGCTATGATCGTGCCCAGATCAACAGCACCGTGGAAGAAGCCAGAAAAAACTATGAACAGTTCCTCGAATGGGCAAAAGACGGGGAGTATGTGGCGTATACCAAACTGGGCCGGTGTGTCGCCCAGATGACCGGCGGCAGTACGGAGGTTGCGCGTGTGCCCGGTGCAGGGCCTATCTTCTCGACAGAATTTTGACGGTACGGAGCGTAGGAGGGCAAAATGCAGGCAGAAGAAACGAAAATGATTTTGCGCTACTTTGGCGGGATTGAAGCACAGCTTGATGATGTCAACATTGAGCTGGCAGAACTGCGAGACCGCTACAATCCCATCAAGGGCATTGCTATGGACGGTATGCCGCATGGCAGCACGCCGGGAGACAGTACGGCGTCGCTGGCCGTGAAGCTGGCCGATGATGTGGAGTGCCAGCGCAGGGAAAATGAACTTCGTGTTCGGCAGGACGTTCTCCGCGCGGATCAGACCACGATCCGGGGGCAATTAGACCGGCTGAACAGTCGTTACAAAACGATTCTGTGCGGGCGGTACGTCTACGATGATCCGTCGTTACAAAAAGGCTGGAAAACCATAGCCCGCGAACTGAGAAAAACAGAGATCACCGCCCAGCGGTGGGAAAAGTTCGCACTGGCCGTTCTGGGTTCCATGCTAGATGAAGTCCCGATGGTCGAAGAACTGCTCTCACGCGCGTATGACGCGCGCGATTAAAAGGGGCTGTAAAATGGCTTATGCCTGATTTTTGATAGAAAATCTACGAAAACGGGGTCTTAGAATCGAATTTCGGCGTTCTTAATTCGTGCCAGAAAGACCATATAGGGTATAGAATGAAGCGAATTTATGCGCGTGCAGAATGAAGGGCTTCCGCGAAACCTCCGAACCGCTCAGAAAAACAAACTTGCGAATCGTCAAAAACAGAAATCCCCCGGCGGGTAATTCCGTCGGGGGATTTCGTGCGTTTACGGTTCGTTTTTCTTGATGATGATTTTGGGAACGGTGGGCGGTTCGCCGTGCTGCTTCATGTACTCGGCAATTTCGTCCGGCAGGCCGACAGGAAAACCGTTTTCGTCCAGCGGCCCATCATACCCGGAAAAATCCACAATATGAACCGTGGGCGGCTCCTGCAGGGTGCCGCAATACTGGCCGTCCTCATAGTTTACATCCGTGACACGATTCCAATAGCCAATGTCGCCGTGATCAGTCTGGGCGGCTTCCATTGCGGCGTGAGCCTGTTCCTCGGTCAGTCCGTCGAACGTGGCGCGTGTGCCGTCGGAAAAACTGGCGACCAGACGCCAAGGTGCAAAAAATTCGACTTCGTTCGTAAAAATGCCCCCTTTTTTGCAAATTCGTTGTTGGAATTGAACTTTTCGTGATGAAAAAGCCCAATTTCGTTAGTGAAAGTATATCACAAGATGCCCCGGCATGGAACCGGGGCACGGGTCATTCTTGTTCCTCTAAGCGCTTGCGAAAGGCTTTGTTCACGGTGTCGTACTGCTTGTTCAGAATATCGTTGCCGTGGTCGTACTCGTTTGCCCATGAAAGCAGCTTGTCGGCCAGACACCGGCAGGCAGCCGCCATGCAGGTGCAATATTCGCTGTGGGTGTTGGGCAGGGGAAAGCTGTTCAGAATGTACATTTCATCGAAAACCGTGTGCCGGACTTCAATGCGCCCGTTCCAGATCGTGATGTTGACAGTGGCTAAGTGGCGGCAGGAAGTGACCCTGTGCAGGATGGAGAGAAAGCGTTCGTTGGTTGTCATGGTTCGTTGCTCCTTTTCGTGGTGGGTGATGTTCAGCGTGCCGGGCGGCGCTGGAAGATAAAGCCGGGGTTGTGTTCAGTCATCCATGCAACGGCATGGTCGGCTTGATCCTTGAGGAAGCGCGGCGCATATACTTTGCCCATGCCGCGGGTGCCTTTCCATGGATTGCAAAGCGTGAAGCGCTTTTCGTTGGGGCCTTTGCAGTAAATGAAGTAGTACATCGTTTCGTCCTTTCGTGATTCATGATTCACCCCGGCGGGGCGGTCTGTCAGCAGATGCTTTGTGCGATTTCGTGCAGCGTCTTTTCCTGATCCCGGAGATAACGCGCATTGTCGGCAGCGTGGATGAACTTCGGGGAACCGTCCTCGTTCGTTTCAAGGGCAAGCCTTTCCCACGCTTCAATTTCGCCGTTGCGGTACTTCGTGGAAGTGAGAAGGTAGAAATACAGGGTGTTCCACTGGTCATTGGTGAGGGTGACGGTGCGCAGACCGCCGCCGGATTCAGTGCTTTGCTGTTTGGCTGTCATGGTTCATATCTCCTTTTCGTGTTTTGCGATGCTCCCGACATTTTTATGCCGGGAAGATGGGGCGGGGCCGCTTTCGTGCGGTGCGGCCCTGCTGGGGTGTCCGCTTTTATTATTCGCTTTCGTTGCCGTCCAGAAACTCCATGACGCGGTGCGCTGCATATTTGGCGTTTGCGGTAAGCTGGCGTTGCCAAGCGCCTTGACTGGGTGCCCACCGGAAACCGTTCTCTTTGAGCATGGCGCGGGTTTCATCGTCCGGCTTTCCGGGAAAGACGAATTGCACGCGCATGATTTCGTTGTTCTCGCGGTAGGTGTAGCCGTCGTGCTGATCCTCGACGGGGCCGGATGCTGCTGCGGATTGTGCTTTGTCGAGTTCGTCAAGGCGGGTCTGAATCCGTTTGATCTTGCCGCGGATGCTGGTCAACTCAAAATCGCCGTAGGGCTTGCGGTACAGGCTCATTGAAAAGGCGTCCGGGTTAGTGAGAGCATCGGCTGCCGCGTCGCTCATGTTGGAATAGCCGCGCAAGGTTTTGTGCTTCCGGTAATAGGCATTGGCACCCTTGCAGTATTCGAGCAGGTCTTGCTCTTTGTTTAGCTGATCCGTGAGCAGTTCGCGGGCGTGGGGGTCGGCCAAATCAACGGGGCCGGTGCCAACGGCCTTGATTTTCGTCAAGATGGCTTCGATTTCTTCATATTCGCACCAAAGCGAATCCTCGCGGGCGTTCTGCTTCTGCTTCTTCCGCACCGGGAAGTTGCCAGCACCGCACACCAGCACAGAGGGGCAGCTTGCACCGTTTCGGTTGTGGTCGTCCGTCCACTGTGCAAGGCGGCGGGCGTAGCTGTCAAGCAGCGCGTCCAGCTTTTCGTGATAGTATGGGCTGACTTTCTGCTTCTTTTCTTCGACCAGAGCGGCGGCTTTGTCCACGCTGGCACGGTATTCTCTGGTTGCGTAGCCGTCCGGGTAGGTGCTCATGCTGCGCATATCGTGGGAAGCACGGGCCAGATTTTCGTTGATGGGATAGTATGTTGTCATAATTCGTTTGCTCCTTTTCGTGTTTCGTGTTGTGCCTTTTGGCTGGGATCGGGTCGCTTTACGGTGCGGCCCGTCAAGGTATCCGGCGCGGATCAGATGCACCACGGCGCGGCGTTGTACGCTGCATTCTGCTGGGCGGCGAATGCATACAGGTGGTTTGAAGTCTTTATAAGCGCTTTCTGTAAATTCGTGTCTGCCGTGGCCTGTTCTTCGCACTGGTAAATGAAGCAGTCAAGCAGCTTCAGGAATTTGAAGAAATCAGCATCGAGAAAATAATGCTCGCTGTAGTCCAGACGGTGCAGCAGGTGCGGCACATTGTCCGGCATGGCTGGCACTTCGTCGGTTTCGTTCGGCTCAACCTTATAGCGCCCTTCATACGCCGCTTCGTTGTGCCGGTACAGAACGGGGTAGATTCGGCGGTCGTCATACAGAAAATCGTGCGGGTATCTGCAAGCGTCCAGAGCGTCGCGCAATTCGTCGGCGGCGGAAAGCTGGCACATTTCGGATTGATTGAGCAGGTACGCCAGACCGTGCGCAACGGTGGCGATGTGGGCGGGGGAAAGCATCATGCAAGACATAAATTCAAGCCTCCTGTTTTCGTTTTTCGTGTTTCGTGACGATCCCCCGGCGGGGTGCCGGTGGGAAGTGGGGCGGGGCCGCTTTGAGCGGTGCGGCCCTGCTGGGGTCTCCGTTTCGTGTTATGCAAAGCAAAGCTGCTGCACGGTGGGAACCATTTCGGGGGTCTTTGCATTTTCCAGATCGTCAAGGGCCATCACAAACGCGGCGGCTTCGCGGTCACTGCTGATAAGGTCGCCCATGTATTTATTGAACTTCTGGACGGTGGCGGCAAACTGGGCATTGTTTGCGCTCATTTCGTCGAACTTGTCCACGGCGTCGTAAAACTCGCCGCTTTCGTGGTCGTCGTCGGTCTGGTACAGGCGGGAATAGTTCTTGACGAAAGCGTTTTTCAGTTCTTCCATGTCCGGCCCGGCGGGTTTCGTTTCGGCTTTCTTTGCCGGGGCCTTTTTGGCGGTGCGCTTCGTGGCCTTTTTCGTGGGAAGCGGATCGGCGTGCACCAGTTCCGGCAACTCGTGGTGTTCTTCGGTGATGACCGGGGCGGGGGCTTCGGCCTTTGCCTTTTCGGCGGCTTCCTTTGCGGCTTTGGCTGCTTTCCGTTCGGTTGCCAGTTTCTTGTTATACTCGATGATTGCGGCGGTCGATCCAAACCGGCCAGCCGGGGCGGGCTTGCTGCTTTCAACCTGTAAGCAACTGAACAGGTGCGATTTCGTGGGGTAGTAATGCGGATCGGGAGCCGCTTCCTTGCCCTCTGCCGCTGCTTTTTCTCGCTGCTCTTTGCTGGGCTTCGTGGTGTACTTCCAGAGGTAGCAGCAAACAAGATGCTTTTCACCCTTTTTGACGCTCTTACCCTCTTTCTTCCAGTGGTCGAACGTGTGCAGCTCGTCGGCAGCAAGCATGATTTCGACATCGGCCACGGTGGCGGGCTGTTCGTTGCCGTTCTCGTCGGTGGTTTTGCAAACGGCGGCAATGGCGGCGATCTCGTCCGGGGTGTGGTGCGCGGTGGCGATGGCGTGCAGGGTGGCAGGGTCAAGCCGGGCGGCTTCGTTGCGGATGATCTGATTGTTCGTCATGGTAAATACTTCCTTTCAATTTTTGTTGTGGTTCTTCCCGGCGGGGCCGGGTGGATGGGATCGGGTCGCTTTTCGGTGCGGCCCGTCAAGGTATCCGGCGGGGGTCAAATCGTGTACATATAGCCGCGGTATGCACATTTCAGAGCAAGCCGGGCATGGTCAATCCCGTTTTGTACAAGATCGGGGCGGCGGGTGTATTTCATTTCCCGGCGCAACTTCTGGATGATGTGCCGCTGGTAAATGATTTCGCTGGCGGTCTCGATGGGGGTTAATTTGGTCAACATGGTTCGTTCTCCTTTCGTTCAGCGATCCAGACCGCAAGCGGCAAGTGCGCGGGTGATGATGTCAATTTCCATCTGGCCCCACTGGGCACGCTTGAGTGTGTCGGCCAGTGCGTCAAGGTCGATGTCCTGCAGATCGGCGGGCTTGATGGCTACAACGTCGCCGTTGCCCCGCACATATTCGGCGGCGTCTTTCTTGCTGGCGGCGGGGACGGTGACGCGGAAAACGTCCTTTCCGTCGTCCAGATACACGCTGTAAACGTTCAGTTTCTTCATGGTCGTTCCTTTCGGCTCGTGGTTCGTGTTCGTCTTTCTCCCGGATGTTTCCGGGGTGGTGGGATCGGGTCGCTTTACGGTGCGGCCCGTCAAGGTGTCCGGCGGGGGTCAATCTTCGGTGCAGTCGTTGCAAAACAGGGCATCAATAACGCGGTCGTCGGTGAAGTCGTCCGGGGTGCCGTTGGCATCGATCACCAGATTTACACGGCTGTAAATCTTCAATTCGGTTTCGTTGTCCACGGTAAAAAACCAGTCGTCACCGTCCAGCGCGTCGGTGCACCAGACTTCAACGGCGTTCCCGTCGTCGGTGGCGGTCATGCCCTGCACAATGGCCGGGGCGATGTACCGGCCCAGCGGGCCGACGGTGTAGGGGCAGACAGCAGCGGCGCGGGGCGCGCCTGCCAAAAGGGCAGCGGCCAGAGCGGCGGCGGTGATAATTCGTTTCATGGTTCATATCTCCTTTTTGCTTTCGTGGTGTGTGTTCGGCTTTCTCCCGGACGCTTCCGGGGTGGTGGGATCGGGTCGCTTTTCGGTGCGGCCCGTCAAGGTATCCGGGGCGGGGTCAAGCCCGCTTCAAGCTGCATTCCCACCGGGTCAAACTCCCGGCGGCGTTTCGTTCGGCACGTTCGCGGCCTTTCCGGGTGGCGGTGATCTTGTCCGGGGCGGCAACGGTGAAATACTGTTGCTTGCCGCTGGTATCGGTGCAAGTGAAAAACCATTTTGCATTGCTCATTGTGTGCGCTCCTTTCGTTATGCGTAAATCAGATTGAACGCTTCAACGGCGTTCCACTGTACAGCGGTTTCGTATTGAACCGCTTTCGCGGCGTTCTGGTCGCCGCCGTTGATCTTCAATGTGTTATAGAACACATCAACCAGCGCGGATTTTTGCCGCTCCCGCTCCCGCCATGCGTCCCACTGTCCAGCATCGCAAACCTTGACGGCCCACGATTCATAGTTGAGCGGGGACAGGGTTTCAAGGTGCAAACCCTTGCACCGGTTCAGCGTGGCGGTGATCTTCCCGGCATCCTCATACGTCGGCGCGGTGACGATGTAGCACGGGACGGCGGCGCGGGGCTGCTTCTCGATGCTCCACCCGTGGCGGGCGGCGATCTGGTTTAACTTTCGGTCAAGTGCTGTCATGGTGTCGGCTCCTTCTGGTTTTGATTCACCCCGGCGGGGTGGTGGGCATGGGTTGCTTTGTTGAGCGGTGCAGCCCTTGCAAAGTGTCCGCTTGACTTTACCGGCGGAAACTGGTAAAATCATTGCAAGATGAGCTGTTCAAATCCCATCTTGCGAGCTGTCAACCGGTGGTGCGGTTGGCGGCTTTTTTCTTTGCCCATTCAGCCATGAGCGCGGCCCAAACGGCACGCTTGACGGCTTTCGGCAGCTCGAAAAAGTGTTTATTCATGCGGCTTTTCTCCTTTCGGCTTATTCAGCTTGCAACCCTGTACCGTGTCGCCTGCTGTGGCACTACTCTAGCACGGTACAGGGTTGATTGTCAAGCCCTATACCGTGCTTTCTGCGTTTTGCACAAAACACTATACCGTGCTTTTGTGCAAATTGACACTGTACAGGGTTGGGCGAAAATGCTATATTTTATATATAAAAATAAACAGGGGTAATATTATGGCTGTATCAGCAAGAAAAAGACTGAATAACGACAAATACAACGCAAAATGCACGCAAATAAACCTGAAACCGTTGACACCGGAAGCAAATGCAATAAAAGCCGCGGCAAAAGCGTCCGGGCAAAGCATACAGGGATATATTTTACAAGCCGTGCGGGAACGTATGGCAAAAGAGGGCCAGCCGTTGACGCTGGACGACTTGCCGGGGGCTGATTCCGTGGGCGGCGATTCCGTGAAACCGTGAAAAGCGGGGAAGAAGGGGGACTATAGGGGGTTACTGGGGCGGCATATAGCCTAGTTAACCCTTACCACTGCAGCGATATGCCGTTAAGTGAAGAATCTGACCCCTTCGGCAAACAGCAAAAACAGCCCTGCACCGGGGCGACAACAGCAGCAGAAAAGGCCGGGACGACCGACACACAACGCGCCGCCGCCCCGGCCTTTTTCTTTTTGCCCGCTTTGCCGGGTCGCTCACACTGCACCGCCTGCAGCAGCCAGCGCCCGCCGCGCACCACCTGCAGCGGCCAGCACCCCGCCGCCCGGCCTGCTGCATACCATGCCAGCGCCGCCCGCCTGCCCTATGCCAGCATACAGCAGACCGCCGCGCCATACTGCACCGCCTGCACACTGCCAGCCCTAAAGCAGCCAGCACCGCCCGCCGCCTTGCCGCGCCTGCCCGATGACGCCGCGCCCGGCCTGCTTTGGGGCGGATCGCTGGCCCGATGACCCCGCCCGCCTGCCGGATCGCCGCCGCGCTGGCGCCACCCGGCCCGCCGCGCCGCCTCTTGCAATGACCCCGCGCACACCGCCCGGCGCCGGGCCGATGACCACGGCCTGCCCGCCCGCGCGCCCGTAGGTACTGGGAGGGGCGTTTCAATCCTTTACGGGTCCGAAAGCCCGAAAATTTTCTAGGTATAAAGGGATTTTTGCCCTTCCCCGGTAGGGGGCCTGAAAAAATTTAGGGGGGATTTTTTGAAGAAAATTTTCAAAATGATGTATCGTGATGCCTTTTTCCTGCTATAATCGGTACAGTGATAGGTGCGAAGCTCCATGACATTCCGTCGTGGGGCTTTTTCTTTTGCGTGTATTTTGGAAACGGGGTGCAGGAGTGATGCCGGATGCCGAAGCGGAACGACAAGCGCGACACCGCCAAGGCTGAGTATGTCAAGCGGCGGCGGTCCGGCGAGAAGATCAATCTCAAGGACTTTGCCAACGAACAGGGCGTGACCTATGGCACGGTCCGCAATTGGAAGAGAATCGACCAGTGGGAGGATGCCATAGAGCGCAAGCGCGGCGGGCAACCCGGCAACAAGAACAGCCGGGGGAAGAAGAATGCAAAGGGCAATCCCGGCGGCGGTGCGCCGGACGGCAACACCAACGCCGAGAAAGACGGCGCATATAGCACGATTCACCTTGAACGTTTGAGCCAAGAGGAACGGGACTGGCTGGATCAAATGCCGACCGGTGCCAGCGAGAACAACATTTATGAACTGAAGCTGCTGCGGATTCAGCAGCGGCACATCATGGAACGGATTGCAGAGTATGAAAGCTGCGACCCGGAAACGCTGTTCACTGCATCCATCACCGATATGCGAAAACCGGGAAAGGACAAAGACGGGAAGCAGGTGGACGGGGCTGTACAGAAGATGGTCATGAATAACAAAGACAGTGCCTTTGTTCGAGTGACCCAGCTGCGGGAGGCCCTGAACAAGGTCTCTGGCAGAATTATTTCTCTGACCACACAAATCCGTCAGCAGGAGGAATTTGAAAAACGGTATGCTCTGGAACTGGAACGCCTTGACATTGCAAAGATGCGGGCGACCGGTGAGGTGGATGTAGACCCGGAGGGAGGGACAGAGGATGAAACTGTACACGACTAAGATCGTTGCACAGTATCTCGACCTGTCCGAACGCCGGGTGCGTCAGCTCCGAGACGAGGGCGTGCTGGAAGAAAAAGCCCCCGGCCTGTATGACCTGCGTTCCAGCGTCCGGCGGTACATCAACTACCTGCGGGGCGACGAGGGCGGCAAAGCTGACCTCAACGAGGAACGGGCGAAGCTGACCAAGGAAAAGCGAATCGCCGCTGAAACCGAAAACAAGGTTCGCAATGGGGAACTGTACCGGAAATCTGACATCACGGTTGGAATGACCACCGTTGTTATGAATCTGCGCTCAAGACTCCTTGCCCTGCCCAACAAGCTGGCTGCAAACATTGCCAAGCTGGACGGTGACGAGGGCAAGATCATGGACTTACTGCAAAGTTCCCTCTATGAGATCATGGAGGAATTTTCTAATTATCAGGTGGCGTTGCAGCCGCCAAAGGATGATGAAGAAGATGAACAAGACGGAGAAGAAACCGGATAAGCCCGGCGGCACTTGCAAGCACTGCCCGTGGGGCAAACGCATCCACAAAAGGCTGATCCTGTGTATGTTCCCGGCCTGTGTAAGAGGTGAACCGAAACGTGAAGAAAAAACGGATCGTGAAACTTGAGCCGCAGACCGTGGAACTGTTCGCCGAGATTCTGAGTAAACTACGCCCGCCGCCGCCCCTGACAGTCAGCCAGTGGGCGGACAGATACCGGGTGTTGTCCGCAGAATCCAGCGCAGAACCGGGACGGTGGCACACTGAGAAAGCCCCGTATCAGCGGGCCATCATGGATGCCATCGGTGATCCTCACGTCCGTTCTGTCGTCGTCATGTCGGCGGCGCAGATCGGAAAGACAGATGCTTTCATCCTAAATCCGCTGGGCTACTACATGGACTATGCACCCTGCCCGGTGATGTGTATGCAGCCTACCCTTGACATGGGGCAGACGCTCTCAAAAGACCGTATCGCTCCCATGATCCGGGACACGCCCCGGCTTACCGGTCTGGTGGACACCAAAAGCCGGTACGCTGGCAATACCGTCATGAAGAAAAACTTCCCCGGCGGGCACATCACCATTGTTGGCGCAAACAGCCCGTCGAGCCTTGCCAGCCGCCCCATCAAAGTACTGCTGGCGGACGAGATCGATCGCTACCCCAAGAGCGCAGGAACGGAGGGTGACCCTCTTGATCTGGCAAAGAAACGCCAGACGACATTTTGGGATTACAAGACCGTCATGGTCAGCACGCCCACCATCAAGGGAGACAGCCGCATTGAGGACGCCTACCTTCTTTCTACACAAGAAGAATGGAACGTGCCCTGCCCGGAATGTGGGGCATACCAGCCGTTCCTCTGGGAGAATGTCAAGTTCGACAAAGACGACCTCGACAAGGGAATTGGATATGTCTGCAGGGAATGCGGCTGTGTATCAAATGAATACCGCTGGAAAGAGCAGGGAAAATATGGCAAGTATGTTGCCGCAAATCCCGGTGCAGAATCCAGAGGCTTCCACCTGAACACGCTGGCTTCAACCTTTGTTGGCTGGAAAGAGATCGTGACGAAGTTCATCGAAGCGAAAATCGCCCTCGATCATGGCAACCCGGAACAAATGAAGGTCTGGGTGAACACAGAGTTGGGCGAGACGTGGGAGGAACGCGGCATTCAGTTGGAGGACATCGAGCTGTTCAACCGCCGCGAAATCTACGCCGCAGAGGTGCCGGATGATGTTCTGTACCTCACTGCTGGTGTTGACGTGCAGGATGATCGCTTTGAAGTTGAAGTGGTCGGCTGGGGCGAGGGCACAGAGAGCTGGGGCATTCGCTACCAGAAAATCTTCGGCGATATGCTTTCGGATCAGGTATGGGACGATCTGGACAACTTCCTGCTTCGGACATGGCACAAGGCGGACGGCACGGCATATCCGCTGTTGGCGACCTGCATTGATTCCGGTGGACACCACACCGATGAAGTTTACCGGTTTGCAAAGGAACGGCTCAACCGGCGCATCTTTGCCATTAAGGGCATGGGCGGCGCAGGAGTGCCGTTTATCCGCAACCCGTCCAAGAACAATCGTGTTCGGGCAGACCTGTTCATTCTGGGCGTTGATGCTGGCAAAACGACTATCTATCAGCGTTTGGAAGTCAAGACGCCCGGCCCGAACTACTGCCACTTCCCGTCAAATGAGGAAGCAGGCTACACCGAAGAATACTTCAAGGGCCTAACAGCTGAGAAGAAAGTGGTGCGGTTCGTCAAGGGCCATTTGAAAGAATACTGGGAAATCAAAGATAAAGAGCATAAACGAAACGAGCCGCTGGATTTGCGCAATTACGCAACCGCGGCTCTTGCTATTTCTCGCCCTGTGCTGAAAAAACCGGATGCAGACGGAACGCCTGCCCAGCCGGTCAAGAAATCACGGGGTCGTCGTCAGCTTTCGGGAGGTATCTAAATGACAGGAATTACGCTGGAGACAGCACAACGGATGCTGGACGTTTGGGTAGCCGCCGAAGAGAGCGTATCGCACGGCCAGAGCTACCAGATTGGCAACCGGTCGCTGACCAAAGCCGACCTGACGCAGATCGGTAAACGAATCGAATACTGGTCGAACAAAGTGACGGAACTTTCTCAGCAGAGGAAGGGCCGGAACCGGATGGGGCATTTTGTGCCGCGTGACCTGTAAGGAGAGTAGAAGATGGGATTCTTCGATACCCTGCTCACGGCGATTGCCCCGGAGCGGGCAGTAAAACGTGTTGCCGCACAGACGGCAATACGGGCAATCAATTCGGGATATTCCAACTATGGCGCAAGTCTGCACAAGAAATCTATGCGTGGCTGGATGTGGCACGGTGGAAGCCCGAAAGAGGACATCGAAGATAATCTTCGCGTCCTGAGAGAGCGGAGCAGGGACGCTTATATGGGCGTCCCGCTGGCAACCGGTGCCATCAAAACCATGCGCACCAATGTAGTGTGCGGCGGTCTGACCCCGACACCGCAGATCGACAACGCATTTTTGGGCATTTCAGACGAGGAAGCCCAGAAAATCAATGAACAAATTGCAAGAGAATTTGCTCTGTGGGCCAATAAGCCGACCTGTGATGCGGACCGCATCGACAATTTCTACATGTTGCAGCAGTTGGCATTTACGGGATTTCTGCTGAATGGTGATTCATGGGCAGTCCTGCAGAACAAAAAGACGCCCGGTGTGCCGTATGACCTGCGTGTGCGGATCATCGAAGCCGACCGCATTTGTTCTCCTGCGTTTATGGACATCCTTTCGCCGACGGACATTAACGAGCATCATGTTGAAAAGATCGTGCAAGGTGTTGAAACCGACGCAGACGGCATGGTAATTGCGTACTGGGTTTGCGACCGGCACCCGCTGGCGTCTACCAGCGTGACGGGATTGACGGCCTCGCACTGGACAAGAGTGGAAGCCTACGGCAAAAAGACCGGGCGGCAGAATGTTCTCTGTCTGATGCAGCGCGAACGTGCCGGTCAGCTGCGAGGCGTACCATTGCTGGCACCGGTGCTGGAAAGCCTGAAACAGCTTGGGCGTTTTACGGACGCAGAGCTGACAGCTGCGGTAATCTCCGCGATGTTCACAGTGTTTATCAAGAAGTCGGATCAATCTGACGAGGTGCCGTTTGGCGAAATGCTTCCCCCGGATGTGCAGGTGGATACGCCTGATAAGACTAGCGTGGAGCTGGCACCGGGCGCATTTATCGACCTGAACCCCGGCGAGGAAGTGCAGTTTGCAGACCCGAAGCACCCAACGACCGGGTTTGAAGCGTTCATGAACGCCATTGTAAAGCAGATGGCGGCGGCGTTGGAAATTCCGTCTGAGGTGCTGTACAAGCAGTTCAGCACTAGCTATTCTGCAGCCCGCGGCGCCTTGAATGAATTTTGGAGAACCACGGGAATGCACCGAGACTGGTTCGCAGATTCTTTCTGCCAGCCGGTCTATGAGGCATGGTTCCGGGAAGCCGTGTGCAAGGGACGGATCAAAGCGCCGGGCTTCCTGACAAACTCGGCGGTTGCAGCGGCCTACATGAACTGTAACTGGAATGGCCCGGCCAGAACAAACCTGAACCCCAAGGATGAAGCCGAAGCAGCCCAGATGCGGGTGAGCTGCGGATTCTCCACGGCGGCACAGGAAACCGCCCAGATGACGGGTGGAAGCTATGAGGCAAATATGCGGCAGCGGAAAGCAGAAGCCGCACTGAAACGGGAGGTGGACGAAATTGCGGGAGCACAAGTGCAACAGCAAGCCGCTGTTCCTCAACGGAGCGGCAGCGACCCCGGCAAGTCCGAGTAATAAAAAATTTTGGGAGTTCCGCAATGCAGCCGAGACCGGCGGCACGGCGGAACTTCTGCTTTACGGTGATATTAGCCGCACGAGCTGGTGGGGCGATGAAGTGACCCCGCAGGCGTTCGCAGCAGACCTTGCGACGATTCCGACCATGGATGACCTGACTGTTCGTATTTGCAGCGGCGGCGGTGATGTCTGGGCCGCACAGGCCATTGGTGCAATGCTGGAAAACAGGGCTGGCACGGTGACGGCGCAAATCGAAGGTATCTGCGCCAGTGCGGCAACTATCGTCGCCAGCCATTGCAAAGTGGTCAAGGCTGCAGAGGACGCAACCTACATGATCCACCCCATCAAGGTAAACCCGAACGGATTTGTGGACATGGAAGGGTTGAAGCAGCTCATGGATGCGCTGACCGTGATGCGAACCAATGTCTTGAACCAGTATGCAAAAAAGACAGGACACACCGTCGAAGAAGTGGCGGCGTGGATGGACGCTACATCGTGGTGGACGGCGGCAGAAGCAAAAGAAAATGGCTTTATCGACGAAATCACGGAAAGCAACCAGACTGTGAAAATCGAAAACAGGAATGGTGCGCTGTTTGTCAACAGCATTGCTGTTCCGGGCACATTTGATGATGCCCCTGAATTTGTACGAAACCGCGCCGTGGTGGCCCCTGCCGCGACTGAGGGTTTTGTAAATAACACTGACCCGGCAGGAAAGCCGGACAAGAACGATGGAGGTAACGACATGGAGTTCAAGAACGCAGATGAACTGCGCAACGGCTGTCCTGATCTGGTGAAAGAGATTGTGGACGAAGCCCATGCGGAGGCACAGAAGCAGGAGCGTGATCGTTTGGCTGCCATTGACGAGATTGCGGATGCAGTCCCGTCCGATCTGGTGGCCGAGGCAAAGTATGGTGACAAGGCTTGTTCTGCGGAGCAGCTTGCTTACCGTGCGGCGCTGGATGCAAAGAAGAAGGGCCACAAACTGCTGGATGATACCGAAGATGATGCAGATACCAGCGGCGCAAACAGCGTTGGCGGTGCTGCACCGGACGGGGTCTCCGGCACTGGCACAAAGAACAAGAACCAGACCGACGCCGAAAAGCGTGCAATGGTCAAGAACCTGTTCCACCCGAAGAAGGAGGACTAAACGATGGCTGAAAAAATGCTGAGTGAAAAGCTGGGCGAGGTTGAGTACGACGGCCTGATCGCAGGCGTGAACCCGAAAAAGCGCGTCGGTCCCGGCGTAATCGCTGGCCCGGAAGCAGCAACCACCTTTGTGCGTGGCACGGTGTTTGCCAAGAGCGCAAAGGATGGAAAGCTGTACATTCTGGGAACTGAGGCGTCCGGCGGCGATACTCTGGCCGCTGACTGCATCCTGATTGAGGATGTGACTATGAAGGCCAGCACGGATGAAACCGTTGCAGTCTATCTGGCAGGCTGTTTCAACCCGGACAAGCTGACCGTCAAGGACAGCTACACCATGACCGAGGCAGATAAAGACGCACTGCGGATGCGGGACATCGTTCTGCTGCCTGTGGTCGAAATGTAACAGGAGGACGTTTCAATGGCAATTCTGATTAACTTCTTTGACAATGTTATCCTTCAGGCAATTTCCGAGGAAATTGTCCCGAAGGTCAGCTTTTTCAAGGATCGCTATTTCCCCACCGGGGCGGGTGACATCTTCAAGGCAAACGAAGTTCTGACCGAGTACCGTAGCGGCGACCGTAAGCTGGCGGCATTCGTGGATCAGAAAGCGGGCGACATTCCCATTGGTCGCCGGAGCTATGAGGTGCATTCCTACAAGCCTGCCTATATCGCCCCGTCTCGTCTGCTGACCCTCGACGAGCTGACTAAGCGTGGCTTCGGTGAGGCTCTGTATCCGGGCATGGATGAAGCACAGCGCGCTGCCCGCCTGCTGGCAGACGACATGAACGACATGGAAAACCGCATTGCCCGCCGCGAGGAGTGGATGGCAGCGGAAACCATGATTGGCAACGGCTGCGTTATGCAGGAGTATATCGATGGCGCAACCAAGGGCGATTCTCTGGTTGTGAAGTTCTACGATGGCACCAGCGATCATGTCTATACCGCTTCCAAGAAGTGGAATGAGGACGGTGGTGATTTCTGGGGTGACGTTAAGGCCATGTGCCGTATGCTGTCTGCTCGTGGTCTGCCTGCAAAAGACCTGATCCTCGGCACCGATGTTGCCGACTACATCCTGACCGACGAGAGAACCCGCCAGTTGCTCGATAAGAACAGCGGCATCATCGTAGGCGAGATTCGCCAGCAGCTCACCCAGTACGACGGCGTTGTGTTTATGGGTACGCTGAACTTCGGTGGTTTCATGCTGAATGTGTTCAGTGTGGACGAAACCTATGAGGACGAGACCGGCAAGAGCGCCAGATACTTCCCGGCTACGGCAGCTATGGTGACTGCGCCGGACTGCGGCCATATGATGTACGGCTCCATTACTCAGATGGACTACGGCAAGACCGACTACACGACCTATGCTGCAAAGCGTGTTGCAAAGCTGGTCGTGGATCAGGACAAGGATACCCGCAAGCTCCGTCTGGGCTGCCGTCCTCTGGCCGCACCCAAGACCTACTGCCCCTACATCTATGCAGCTGACGTTGTGGGCTAAGAGAAAGGAGCAGGGATATGAAGGTCGTTCAGATTATTTCCGGCGGCTATGGCTTCCGGGCGAAAGCTGGCACACCCACGAAGCTGATTCTGGCGGGCGAGGTCGTTTGCGTTGATGATGCAGAGGCGGAACGCCTTGTAAAATTGGGCGTTGCCGCTGAAGCGGAACTGGATGCGGAAACTAAGGCCATTGTGGAGCAGGCCGACGCCGACAGCAACGATGTGGAAACACAGGAAGAAGCATCCGAAGCCGAGAAAAAGCCCGGCAGGAAAGACCGCAGGACTGCCGCAGAGTAAGCAGGTATTACCATGACCGACTTTTTGGAAATGGCAATGGCTGATATTGACGATGTGTTTTTTCAGGAGTTTGTAGAACAGCATACAATCGACGGAGAAACGTTTGATGTGGTGCCGTATGAAACTGGATTGAAAGAGCGCAAGTCGCATTGGGAAGCCGGTGCCAAACAAAACTTTGACCAAGGCTTGTACATCTCACAAAAGCAGTTTTTTATCCGGGCAGCTGACTATGGCCCTGCTCCAAAAATCGGGAAGCCGATGGAGTACGACAGAATCAGTTACACGATAAAAAGCTGTCAAAATGAGCATGGACTGTATCTGGTCACGTTGGAGAGGGTGCGACAGTAATGGCAAAGGCAATCTATGACGTGCAGGTGCCGAACATCGGTGAAGTGGAACGTGCACTGGGAGATATGCGGGATAAGGCCCCACGGGCCATGAAAAACGCCGTCAACCAGACTGCGACGAGAGCCAAAAACATGATGATTCGGCAAGCGCGGCTTCGGTATGCTGTCAATTCTGCTGGCCGTCGTCACCTGAATGCGCTGAAAGTTCGCAACAGGGCGACAACACAGAACCCGACGGCGGAAATTTTTATTTCCAGCCGAAGAAATGATTTGGGTGACTTCCAGTCAAACCCGTCCGTTCCGCACATGGGGAGGGATTGGGTACTGTCGCCAGAGTTCCACACATCGCGTGTTTTGAAAAAATCGCCGATGGAAGCGCTGACAGGCGGACATACGGCGCTGGGGCAGGCAAGCAAGGGCTTTCTTGTGAAGTTTGATAGCGGGCACGTCGGCATGGTGCAGAGGTTAATCGGTCGCCCGGCGGAAAATCCGAAATCGACCAGATGGCGCAGTAAGAATGGCATCGTAGAAAAGCTCTACACCATGTCCAGCCCGTCTGCCAGTGCGATGCACAGCACTGTATGGCGAGAAGAAGTCGAGCCGGATAGTGAGATTATCTTGCAGGAACGGTTGCAGCATGAAGTGTCCAAAATTCTGATGCAGGCCGGGAGGAAAACAAAGTGAGAGCGAGTAACTATACACCGGTTGACGCTGTGAAAAAACTGCATGAAGAACTGGACAAGCTCTTTGCAGGAAAGACATTCAGTGGTCAAGGCAAAAATAAGACGCTCAACATTTTCGATTTTGAATTTCCGACCGACTTCGGCAATGACGAGGATGTGGATACGGTAGCTGCAGCGGCCCCGTTTATTCTGGTCAAGGCAGCAGGTTGGAGCATTGACAAGATGGAAGAACCTGAAATGGTGGACATGAGCCTGATTATTTGCACATATCAGACACCTATTCGCAACAAAGAGGAAGGTGTGCGGGATAAAAAAGCTCCCGCCGTTCTGGATTTGTACAACATCATGCAGGATATTGGACAGCATTTCCGCGTCTACAACATCTTTGGCGATTATTTCAACGTGTTGCTTCCCATTGACTGCGCAATTCAACAGGACAATACAAGCCCGTATTACTTCGCTACGGTGCAGATGGATGTTACTTGTCCGAGCATGAGCAGCGAAAACAACCCGGAAATCGAGGAACTTATATGAGCAATGCAAAAAATACTCAGACCGAAAAGGCGGCTGCGACCGAAACTCCGGTCAAGAAGGATGGGCCGATGGTTTACTGCGGCCCGACGGTAAAAAACACGGTGAAGCAGTACACGGTGTACCATGACAGTAAGGCGGTGCCGGATGCGGTGAACCGTTTCCTTGATGCCGTACCGATGGCAAGGGGCCTGCTGGTGCCTCTTGATAAATTCAAAGATACTCGCGTGGCTCTTGAGAACCCCAAGAGCAGCGCGGGTATTCTTTTTGCCGCAGTGAAAGCGGCACTGAACTAAGGAGGGAGAGAACATGGCATACAAGCATGGCGTTTATGTTGCCGAGCAGGGAACCAGTATCGTGGCACCCGTGACGGCAACTGCTGGCCTGCAGGTCGTTATCGGCACTGCGCCGATCAACCGCGCAAGTGATCCGTATCACTGCACGAATACCCCCATGCTGGCAAATACGCTGGCAGGCGCAACTGCCGCAGTGGGTTACGACGATGATTATGAGAAGTACACCGTCTGCCAGAGCATGGGCGCAAGTTTCAAGGTCGTCGGCGTGTCGCCGATGATCCTGATTAACGTGCTTGATCCCAACAAGCACAAGAAAAATCTGCCGGAAAAAACTGTGCAGGTCAATGACGGCATTGCAGTGGTGGAGGAAAAGGACATCCTGCTGGACAAGCTGACCGTTAAGGCAGAGGAAACTCCGCTGGTGGCTGGTACGGACTACACCGCAGCATTTGACGATAACGGTTATGTGAACATCGTGGTGATCCCCGGCGGTGCTGGCGACAGCGCAACAAGCCTGACCGTGAGCGGTGTCCAGATCGATCCGACTGCTGTTACCCCGGCAGACATCGTTGGTGCGGTTACTGCAGATGGTGTTGAGAGCGGCATGGAAGTCATTCGCCAGATTTTCCCGAAGCTGAACATGACCCCCGGCATTCTGCTTGCTCCGGGCTGGTCGGAGAATGCGCTGGTGTCGGCTGGCCTGCAGGCAAAGACAAGCCACATCAACGGCGTTTTCAACTGCGTGTGCATCGTGGACATCGACAGCTCTACTGCCGGTGCAACCAAGTATGACGACGTGAAGCGTCAGAAGGAAAAGCAGGCTGTGACCAGTGCGAATTGCTACGCTGTGTGGCTGTACGCAAAGGTTGGCGACGTGATCTATGCGGGTTCGGCAATGGCTGCTGCGGCGACCGTGGCGACCGATGCGAACAACGGCGATATTCCCAACGTAAGCCCGGATAACAAGCCTATCTCTATTTCTGCTGCCTGCCTGAAAGATGGAACGGAAGTTCTGCTGGATCAGGAGCAGGCCAATGTGGTCAACTCCTTCGGCGTTGCAACGTGGCTGAACATGAACGGCTTCCGTCTGTGGGGCAACAACACTGCCTGTTATCCCGGCAACACTGACCCGAAGGATCGCTGGTTCAGCGTCCGCAGGTTCTTCTGCTGGGATGATAACACCTTCATCCAGACCTATTTCCAGAAGGTCAGCGACCCGCTGAACAAGCGCCTGATCGAGGCTCTGGTTGACAGCGAGAACGTGCGCGGCAACAGCTTTGTCAGCCGTGGCATTTGCGCCCGCTATGAGCTGCAGTACATCGAATCCGAAAACCCCACGACCGATCTGCTGAATGGCACGGTGAAGTTCCACAAGTATATGTCTCCGTTTAATCCGGCGGAGGACATCGAGGAAATTGTGGAGTTTGATCCCAACGCGATTTATACCGCGCTGGCGGGCTAACCCAGAAAGGAGGAATAAACAATGGCACTGGACACGAATCTGACCCCGGAAATCGTCAACAGCTTCAACGTTTACATTGACGGCGTGAAAGCAATTGGCACTGCACCGGAAATCACTCTGCCGCAGATCACCTCGGAGACTATCGACGTTTCCGGCGCTGGTATCCTCGGTAAGATTTCAGCACCGAACATCGGCCAGTTTGAATCCATCGAGCAGGAAGTTTCCTTCAACCTCGTATATTCGAGCTTTGTCAACGTCCTTTCTCCGAAGCGTCAGGTGAACCTTACCTTCCGCGTTGCACAGCAGGCGGTGGATAAGAGCCTCGGCTATGCCTATAAGGGCCTGCGCATCGTTGAGGTTGGCCGCGTCAAGGAGTTTACTCCCGGCAAGATCAAGGCGGGCGAGGGCATGGAAGCCAAGGTTAAGCTGGAACTGACCTACATCATGATCGAGAACGACGGCGAGGAAATCATTGCCATCGACAAGCTGAACGGCGTATACCGCGTTCAGGGCGAGGATATGCTGGCAGACGTTACCGCGCTGATCTAACGCCAAAGAAATGAAGCGACCGCCCCGAAAGACCGGGGCGGTCAATTTTTATATCTGAACAGAAAGGAAAACCACCATGGAAAAGAATGTTTCTTCCGTCGCAGAACAGGACAAGACCGCTGAGGTTAAGAAGAACCCGAAGCTGATCGAGTTGGCCCGCCCGTACAAGTTTGATGATAAGGAGTATACCGAGATCGACCTGTCCGGTCTGGATGATCTGACCATCAAGGATGCGGTGCTCATCATCAAGAAACTGTACAACGAGGGCGAAATGGCCGTGATGATTACCCCTGAAACTGCGACTGCATACACCGACGCTCTGGCCGCTGCCGCAACGAAGCTCCCCATCGAGTTTTTCCAGCTGCTTCCCATCGGCGCAAGCAAGAAGGTTCGCCAGACTGTTCAGGCGTCGCTCCGTAGCGCCGCCGCAGAGGAAGATGGTGACAAGGACGAGCACAGCCACATCATGAAGTTCGGAAAGCCCTACACCTACAAGGGAGAGAGCTACACCGAAGTTGACCTGTCCGGCGTGGCGAACCTTACCGGCATGAACGTCCGTCAGGCGGAAAACCGCATGGAGGAAGAAGATATTCGCGCAGCGGAAAAGACCCTGAACTACTATTACTGCTGCCTGATCGCATCTATGGCCACCGGTAAAGATGTGGCATTCTTCCTCGGCCTGCCGCTGGCGGAGGCTGTACAGCTTCGCGCAGGAGTGAACCACAAGGATTTTTTCGCCTAAAGGGCGGATACAAAACCATCAGAAAGGCGGCGATAGCCCTCGCCACGGCTACACACACGAGTGCGGATTTCTACCTAAATCTGCCCGTGCGTGAGCTGGTGGAGATCAACGAGGAGGTGGCGGAGGAGTGGCAAAAAATCAAACCCTAGAGCTTTCTATTTTGATCGGCGGTCACGTTGACAACTCGCTGACGCAGGCTGTAAAGTCTGCGAATACTCAACTCAGCAGCATGGCGAACGGTGCATCGAAACTGGCGGCGAATATCGCAAAAGTAACGGTGGGCATAGCCAGCGGCATTACGGCTGGGCTGGTAGATGCAACAAAAGAAGCAGTTGCATTTGAAAGCGAAATGCTTGATGTGACGAAGTACGTTAGCGGTCTGACGGACGCGAACGGAAAGGTCAAAACGGACGCTTATGCGGAAATGTCGCAAGACATTCTTGACTTGAGCACACAGATTCCGTACACCGCCAAAGAGCTGACACGTCTGGCGGCTGCAGCTGGTCAGTCTGGCAAGAGCATGAACGACCTGATAGACGAGGGGTTCCTGAAAGACGTTGCCGAAATGGGCACGGCCATGGATATTTCTGCGGATCAGGCGGGCGACTGGGCGGCAAAGTGGGAAGTTGCATTCAACGTGAACCACGATCAGGTCATGGAGCTGGCAGACCAGATCAACTATCTGGGTGCCCACTACGCAACGACCGCCGCTGAAATTGCCCAGACCGTAAACGACACCGGCTCTCTGGGTCAAATCGCTGGCATGGATGTTCAGAGCACGGCAGCGCTTTCTACGGCACTGCTGGCAATGGGCGTTGATTCTGGCAAAGTGGCAACATCCATCCGCCGGATGTATACGAACCTTTCTATGGGTTCAAAAGCTACAGATGCGCAGTCTGCGGCTTTTGAACAGTTGGGATTTACTGCAGAACAGTTTGCGAAGGATATGCAAAAGGACGCCCCGGCGGCGTTGAAAAGTTTGTTTACTGCTATCGGTACTCAGCCGAAAGACAAACAAGTGGGATACCTGAAAACGTTGCTTGGTCAGTGGGCCATTGAGAGCGGCGCAAAACTGACTGGAAATCTTGGCTTGTTTGTAAAAACACTGGACGATGTAGGTGATGCTTCCAAATATAACGGCAGTATGTATAAGGAGTTTATGCTGAAATGCGAAACCTCTGAATCCGTACTGACGATGCTTGGGAGCGCATGGCGGGCCGTCCGCATTGAAGTTGGAAAAAATTTCCTTCCGGTGCTGAAAGATGTAGCCGGGTTTGGCATCGAAAAGCTGAATGACCTCCGTGCCGCTCTGCCGGATATTGCAGAACATGTAAGGCAGGTAATCGAGTATCTGCTGAATAATGGCGATAAGGTGGCTACGACCATCGCGGGTATCGGCACGGCATGGGCAGGAATGCGGTTTGCACCGCAAATCCTGCAGGTGGTATCCAGCGCGACGAAGTTTGCAAGCGGGGCGGAAAGCCCTGTGGGGCTTGTACAGAAGGGCGTGTCTGGTGCAGGAAAAGCTGGCAATCTGTGGCAGGCTGCAAAACTTGGAACACAGCTGGCAAACAGCGCTGTTCCGGCGGGCAGCAATCCTAGCTTCGGACAGAGAGTGCAGAACACCATCCTTGGTAGCGTCCTTGGAATGCAGAACAGCAAAAAGCTGTTTGGGGCAAAGACGCCTGCTGGGATGGCAAAGGCAACGAGTGCGCTGTTTGGCAGCATTCAGCAAGCACAGGCTTCCGGCGGAATAATCGGACTGTTGAAAGGCAGTTCGATAGGGCAATACGGAGCCAAAGTTGCAAGGTCTGCAAAAAATCTGGCGGGGACAGACTTTATACAAAACACGGTTGGAGTTGGAAGGTGGCTAGGACAAAAAGTTGCCGGTACACAGCTTGGCGGATTTGTAGGGAACATGGGCCAAAAGGCTATGGGCTTTGGACAAGGATTGCTGGGTGGAGCAAAGAACATTGCGGGAACGGCAATTGGCGGCGTAAAAAATCTGGCAGGCCGCGCAGCATCTACTAAAGTCGGGCAATTCGCCTTGAACGTTGGTGGAGGAATTGCGAAAGGAACAGGGGACACGTTCAAATTCCTTGGTTCTGGGCTGAGCCTAGCCAACACGGCGGTAGGCCCGATAGCCGGTAAATTGGGCGGTGCTTTTATGGGATTGCTCGGCACCTTCGGCCCGGTGATTACCGGAATCGGTGGAATCATCGCAGTGGTCAGCCTGCTAGGAGATCACTTTGAGGACATCCGCCAGATCGTCGGGAACGTGTTCGGCGAAAAGGGATTGGCAATGTTTGATGGATTTACGAGTAAAATCCACGATATTGCAGGCAACGTCCGCGATTCGGTGAGCAATGCATTCTCTTTGGAAAATCTGCAAAACATCCAGCAGAGCTTGAGCGGAAAGAGCATTTTCGGCATCGACGACTTGGGAACCACCTTCGGGGCAGTGATACCGATTATCGAATCGGTGAAAGGGCTGATTGGACAGATCGTAGACCTCGGAGTGAATCATATTAAGCCGCTGCTGGCTGATATTATGAGCTTCGCTGTAAACGAATTGTTCCCCGCAGTGTCGCCGCTGATAAGCATGATTATCAGTCTGGTTGGCACAACCCTGATAAACGCAATCAAGCTCGTCGTCGATGTGATCCACGGACTACTGCCGGTGATTGAACCGGTTATTCAGGGCATCGTCGGGTTGATAAAGGGCATTGTATCGGTGACGATTACGGTTGTGAATGCAATCATCGGCACGTTGAACAAATTGTCTTTTACGGTGCCTGATTGGGTGCCCGCCCTCGGTGGAAAACAATTCGGCTTCAACCTGAAAGAAGTTGCAATGCCTGCCTTTGCGAACGGCGGTTTTACTCACGGTGTCAGCATTGCGGGCGAAGCTGGAACAGAGGCGGTTATCAGCTTCAAGCCTAGTGTTCACGATAGCAACGTCGAAAACTGGGTGCGTGCAGGCCGGATGCTGGGAGTGTCTGGCGAGGATGCAACTCGTGCGGCGGGTGTACGGTATTTTGCAAACGGCGGTTTCACCGACGGAAGCAAGGAAAAACTGGACAACCTGATTGATTTCTCCAAAGCATACGGTAAGTACGCACTGCGTTCCAATGGCATCCGAACCACCGGCGACGCTTTGTCGATGCTATGGACGGTCGCCAACAACTCAATGTCTGGTGACGCTTCGCTTGCACTGGCGGCGACCAGCCTTGCAGCTGATGTTGCTCCGCTTCTGCTGAACAAGTACCTCGGAAGTGACAGCCCTGTAACCATTGCACTGACCGAAGCAGCCAAAAACTACAACGGCGGCACGGTGCTTTCAAGCTGGCAGGACGGTGTCCTTACAGACACAGGAACGCCGCTTTATGTGCTGCCGCCGAGGGATACCGGGCGCACGCTGTCCGAAATCCCGGTGAGCGCATATCAGAATACACCTGTACCCGGCGGCAACGGCGGAAGCTCTCCGCAGTTTGTATTTGCTCCGAACATCACAATCACTGGTGATGCAGACCGCCAGCAGATTGCTTCGATTATGGAGGACGAGTACGAAAAGTTCAAAGCCTTTATGGACAAATACAACCGAGAAAACAATCGAACCCGGTATGCATAAGGAGGTGGCCTGATGTCTTACACGACAAAGAGCGGTGACACTTGGGATGGTATTGCAAAAACTGTCTACGGTGACGAGTTGAAAGCCGATGTGCTGATGACTGCCAACCGGGAGTATATCGAGGTGTACAAGTTTGATTCCGGGGTGGTGCTTGCCACGCCGGAAGTGGAAGTTAAGGCAAAAACAGACGAAAGTCTGCCGCCTTGGAAAAGGTGAGGTGTGAGGGATGATTACGCCACGTCAAGCGTTCCTGACGCTTGAATATGACGGAAAGGACATTTCAAGCGACATCCGCAAAGATGTGGAAAACTTCACATACACCGATAGCGGTTCGGATTCGAGTGACAGCCTTTCTATTAAGGTAAACGCGATGGATCACAAGTGGATCGATTCGTGGATGCCAGACAAGGAAGCTGTGCTGCACCCGACCCTCTGCACGACAAACTGGATCGTGCAGGGGGATAGAACCGTTTTGGATTGTGGAACGCTGGTAGTTGATGATCTGAGCTTTTCGGCCTGCCCGGATGTTTTGACGATTGGAGCGGTCGCCCGGCCAAACGGGACGAGCTTTCATGAAAAAAACAGAGAGCAGGTTTGGAAGAACACGAGCATCAAACGCATTGCAGAAACCATTGCTGGGCGGTACGGCTTGGAATGCAAGATGGATGCAGAGGATGTCAGCGTCGCTCTGAAAGAACAGGACGATAATGACAGCTCTTTCTTGCAGAAAATTTGCAGCACATACGGGCTGATCCTCAAAACATACCGGAACAAAATCTGGATTTTTGACCGTGAAAAGTACAAGAAAAAGGATTCGGTAGCAACGGTAAAACCGATTGACATTGTGCCCGGCTCGTTGAGCTGGAACACAACGCTGGCAGGAACATACACCGGAGGCGAGTTTACTTATTCCAACCAAAAGAAAAAAGTGAATATCAAGGTGACAATCGGAACGGCAGACCGGATGTTGAAGCTAAACCAGTATGCATCAAGTGAAGCGGACGCAAAACGGCAGCTGCAGGCGGCTATCGACAACAAAAACCATTCGGCTACAACCATTTCCTTTACGACTATGGGAAACCTGACATATTGCGCGACGCAGTGTATTGACGTGGAAGGATATGGGAAAATCGACGGAAAATATTACATGGACAGTGTAGGGCACACCATGAATAAATCCGGCGGTTTTGTGACGAAGGTCTCAGCAAGCAGAGTGGGAGGGTGACACGATGAGCAGCGTCATTCGCATTGGCACAGTGTCCAAAGTGAATTACGAGGATGGCACAATTGAAGTTGCATATGAAGATCGGGACGGTTCTGTGACCGATGAAATCTGTGTGGTTTCAAATGCGCTGTACCGGATGCCGGTTGTCGGTGCTATGGTTTGCGTTCTCCACAATTCCGATAGTCAGGAAATGGGAACGTGCATCGGAACGTTCTGGAATGAGGATAACAAGCCGGTCGGTGGAAAGAAACAACGTTACCGGTATGACTACAACGATAAGAAGGGCAAAGCCTTTGAACAATACGATGGAGATAGCGGAGACTATGAAGAAAAAATCGACGGGAATGCAAAAGAGACCATCGGTAAAAATCTGGACTTCACTGTTGGTGGGGACGTGACCTTCAAGGTCGGGGCTTCGACCGTCAAGGTTTGCCAGAGCGGAACGATTGAAATTACCGGAACGACGGTGAAAATCACAGGAGCAACGGTGAATATTTCGGGCGGCTCTGGCGACTGCAAAATCAATGGCGTAAGCCTTGTGAATCACAAGCACGAACATGACGGGTCGGCAAAAGCTGGCCCGTATACTGTTTCGGGGAATACCGGCGTCCCGGTAAAGTGAGGGGGTGTTCTTTATGGCATGGGGCAGCATCGGTAGCTTTGCTGGACTGGTGTTTACAGTATCAAGTTGGCGAGTTCTTACGCCGGACAACATCAGTGGAAGTACGTCGAGCAACTGGGCGACGCACAGCGTGATCGGCGGAAAAGATAAAAGCGAATATGTAAGTCCCGGCCTGCGAGAGTATCAGTTCAACATTACGCTTAGTTCAAGGCTGGGAGTAAATCCGCGAAAGGTCTTTGACGCCCTAATGGATTTGTGCGAAGCCGGAGCAGTAGACTACTTCATCATCAACAACAGGCCGGTTTCTCAAAATCCGTTTATGCTTGAAAAAGTAGCGGATGAATGGGGCGCGGTACATCGGTTCTGGGGACTGACAAGCGGAAAGCTGACCTTGACGCTAAAGGAGTACACATGAGCGGTGAGCTGGAAAAGCTGATACTGGGCGATATTGATGTAGAGATCAATCCGTCCGAAAGCACAGAAGAACGGGATGTATATAACTGTCTCAAGACGCTTTATGGGAGCCGAGAAGGTGAACAGGCACTTGACCGGGAGTTTGGCCTGAACATGGACTGCTTGAGCCTGCCAGCCGAAGCTGCCGAAGCGAAGCTCACGGCAGAGATCATCCGAAAGACAAAGAAGTACGAACCGAGGGCACAAGTGCTGGAAGTAAGCTATGAAACCAGCCGAAGCCAGCAGGGGAACATTCGACCGAAGGTGGTGATAAACATTGTCTAATATCGCTGAATTTGCCGAAATCCCGGAGTATAGCGTCACAGATAATATGACGCTTGAGGATGTAAATAATCTGGTGACAGAAATTTACACCCGAAATTACAAAGCGGTAAACGGAACAACCCCGCCGTTGCACAGTGCTGACCCAATCACTCTTACGCTGAAAAGTATTTCTGAGCTGTATTACATGGTGCTGCAGGTTGCAGAAAAAAGAACCCGCTGCGCCTTGCTGAAAACAGCAACGGGTGCAGCGCTGGATAATATGGGGCTTCCGTTCGGCGTGAAGCGGAATGAAGCAACCTATGCAACGGTGACAATCCGATTTAATCTTTCGGCTGAACAAAAAACAGTTGTAATGATTCCACAGGGAACCCGCGTCAGAACTGCCGCGGGTATTTATTTTGCCACAGCGGCCTATGCACAGATTGCCATTGGCGAGACCTATGTTGATGTGTTGGCGCAAGCCGAGGTGGTAGGAGCCAGCGGAAACGACGTTCCAATCGGCGTTGTCGATACGCTGGTAGACGCCATTCCTTATGTTGCGGCAGTGGAGAATGTGGATACATCCAGCGGCGGCGCAGACGCGGAAAGCGACGATAGCTTGACCCGGCGGATTTGGCTGTCACCGACAACGTATAGTTGCGCAGGGCCGCGAGACGCCTACGAGTATTGGGCAATGAGCTTCCGCTCTGATGTGGAAAATGCAATTGCAGTCAGTCCACGGAGCCAGCCTTGCACAGTGTATATCTTTTTCATGCTGACGGGCGGAAGGATGCCGAGTGAAAAGGATATGAGCGAAATGCAAGCATATCTGATGAACGAAGCTCGACGCCCCATGACAGATCAGGTGATCTGTAAGGCCCCGGAAGAAGTGGAGTACGGAATTGACTTTACCTATTATATCGGAGCGGGCAACGCGAAGGGCGCAAGTATTGTTCAGGAAAACGTTACAAAAGCTGTTGAGGAATTTCAGCAGTGGCAGCGCTCCATCGGGAGAGACATTAGCCCGATGGAATTGATTTATCGCTTGCGTGTCGCTGGCGTAAAACGAGTAGAGCTTAGACAACCGGTTTACATGGTAGTCGAAGGCGGTTCGGATTTGGAAAAAGCAACAGTGCAAATCCCAAAACTGAGCGGAACCCCGACGATCATCTACGGAGGTGTCGAGGATGATTAAGCTGCAGGACGCGAGAATTGCAGATGGACTGCCGCGGGTCGTTGCTGAACAGCCGTGGGCAAAGGTGCTGTCTGCAGTATACGGGGAACTTCAAGGCCGGATGCTGGAATATCTGGCAACGGGCATGACGTTCTCGGATGTGGATAACTGTAGCGAGGGAATGCTGGATCAAATGGCAATCTATCTCAAAATCGAATGGTACGATTCTGCCGCCGATATTGAGACGAAGCGTAAGCTCGTAAGGACCGCAATTGAAATCCAGCGTTATGCAGGAACGGTAAAGGCTGTTCGTGAACAGGTGGAGACAATTTACAAAAAAGCCAGAATTGAGGAATGGTTCTCGTATGGGGGGACACCGGGATTCTGGAAACTGTATGTTGACATCACCGACGATCAGGAAACATATCACACCGCAGCAGAAATGGAAAAGCTGCTGGGCTACACAAAACGCTGCACTGCTCACCTTGAGCACATCATCTACACCATCGAACCGCATGAAAGATCGCCCGCCTACATCGCCGCCGTACCCTGCGGCATGGCGACATCCTGCACCGTAAAGGTCCCCGGTAGGATCAAGCCGCGGGAAGTTGGCGCAAAGGCGTATGTTGCCGGTGCGGTCGGAAGATCGAAAATGCAGGTTGCCGTGGCGCTGCCCGGTGCCGTTGAAGCAAAGGCAGTGAAAGCACGAGCCTTTACGGCGGGCACTGTTGAGCGGTCGCACACGGCGATAAACATTGTTATTGGAGGACAGACAACGTGAGTTGGGAAAAATCTAACTACACCGCCGCCGGTGCCGCCCTGCTGTCGGAATCTCTCTCCGGTGGTGCGCTGGTAATCACCCGCGCTGTGAGCGGCACCGGCACGGCAGACGCAGACCTTTCGGAGGAAACCGGGGTAAGCGGCGAAACACATGACCTGAAATTGCTGGACATCGAAACTGTTGAAAGCAACGGCGAAACTGCCCGGCGGGTAAAAATCCAGATCACCGGTGCAGATGAAACCTACATCATGCATCAGGTGGGCGTTTACGGCAGACTGAACGACGATGCCGAAACACTCCTGTTCATTATGCAGGATGAGCGCGGCGTGGAAGTTCCGTCTACAAAAGTGAACGGTGATTTTGAAATTGAGTTGTCGGCGCTGCTTGCTGTGTCGAACAAGGCCAATATCAGCATCACCGTAGACCCGCAGATGCAGGCTCTCGCAAAGATGGTCAGGGCAGAGGTCGAGAAGCACAACAAAGACGCTTCCGCCCATACCGAGGCCATCACCGCCGCCGTCGGCAACGCCATGGAATCCCTCAAGGAATCTGGGGACGTTGTAAGCGAAGAACAGGTCAAAGCTCTTATTCAGGAGCAGGGCAGCTCTGGCGGGGCTGCCATCATCAAGGACATCACGATCCCCGCAGACGGTTGGGACTGGCAGCGGGAATCTGATGACGAGGAAATGCTGGGGATGGATGACTTCCGGTGCGTTGTCAATGTCACAGTTGACGGCGTAACGGAGGATATGTTCCCCAGTGTTGCCTTACATAAAGCGGCCCTTGAGGTCGCAAAGCGTGCCGGGCTTTGTCCGACGGTGCAGGCTCTCGCCGGTGTCCTGCGCTTTTGGGCAAGGAACATCCCGACGGAGGATATGTCCGCCACGGTGGCGCTGTTTGCACCGGGAGGCACAACGGGCGGCGGTTCCGCCTATGTGCTGCCCGTTGCAACGGCGACCCGGCTCGGCGGCGTGAAGATTGGTTCCGGTATTTCCGTGACGGCAGACGGAACAGTCACCGTATCGACCAGCGGCATCACCCCGGAGGAAGTCGTATCTGCGGCGGACACGGATAAGATGCTGGACGAAATCTTCCCCGCAGAAAGTTGAACGAATCACCGGCATAACAGGAGGCTTATATGGCAGACAACAAGTTTGTAACCCTCGAAGCTCTCAAATCCACCGCTGCACGCCTGCAGCAGGAATGGCTCAAGTCTATTTCCAAGGCGGGCCATGCCACTTTCCGCAAGGCCGAAGCCATTCCGACGGTCGATGAAGCGCAGGACAATGTGATGTATCTGGTCATGAATGACAAGACGCAGCACTATGACATCTACGCAAAGGTCGAAGGTGCGGTCGTCCTGCTGGATGATACCACCGTTGACCTTTCCGGCTATGCCACCAAGGAACAGCTGGAAGCTGTTTCTGGTGGTCTGGGTGGCACGGTATACGCCGCGACCAAAGCTGACCTGTCCGCATCCGACGACAGCGTGATCTCCGGCTACTTCGACCAGAACAAGGACGCAAAGCCCAAGAAGGGCGATGTCTTTGTCGTGACCACCACCGTGGACGGCTCTACCTATGAGCAGTCCGCATACTTCTATGATGGTTCCGCATGGGCAGCAATGACCGGCAGCGTGGATGCCGACAAGGTGATCCTGCGGGACAACATCACGCTGGCCGGTGGCTATACGCAGGTCGGCAACCTGACTAAGAGCCAGAACGGCACGGCGACTTTCCAGACCAAGGGCAAGAGCGTCATGGATGCCCTGACCGAAATCTTCTCCAAGCGCCTGCAGCCCACCATCACCGCACAGCCGTCCATCGGAACCTTTACCCTGACCGGTGCCGGTGCGGTTGAGGCGGGCACCAAGGTGGCCGCTGCAGCCTACTCCGGGGCAACGCTGAATGCTGGTTCCTACCAGTACGGCCCGGCGACCGGTGTTGTAGCAACCAACTTCAAAGTGGAGCGCATCACCAACGCCGCCACCACGCAGGTTGCATCCGTGGATGCTGCATCCCTGACCGCTGGCTCCGACAACAACGGCGGCGTTGGCTTCATCGTCGGCGACGCTGGCGGCGACAACGCTGTGTCCAGTCTGAAATACCGCGTGACCGCAACCCACGGCGCAGGTGTGACCGCAAAGGATAACCTCGGTGCTGCATCCAGCCCGGTGGTCGCCATTGCGGCAGGCAGCAAGACCAAGGACACCGCCGCCTACACCCCGTTCCGCAACGTGTTCTACGGCGCATCCACCAGCAAGCCCGCTCTGGACAGCGCTGCTATCCGTGCACTGGGCAAGACCGGCAAGGCATACGCCGCAGGTACGTTGACCATCAACGTACCTGTTGGCGCACAGCGCGTGGCGATTGCCTGCATTGCGACGACCAAGGGTGTTACCAAGGTCATCAACGAGACCGCCATGAACGCCGATGTCACCGGCACCTTCGTGAAGTCCACCGTGTCCGTTGAGGGCGCGAACGGCTACGCCGCGAAGGAGTACAATGTCTGGGTGTTTGAGCCTGCTGTTGCCTACGGCAACGCCGCAGTTCTCAAGGTCACTCTGGGCTGATAGGAGGGATAGACAATGGCTGTGAACAATACCGCAAAGACCTATGCCAACATGGAGTTCCCGCTGGCTATGAAGCGTCAGGACGCTTTTGCCCTTGATCCTTCCACCGTCTGGCCCACTCTGGCCGATGCCCAGAGCTACGCAAAGACCAATCCGACCGCCTATGTCGGCCAGATGCTTTCCGTCGTCGTGAACGGCACGGCTACTCCGTATGTGATCCAGAATGCCGCTGGCGACCTCGCCCCGCTGGGCGCTGCCGCCGTGACCATTGCTTCGGACGACGAAGCAAACGAAATGCTCACTGAGATTTTCGGCGAGTAATGCACGATCTGTAATCGACCGGCTGTCCGGGAAGTCTGGGCAGCCGGATATTTTATCATGAACAAATAAGAAAGAGGTATTTTACTATGGCTTACAATGCAACTGCTCTCGTCCGTCTGGCTGCTCTGAAGGCTCTGGCCGCAAAGACCAAGGCCGAGATCGACAACATCAACACCGACGTTTCCAAGGCCATCAAGTCTCTGGGCGTGTCTGGTAACACTGTCAGCTTCTACACCAGCGCCGACAAGTCCGGCGATGCCGCATTCACCTTCGACTTCCCGAAGGAGCTGTTCCTCGATCAGGCCAAGACTACCTTTGTGCCGAAGTTCGCATTCAGCACCGAGACCTACCCCGGCGCTACCGACCCCAAGCTGGCAGGTAAGCCCGTCATGGTGCTGGCTGTGAAGGGTCAGAACCCTGACAGCTGCACCTACAGCTTCCTCGATATGTCCGCTCTGGTCGATACCTACAAGGCAAAGGCCACCGGCAAGGACGCTTCCACCACAATCACCGTCTCTGGCTATGAGATCGAGGTGAAGGTGAACGTCTCTGCCGCTGCCGGTAATGCTCTGAGCCTCAAGGCCGACGGCCTGTATGTGGACATCAGCGGCAAGGCCGACAAGGTGAAGAACGCCACCTCCGGCAACTTCGCCGCTCTGGATGCAAACGGCAACCTGACCGATTCCGGCAAGAAGCCCGTTGACTTCGTGGCCGCTGAGACCGGCAAGCGTCTGATGACCGATGCCGAGGGCACTAAGCTGGACGGCATTGCCGAGGGCGCAACCAAGGTGGAGAAGTCCGCCACCAACGGTAACGTCAAGATCGGCGGCGTGGAGACCGTTGTTTACACTGAGCCGTCCGACGTGATCCATGGCACTGTTGCATCCGACGAGGATGTGACCGCTATGCTGACCGAGGTTTTCGGCGCATAAGCTGACTGACCTTACCAAAGAAGTATGAGGGGCGAGACCGTCACATGGCGGTCTCGCCTGCTTTTTTAGGGAGGACAAGCGTGAATGAATATTATCGCACTCGTAACCCACCTGAAACTGGTAGCACAGGAAGCAAAGAAGTATGCGGCAGGGCTGGCAAGTGAGCTGTCCAATGCAACGCTGGAAGCAATGCAGGAAATGGACAGGGCAAAGGTTGACCGGCTGTCCTCTGTACCCGTCACGATCAAGGCGGACGGCTGGGTGAAGGATGAAACGTGGGAGGAATACCCCCTGCGTTATGACATCACTGTCAACGATGTGACGGCGACCGATCGTGCAGACATCATCTTGTCGCCGAACAGCCTGACCGCTGCGATGGACTGCGGTGTTTGCCAGACCTGTGAAACGCAGGCAGGGAAAATCTGTATCTGGGCAAGGAAAGCTCCGGCGGAAGCACTGACTGCGGAGTACCGGATCATTCAGGGCGAAAAGCCGAAGGAGGAATAACCATGGCATACGGAAATGTGAACGTCGCTGTACCCGGCGTGTCGAACGATGAATCCAGCTATCTGAAAACAGAACAGGCCGGTGCCCCCGGTGGCGTGGCAACGCTGGACGCGGATGGTAAGTTGTCTGAATCCCAGCGCCCGACGGTGGACGCATACACCAAGGTTCAGACCGACCAGAAAATCAGCTCTGCCGTCGATGCCCACAACTCCGCAGAGAATGCACACGGCGACATCCGCGCCAGCGTGGCAGCGATGAATGCCAGCATTAAGGCAATCGAGTTGAAGTTCGGCACGAACGTCACCAAGAATCCTTTTTCTGCCACGTTCGGCAGCCTTGACGGCCTGACCGTCACCGGCGTGTGGAACGCAGATCAGGCGAGGGTGGAGTTCTGATATGGCTGAACAACCGTTTCTGGTTGGCAGCAAAGCGCGGGAGCTTCTGAGATATACACAGAGGGCGACCCGCATCGTTTCGGATGACATCAGCCGTAGCGATGCCCGAAAAGTATTTCAGAAAGCCGCTGCGCTTGAGGACATCCGGGAAATCAAGCAGGTCTGCACCACCGCTGTCCATGCTCTCGATACGAGGGAGAAGGAGGGCTTCACGAAAAGCACCTTCAACCTCTACGGCAGGGACATCCGGGAAACGGCCAAGAAGATTCTGCTGGATGCCCATGCGGCCAACAACGTGAACTTCGCCACGGAGTACGACAAGCGGATTGAAAAGATCGGCGAGGTCGTGGATGGCTGTTCTCTGCTGCTGGAATATCTGACCCTCTGCACAGAGGACGGTATCATCAGCACAAAGAAAGCCGGTATCTGGACGAAGAAGATCACGGATGTAAAATACCCTGCCATGAAATGGCTCAAGTCCGAACGTGGCAGAGCAGAAAGTCTCCGGCAGGAAGCAGAGAAGAAACGGCTTGAAATGCTTGTCAAAGCACTTCGGGCCGTCTTTGCCCAGCAGGAGCAGAAAACGGCATAACAGGAAACTGTTTTGCAATAGGGGTACGGTTTATATTCTGACGCTGCCGAATGGTGGCTGCGCTCTCCGAACACCAACAACAGCAACAACGTCTGGAACGTCAAGTCTGATGGTTCCAACGACAACTGGAACTACAACAACACCTACGGTGTTCGCCCCGCTCCGGCTGATCTGCGAGACGAGTAGGCATTTGCCGAAAGCAGTGCAACAGCCAAAGGAAACCGTATCCCGTCACTTGCCGATGCAGGCAAGTGATAAATACATCCCGCTGAGGCGGGCCATCCCTGCGGGGATGCAGCCTGCTACCGCAGCAGCGAACCAGCGGAGGGTCAAGTTTGACATACGAAGAACTGTGCAGCTTCGAGACGCTTTATAATGCGTATCTTGAAGCCCGGAAGGGAAAGCGCAGTAAGAGCAAAACAATCCAGTATGAGGCCAACGCTCTGGCCTGCACCGAAAAACTGTCCTGCAAGCTGGCCGTTCGCAGTGCACGGCAGCCGGGCGGGGACATCCGGCAGCAGATATGCTACACGCCGAGCCGCTTTGAAGTGTTCTACGTCTACGAGCCGAAGAAGCGTATCGTACACGCACCGGCATTTGTGGACAAGGTGGTACTGCACGCGCTGGTGGACAACATCCTCTATGAGGCTTTAACCAAGAGCTTCATCCGGGACAGCTTCGCCAGCCAGAAGGACAAAGGTACGGACGACGGCCTGATGCGCCTGAAAACCCACATGGTGGATTACTACCGCCGGAGTGGGTGCGGCGCTGACGGCTGGGTGCTGAAAGGCGACGTCCGCCACTTCTTTGCCAGCATTGACCACCTGAAACTCAAACGGAAGCTCAAGGCGGTGTTGGACAAACGCGGTGTTGACCCGCGTGTCTATGAGCTGCTTTGCATCTATATCGACGTGATGGAAGATGGACTGCCGCTAGGCTACCAGACCAGCCAGCTTTTCGCCCTGATGTTCCTTGACGAGTTCGACCACATCATCAAAGAAAAGTACCGCATCAAATACTATGGCCGGTACATGGATGATTTCTATATCATCTGCCCGGACAAGCAGAAGTTGCAGTGCATCTTGAAGGATGTGCGGGCACTCATGGACAGCTACGGGCTAGAGCTGAACCAGAAAACAGCCATCTTCCCATTGAGGAACGGCATTGATTTTCTCGGTTTCCATTCGTACCTGACCGAAACCGGTGCGGTCATTCAAAAACTGCGTCGGGAAAGCGCCCAACGGATGAAAGCCAAAATCAGGCATTGGGAAAGGGCATACCCGGCGGGCGAAGCGACAAAGGAAGAAATCCTTTGCAGCTTCCTTGCGTGGGATGCCCATGCGGCACACGGCGATACCTACGCACTGCGCCGCCAGTACGCCGATCGTCTGGAAAAATTGCTCAACTGCACAATTTCTATCCACCGAAAAATCAACTCGAATAAACTCGCACGAGACCGGCGACGCGCCCGGCAATGCCGCTGCATCTACAAGAAGCAGCACAAAGCCATGACCGCCACTGTCTCGCAGAACACAAGGCCCATTGGCGTTTTGCCGTGGGTCTGATTTTTTGCAAGGAGGTAACAATGGCAAACGTAAAACTGAGCACAAAGGCCGTTGGCAGTATCGTCAAGATCAAGGTCAACGGCGCGGCCAAAGACTTCATCATCGTGCATCAGGGCTTGCCCAGCAGTGCATACGATGCAAGCTGTAACGGTGTCTGGGTTGTGATGAAGGACATCTATACCACCAGCACGTTCGGCAATAACAACTCCTATAAGGATTCCAGCATCCATTCCTACCTGAACAGCACCTTCTACAACCTGATTGATTCTCAGATTCGAGCGGTTATCAAGCAGGTCAAGATTCCGTATACCAACAGCGGCGTTCAGAGCGGCGCAAACGGCCTTTCGACCAAGGTGTTCCTGCTGTCTGGCACGGAGGTTGGGTTCAGCGGCGTAAGCTACATGAACACCGAAGGTGCAAAGCTGTCCTACTTTGACAGCGCAAGTAAGCGTGTCGCCTACAACGGCAGCAGCACTGCCGGATGGTGGCTGCGCTCTCCGTACACCAACTACAGCAACCACGTCTGGAGCGTCAAGTCTGATGGTTCCTACGACTACTGGAGCTGCAGCAGCACCTACGGTGTTCGCCCCGCTTTTGTACTGCCCTCTTCGCTCGTGGTCTCTGACGACGGCACGGTCAGCACCAACACTGCCCCGGCCATCAACGCCAGCTCCACGAATCTGGGGGAGAAGAACGCACCCTTCGGTTTCGGCTACACCGTTACCGATGCCGACGGCGATACCCTGACCGTCACCGAAAAGCTGGACGGCAAGACCACCGCCACCCGAACCGGCGTTGCAAGCGGTACTGCACTGACCTTCGGGCAGGGCAGTACCGCCGAAAATTTCCAGCGCATCCTCAACGGCAGCCACACCATCCAGATCACCGCGAACGACGGCAAGGAAAGCACCAGCCTGAGCGCTACGTTCACCAAGAGCGTTACCAGCGCCACCGTGACGCTGACCACCCCGCTGGCTGTGGACGGCGACATCACCGTGGCGGTCTTGCAGGTGACCGGCAGCATCCCCGATGATGCCACATTCAAGGCCGAGGTCACGAACAACGCAAACGACCCGTCGCCGGTCTGGCAGGATGCCACCGAGGAAGTGCAGAAAGGTGTGAACATCGTGTTCAGCAATAAGACTGCTGCCAACGGTGCAGCATTCAATTTCCGCATCAGCGTTGCCCGTGGTGCATCCGGTACCGGCGGTTATATCGAAGCCATCAGCGGCGCATTCCAGTAAGAAGGGAGAACAGAGCAATGGTTGAGTGGAAGAAACACGACCTGCCCACTCTGGCGGAGAAAGAAGCCGCAGAAAAGAAGCAGAAGGAACAGGAACAGCTGCCGGAAACGGTAGCGGCCCTGAAAGCTGCACAGAGTGACACGGACGAAATGGTGGTCGATCAGGAATATCGCATCACCATGTTGGAGCTGGGTGTCTCCGATACGGACGATACCGATAACGCTGATAACACCTGATAGGGAGGAAAAACATTATGTCTAAAGCATCTGAAATGGTTCTGTATCGCACCTGCAAGCGCATGATCCAGCGCGGCACCATCGACGGTCTGGCTGAGAAGATCGACATCTTCTATGCCGCTGGCAAGCTGACCGACGAGCACTACACGGAGCTGACCGGTCTGCTGGCAGCAAAGCAGAAAGAGCAGGATTAACCGATGGGTTGGCCTGATCTATGCGAAAGGCTGCTGACCCGGCTGGAAACCAGCGGTGCGGACACGACCGCAGAGCGCAGTGAGTTTGCGGTGCTGGTGGCCGAGTGCGGGTCAAGCGGCTGCAAAATGGCGTTGAGCCAGAAAGGAGAAAACGATAATGGCGATTAACGCATATTCGTGGGCGAAGGACGGCGAGAAGAACCTCTCCCCGTCCTTCAAGGTGCGGGAGTTCCGCTGTTCGGATAATACCGACCCGATCTTTATTGATTCGGAGCTGGTGGAAATCCTTCAGAAAATCCGCAATCACTTTGGGAAGCCGGTGAACATCACCAGCGGTTTCAGAACGGCCAGCAAGAATGCCATGATTAAGAATGCTGCGAAGTTCTCTCAGCATCTTTACGGCAAGGCTGCTGACATCTGGATTTCCGGTGTGACGGTGGAGCAGATTGCGGCATATGCCGAGACCCTGCTGCCGAACCGCGGCGGCATTGGCCGCTACCCGAAGGAAGGACACGCCGACCGTACTCACGGCTGGGTACATATCGACACCCGCACGGCAAAGAGCCGGTGGGTGAGCTGAAAATAGGAGGAAAACAGTATGGAGAACATTCTGAAAGTTTTTCTGATGGCATTCCCTGAATGGCTGGCCTGTATCTTCATGGTGGTCGGCCTTGTGGTCACGGCGCTGGCGGCGGTACGTCTGGGCTACGGCCTTGTGGTCGCAAAGACTGTGTACAAGTGGATCGTCAACGCAGAGGAAAAGTTCGGCAGTGGCGCGGGTGCAGAAAAGAAAGCCCATGTCATTGCCGTACTGCGTGGGTACACCCCGGACTGGCTGGACTGGGCAATCAATGAGCGGACGCTGGATTGGATCGTGCAGCTTGTGTTCGACTTTACCAAGAAGAAGCTCGAAGATTACATGGCAAAGAAATCCGCAGAAACCACTACTGTGGCCCATTTCGGTAACGTGGGGGAGAACAAGCGTAATGACTGACGAGGAACTGGAACATCGCCTGACAGCGGTCGAAAACCGTGCACAGAGCAACACCCACCGGCTGGACGAGCTGGGGAAGCTGACCGATGCAGTAAACGGCATGAACACCAATATCAAGTTGACCATCCAGCAACTCGAAACCACAAACCGGAGCCTTGAAGTTGTGACGGCACAGAACAAGAAGCAGGACGACCGCTTGACCGCGCTGGAAAAAGCCCCCGGAGTATTTGGAAACAAACTCTGGTGGGCGGTCATTGCGGCATTGATCGCAGGCTTTGTTGCATCTGAATTGGCAAGGTATCTCCACTAAGTAAAGCAATGCCCCGCTGGCATCCTGACGGATTGCTGGCGGGGCATTTTTTGTTTGCGCAAAGATTACAAAATAATTACAGATTATGCGGTGCGCCACAAACGGGCCGAAAATTGGTGTTCAACCAGTGAAAAGTAGCCGGAAGCCGCATAAAGGGAATAGTTCGCTTGTTGATGTGCAAGGTGGACCAGATGATTCCCAGTCGAACAATTGTTCGGCTGGGAATTTTTTTGTTTTTCGGAAGCAGACGCTTCGGAAAGATTAAAATAAATAAGCATTTCCGTGTCTGTGATCTCGATGCGATTTACAAAGGTATCAATGATCCTGCGGTTATAATCCTCGGTACGTTCGTTGGGAGAGATAAGGAACTGCTCCAATAGGAAGAGGATGCGCTCACGATCCAGAACGGGTGGATGAACTTCTTTCAGGGATTCTAATTGATAGTTGAGGGTGCTTTCCTGCTGCTCCAAGTCAGCAAGGCGGGCGGACAGACGAGAGCTGGCAGTACCGTTTTCAATGGATTCAATGATATTGTTGATTTTTCGGCGCACATCAGCCAGGTTTTGCTCTAACATTGCACGCTCTGGATCGGGCTGGTTGACATCTGCCTGCTGTGCAGCGGCAATAGCGTCGGCCAGATCTTCAAGAGTGTCTGGACGAAGGATATTTTCACAGATGGCATTGACCACAAGATTCTCGGAAACATCTTTTGGGATGTTTTTCTTTTTGCAGGTACCGCCATCAGCTTTATTCCCGCAAGCATAGTAATAGTAAACATCGTTGCGGCAGTTGTGGCCGGAGATGCCCCGCATCAGACTGTGGCAGCAACCGCAGAAAAGCTTGCCAGAGAGCAAGTAATCAGCATGGGAACTATGTGGTGCACGGTGCTGTTTATTGAGCGTGAGCATTTTCTGCGCCCTCTTCCATAAATCATCGTCGATGATGGCGGGGATTGCCCCATCAATACGGACATCGTAGGCTTTGCAGATATAGACACCGTGATAGGCTTCATTCTGGATGATGCGAGGAATGCTGCATTTGTTGAAAGAATTGCCCTTACTGGTACGGAGCCCGGCAGCGTTCAGCTGATCCACGATGGAAGCGCTGCTCTCTCCGGCCGCATAATGCTCAAAGATGAACCGGATAGTGGGGGCATTTTTCTCGTCAATAATAAAACGCTTGTGTTCATCTGTGGTAAGCCCCAGGGGGCGGTTAGGATTGATTGCCTTCCCCTTGAGTGCGGATTCCCGCATACCACGCCGCATCTTTTGAGCCAGCTCAGCGGAATAGTATTCGGCCAGGGATTCCATCAGACCTTCCAGAATAATGCCCTCTGGTCCTTCCACAGAGCTTTCGGCTGCATAAAGAATACGAACTCCGTTATCTCGCAGCTTCTTTTTGTAGACCGCACTATCATAGCGATTGCGGGCAAAACGGTCAGTTTTCCAGCAGATCACGAGATCGAACAGATGTTTGCTGCTATCTGCGATCATCTGCTGAAAAGCCAGCCTGGATTCAACACCACGGCCCGAAATGTGCCGGTCAATGTATTCATGCACGATAGTCAAGCCATGCTGCCGGGCGTAGGCTTCGCAGTCCCGGCGCTGGCCCTCGATGCTCTGCTCGGTCTGCTGGGAACCGCCGCTGTAACGGTAGTAGGCAACCAGACGGTTCCCGGGAGACACTTTCTTTCTTCTTGCCATGATTGCTCCTTGTGCGCTGAGCAGGATCATGGTACAATGAAATTGCTCAGCAGGCGTGTTTTCTTATCCTATGATTATTCTCCGACAGACAGATTCCCCATCTGGCCCCGGCGGCTCTATCGTACAGAGCTGCCGGGGATTCTTTATGACTGGAATTATGGACGCTTCAAGATATTGGCCCAATCCTCGGGAAATCCCAATGCAGGAAGCTTTACATACTCGGAATATTCTTCCAGCAATCCTTTGATTTCAGGGATGACATAGTTATTCCATTCATCCGGGGTCGAGTATAGGAAGGACATGATATAGATCTGATCGAAAATCCGTCCGCTGGTTTCCTTATACTGGTGATGATGTTTGCATTGGGTCGGAGTACGGCCGAAGTTGAAATCATAGATCCGCATATAATGGGCAAGGTGGTTTCGGGTAAAGGTTAGATTCTCGATCCAATTTTCCAGCTGAACCGGGCCGGTATGATAGCTGCGGGCCAATACTTTCTGATAAGGACCTTTCAGATTTTTGTAAATGGCTGAAAGATTCCCCATCGTCAGGATCTCAACGGCAACCCACATGGGAAGATTTCCGTCATATTCTTCGATGTGATGCTTGATAAAGGGGAGATTTCGATTGTTTCTGAGTTCATGGTAGAATAGGCTGGAAAATTTCAAGAAATCTGATTGATTGCGGTAGAGTGAGCTATCAAGATAAATCAGAGGATTTTCAGGGAAAGCGGATGTAAGAGAATAGGAAAGCCTTGTTTTTAAGGTTTCCTCAATATCTTCCAGGGCAAACATCAGAATACGAGTTAATTTGCGGTCAAAGTCGTACAGAGCTTTGATCTGCTCCAGCGTAGTACCGGAAAGATAATGTGCTTTATCTTCCTGCTTGAACCCATGGAGATAACCGGAAAGCCGATAATAATTTACATGATAGAGCAATTCTTCTGCCGCTTGCTTGTCGGCAATAACAAGCCCGCGGGATTCCAGAAGGGCGACTTGCTCTGTAAGGGAAAGATGTTTCTTTAATTCTTTCATAGAAATATCTCCGGATAATAAAAAAGCGACCCCGCCATGGTACGCATCGTTGAGAGGCGTGGCGGGGTCTGTATCATGGCTATATTATACTCCGCCCAGGGCCTGTTGTACACAAAATTTTTGTGAACTGTTGCGAACATCACAAAAAAAGTTTGAAAAACCTATTGACAAGTATCTGAAATACAAACTTTATTCATAATACCCCACCGGCTGAGCCCGGCGGGGGGATTGTTTTGCCCCGCTGGTGTTACAGCACCGGTGGGGTTATTTTTTATCAGCATTTGCGACAAAGTCGTCGATAAAACCCGTCAGGTGGAATTCGTTGACCAGTCCGGCAAGGTCACGGCGGTCTCTGCTCCAGTTATAAGGGGAGAGATAGCCATGCGACAGGCCGTAGCTGCCGAGACCGAGAAGCAACTGCAGAAGCCGGATACCTTGATCCGAAAGATTGACGGGCGGTTTGGAAAAAACAAGGCTGTAAAAACGCTGTGTTGCGGATTTGTAAAGGACCTCCCAGGTGTCCTTATAGGGATCATTACCGCACCGATCAAGAAGAAGGGACTTTTGACACAACCCCGAAACGACATCGTTCCGGAGCAGGACACCGTAGTCTGAAGCCGGGTCAAAAGACTGAACGGTCGAACAAATCTCCTGAAAGGCAATCCGGACCTGAATGCCGTAAACCTTCCGCCCCGTCCAGTCGGCGGCAAACAGAAAAAGAATGATACCGGGATACAGAAGGGCTGCAAACAAACCGTTTCCGGAGTCCGGGTCATAAACGGAAAAAAGGAAAAGCCAGAGGATGATCCAGACGCTCCCGGCCATAATGCGAAGAAGAGAAAGAAAGTGCTTCGTCTTTTGCGATTCCCGTACTTTGGATGGATCCATTACATTCACCTCGTTGGAATTTGATTCCAGCATAGAGGACTAAAAGTTTCCTGACCAGTGGCAAAATAACCAAAAATAAGGCGTAAAAATTGTTTTGTTGCTTCCGCAACATAAAAAGGCTCTTGTGCAGCACTGCACAGGAGCCTTTTTGCTTAGCGGTGTCGCAGAGCGTGACGGAAAAATACTACTGATTCATTGCCTTCTTGCGGATAGAGATATTTGAATCAATTCGATTTTCCTCCAGCTTCTCTGCCTTTTCGACATTCGCGGTTAGATTGGCCACAAAGCGTTCCACAGCCCGTTTATCAGAATCAGACAGTTCCAAATAGGTTTCCAGAAGCTGGCGGCCATACAGTCCGAGATCATATTTGTCGGAAAGCTGTTCAATCAAATCCATATTCTTCTGACTGAACATAGAGCCAGTGCCATACCGCAGCCATTCTTCATTGACATCAAATTCACGACAGATTAAAAGAACGATGTTGTCAGCCATTGCATTAACACCGCTCTCATAACGGGAAATAGCGGAACCAGTTAAAGAGAGTTTGGCACCAAAGTCTACCTGATTTAGCTTCAATGCTTTACGAAGCTGTTTAAGTCGTTCATTCATGGGTGTTCACCTCCTTGCAAATATAGTACGCCAAAATCTTACCGTTGTCAAGAAAAATGCTTGACAATATTGCCAATGGAAACTATAATAATACCAACGGAAAGATTTTACTTGCCGTTAGGAGGTGTAGCAAGATGATGCAATCAACCGAAACCACCCGGATGGTAGAACTGCTGACGACAGCAACAAAGTTGCCGGAACCAATGCAGGCGCTGGCGCTGGGTTACGCAAAGGGACTGGCGGATGCCGAAAAGCTTCGTGCTCAGCCCACCGACCCGAAAAAGAGCGCATGAAAAAGCCCCGGCGGGGAGCCGGGGACAGAGAGATGAAAGGAGAAAATAACGTGACGGTAAAGATTACAGGTAACCCCAAAGAAATTGCCGCCCTTGTATTAGCGGTACAGGAGCGGCAGATTCGGGATGGCTTTATTGGAAAGCGTCCGATTGAGGATGATGGAATCAAGGATTGTGCAATGACGGCAGGTTTGTCAGAAAAGAGTTTCGGGTGATGTGATCCACTGTGCCCCGATATCCTGAATAACAAGGATATCGCATTCTTCACTGACGGTTTGATTGATCTGGGCATAGTGCTGAACCCCGGCAACGGAACGGGTCAGAAATCGCAGATAATTGATGGATTCCTGAAGCGGAAAGGCATCGTGCTCCACCGGAAACATGTCGGTCAGCTTTATCAGTATCTCTGATTCACCGGAAAATGCGAGACAGTTTCCATTTTCATTGGTTAATTCCGTAATGGCTTCAGACACCAATGAAGTGGATAAGACGATGCGATTGCCGTTACTTATAGCAGCACCGATCAGAACAACATTCCGTTTTCCGGCAATAGCCAGAAGCTCCTGCTTGAGCAGCCGGAGTTCATCTTCGATGGAAAGAGATTCATTCAACTGCGAAAGACATCGTTTGATGGTACAGGACGTACGGGTCTGATTTTCCAGTCCGGATGCGCCGGTATAGGTGATTCCGTGGCCGGATTTTGTGAGGAAGATTTTTTGCTCATGATCAGTGAGAACAAAAGATTCTGTTGAATTTGTTTGTTCATCGGAAATTGTGGTCGTTAATCTTCGATCTGCGGACATTACAATTCCATACGGATTGGACAAAACGATAGCCAGTGACATTGTCTGAGTAGCCTCCTTTTGATTTTGAGTATAGCACAGAGGAGAAGAACGGACAAGAACGCATGAAAAAGCCCCGGCGGGGAGCCGGGGGAGGAAGGGAGATGAAGAGGTGGCAGCTGAGGAAATATGCTTGATTATGAGCACGACTGCGATGCTGGTGAGCTCAATTGGAAGTTTCCTTTTTACGAAAGGATTCATCAAGAGAAAGGCGCGCATGAGAAAAATTGGAGTATTCGTTGAGGTAACTGCTGTTATTGTGGCACTTTTGAACGCATTGTGGTACTTAGTTCTTCTTGCATGGCGTGCATCGCAGTAACCTGAGCGTGAACCATTTCAGCGGTGAGAGCTTCTGATTTGGGGTCGGACTGATAGCGAACGAGAGATTTTCCGTAAGCGCTGATAGCATTCTGTGTTTTTTGGCTGGAAAAAAGGACGGCATAGGTACAATCCGTGTTCAGTTTCAGGGAATTTTCCGCAGAAGGATTGGCCATAAAATTGGATGCGGAATGAAGAAATGTATGGTAGGCTTCCGCTTTAGCATTGAAAAAGAGCTTTTCAGATTCCAAATCATGGGTAGCCTGCACGGTGTATTTTGTTAGCTGATTTGTAGAGTACAAGTCAAATGCTGAAATAATGCACGATGCGATGGCCGCAAGTGCGGTAAAAATGGAGATTATCAAAAAAACACATCCTTTCTGGTTGGATTGTACCACCAGAGGGAGAACCGGACAAGAGCACATGAAAAAAGCCCCGGCGGGGAGCCGGGGGAAATGGAGAAATTATGAAGTACGAAGAAATTATGGCGGCCATCAAGGACATCGATGGCCCGTGGAGCAACGCGGCCTGCATGGGCTACTGCCTGATCGCAATGCGCCGGGCGGGGCTGAGGCCTACAGTACAGCGCCGGGTGCTGCGGGTGCTGGAAGGGGTGTTCGACGATGTGAGTGTGGAGAAGGCCGAGAAGACCGGATATGACAATAAGGAGGAGTAAGGAGTGGACCGTTATATGATCGTGATCCCGGCGAAGAACCGGGCATTCAACATGAAGTGTGATGATGGTGACAGCATGAAGCTGGAGACCCTGCAGAAGCTGGTGGGCCCGGCAATCGTGGCTGCAAAGCGCGGCGATGAGCTGATCGGCTTTGCAAAGCCTGTAGTGGAGACCATTTGTGCCGAATGGCTGTGAGGTGCTACCATGGGCCGAAAGCAGAAACTGCCCTTTGAGCACTGGCAAATTATTGAATTGCTGCACATCACACAAGATTTTTACTCAAAACCGGAGAATGAGGCTGCATTTCAGGAATGGAAGGCGGCCAGAGATGCGAGAAAAGCAAAAAGGCCCGCCGGTGCTGGAACACCGACGAGCCAACCAGGGTGATGGTTTGACAACACATCACCAGAAGTTTAACACAGAGTTGGAGGATTTGCAAATGAAAAAGAAGATCACGGGCAGCGTGCTGAGCGCCGGTGCTATTGTGCTGGGACTGGCTGCAGCAGGCTGCGGCGGGGCCATTGAGAACGCGGCCAACGGCTGGGCAATGCTGGGATACACGCTGCTGGCCATCCTGCTGGGGTGTGCAGCCCTGGCGCTGGCCGGGCTGGGCCTGGTGGCAGAGCAGCGGAAGGAGCCGCAGAAGATCCACAAGGTGCCGGAGAACACGGTGAAGAAAGCTGTCTGCGGCAGAAAGGTGGGGTAAGGATGACGCTGGAAGAGTACAAGAACATTTTGATTACCGGGACACCGAGTGACCGGGCGCGGGCCATTGCCGAGGCCGGGAACGACAGGAGCCTGACCGACGAGGAGTTCCACGAGCTGACGGCCATGATCAAGGGCGTTGTGCGGCCCGGGCGGCGGAAGATGACCCCGGACGAGGCAAAGCTCTGGGCCGAGGTGAGCCGGATCAACACCCGGTTGAAGGACGAGATGGTGAACGCGGGCTTTGCGGTGAGGGCCCTGCCCGGCGACCTGCAGGAGGATGCGATCAACGTTCTTTCCCGCACGGTGAGCGGGATGCTGGGCGACCTGACCGCCATGATGGCAGAGACCGGGGAACCCTGATGGATAAGACCCAGTGTGTACATGTATTTGAGATTACCCGGAGCCGGTGCCTGACCTGTGCAGGCCGGAACCGGGCGTGCGGGGAATATGAAGAACGGAGAAATTACCATGAAAACGAAGATGAGCCTTTCGGCAGAGATGGACCTGACCCAGGACAGCGTGGTGCAGCTGACCTGCTGGTGCGGGCAGATCGCCTTACATGAGCTGTGGGGGCTGGGCCGCACCCGGCTTGACCGGATCACCAGACGGAAGGAGCTGCTGGGCAGCCAGAGCCTGGCTGTGGTGATGCAGCCGGACAAGAACGGGATGCCCCAGACGGAGAAGGCCAGGCGGCTGCGGGCGGAGGCGATCCCCAAGGGCGTGCCGACGGAATTCAGGGTGCCTGCTTTGCGGACACCCCGTACCCGGCGGGAGCAGCAGCTGAAAATGGTGGGCGACCGGGCAGCGACCATGGCCTGGCAGCTGATGGCGCTGGCCTGTGTGCAGGAGCTGGGGTTTGGAGCAGACCGGCTGAACCGGCTGTATGCAGAGATGCGCCACAACTACGAGCAGCTGAATGAGTGGGGCAAGACGGACGGGCTGGATGTGGCCATGGAAAAGCTGCGGCGATGCGCCTGCGATGCCTTGCAGACTGAGGACATCGTGGTGGAGAACGTGGACGATGAAAAGACAGTGCAGACCCTGAGCCGAAGCTACAAGGAGCAGGAAACGGAGTTTCTGAAGCGGGCCGTGATGATGGCAGCGGGCCGCAATGCCTGCCGCCAGAGCCTGAATGTGCTGAACGAAGAGAGTGTCCGGCAGAAATGTGCGGATGCCATGGCAGCGGCCATGGCTCCGGTGGGAAGGAGGAGACTATAAGATGCAGAGCGGATGCAGATGGGTGTACACCCTGATGGACTGGGAAACCGGCGAGGTGGTGGCCAAGGGCACCAGCGTGGAGCTGGTGGAGCAGGGATATTTTCCCGATGTGAACAAGCTGAGCAGCGTTTGGAATAATCTGGAAAAGTGCAAGAAGCCCAGCCCGAAGAACTACAGGTGGAAAATGGAGCGGAAGAGCACAAAGGACGACCGGGTGGAGAGGGCCCGGGCAGAGGGACTGAGTGCGGACGAGCGGGCCGAGACCCGGATGGTGCGGGTGTACAGCTGCTACGGTGCGGACGGCACCCTGCTGGGCAAGGGCACGGCGGCAGAGCTGAAGGACAAGGGATTGTTTGGCAGCGAGGGCACGGTGCACGAGTGCTACCGCAAGCGGGGCGGCGTGTACAAGCCCGGCGGCGTTGCGCGGATGGAGATGGAGCTGTGCCAGAAACGGATCAGGCACCCCATAAAGCGGTCGGATCAGCCGGTAAAGGTGAAGCGCAAGCCCATTGGCGGCGTGCTCGACCCCAGCCCCCTGGCCTACGACGTGCATGATCTGATGATCTACAACGAGAAGGCCCGGAAGATCGGAAAGCCGGAGCTGACCTACGGCTACTGGGCGGAAAAAGGAAAGCCCGCCACGCCTTAAACACATGAGTCTATTATGAAGAGCAACGGATACGATGGACCTGACACGTCCACCGTATCCGTTACGTTTCATAATACCTTTATAAAAAAAGAGGGGTGCAAGACCCCTTGAGGGAGCTAGTATACCCGTTATTTCTGTGACGGTGGGGTCACGGGAAAGAGACTATCAGCAGAAAGTGAAAGCCAGCAGGAGGGCACCGGGATGCGGAATACCTACACCAGAGAGAAGAGAACCCTGTGTGGGGAGAGTTACATGGAGGTAGACCTGTATGCCATTACCCCGGAGGAACACCAGGCCAAGCGCAGGAAGAAGTGCAGGCCCAGCAGTGAACGGCAGAAGCGGCGGAATGCCCAGCACGCCCATCGGCGGAGGGTGCAGAAATCAAACGCCAATTTCACGGTGTTGGGGTTCTACCTAACCCTGACCTATGCGGAAGAATACCTGCCGGAAAGCATGGAACAAGCCGAAAAAGACCTGCGGAACTACATACGCCGACTAAAAACGGCAATTTTAGCTGCCTTTGGCCCGGGCTTTGCCCTGCGATACATGGGGTTGACCGGCTGCGGACGAAAAAGCGAACGCTACCACCATCACCTGCTGATCGAGTGCCCAGGGCTGACCATGCGACAGAATGCAGACTTTCGGCAGCTGCTCGAGGACAAATGGTCCGCACGCCAACCGGACGGCAGCTATGAGCTTTTGGGTACAGCTAACGCTGATCGGCTGAACCTGCAGAACCGGCTGGATGACCTGATCACCTACTTCGAGAAGCACGGGCAGTTGCGCTGGTACGAGAGCAGAAGCCTGATCCAGCCGGTGGAGCTGGTACCCAATGACACCAGATGGAGCCGGAAGCAGCTACGCAAAGGCTGCACGGACTGCAAGGACAGTGCATATTGGTGGGAGCAGAAATACCCGGGCTGGAAATTCGTGCGCTGCGTGGTACCGGAACCGGAGAGCCCCGGATGCGAGAAAGAGGGCTGGGATGCGGATGACCTGCGGTGCTATGTGGTGATGGTGAAGCAGAAGGTGGGACATGCCTTTGCGAAAGTTCGCACCTGACAGATAAAACACCGGTATTTTGCGCGTTATACCCATGCGAAAAGAAGGTGGGGCGGTGACAAAAGAGCAGAAGAAAGCGACCCGGCAGGCTCTGCGCCGATATGGCGAGGGGTCTGTTTGTGCTGCCTGGGCGCAGGTGATCGGGGCGGTGCTGGCCTGGTACGACCGCAATGACCCGGTATGCGCCCAGCTGCTGCGGCTGCGCTACCTGCAAGGTCTGCCCGAGGAAAAGGTGATCGCCCGGCTGTATGTGGGGCGGACGACCTACTACACAAAAGAGCTGGAAGCCCTGAGCACCGTGGCAGTGTGTGCAGCAGATGCAGGGCTGCTGCCCGGCGGGCAAATGTCCGGGGTAGTTGCACCCGGCGGGGCGTGATAGGATATTTGAAAAGGCAGGTGAGAGAATTGGCGAAAAAGCGGGCGTACTGCAAGAATACCGTGAAGGGGAAACAGCGGGGAAAGAAATACCCGGCGGCGTTCCGGGCAGAGGTGGTAATGGCCATGCTGGGCTCAACCTCCATCTGCGCTGTGGCGAAGAAGTACGGCGTGCCGGAATCGACAATCCGCAGCTGGATGAGCGAGGAGGCAGGCCGCAGTGATGCCTTTGCCAAGGAGCGGCAGGCGGCGGCGCGGGAGATCGCCATCCGGGCAAGCCTGGGCGTGCGGGCACAGGTGACCTTTTTGCAGGGTCGGGCCGCTGAGAGCCAGCGGGCGGCGCAAATCACGGAGAGGCTGCACCGGCGTTTGGACGAGGACACCCGGGCCCGGGACTTTGCCGTGGGCACCCTGCTGAAGGACGACCCGGAGGAGCTGGCGGATGCCACCGAGACCGGGCTTGTGGTGTATGCAAGCCCCGGCAGCTACGACAGGCAGCTGGATGACACGGAACGCAGGCGGCTGAACGCCGAACTGGAACGGTACGAGGGCCGGGTGATGAGCGACAAGAACGCGGCCGGTGTGGCCAAGGTGCTGATGGAAGTGGCAGAAAAGGCTGCTGCCATGGCCCCGGCGGAGAACACCGACAGCGAGAGCGGCCCGCCGATGGTGGAGATCGTGGCAGCCAGTGAGACGGACGGCCAGCAGGAGGTGGAAGTGGATGGCGGCACAAAGGATGCGTGACGGCAGACCGGTGATCTGGTCGCCGCAGCCTGCCCAGGCACGGTTCATGCAGCGCACCGAGAACGAAGTGCTGTATGGCGGGGCCGCAGGCGGCGGAAAGAGCGACGCGCTGGTGATCGAGGCCCTGCGGCAGGTGGAGATCCCACACTACCGGGGGCTCATCATCCGAAAGACGTTTCCCCAACTGCGGGAGCTCATTGACAAGACCATGCGGTATTACAAGCCAGTATTTCCAAAAGCCCGGTACAACAGCAGCACACACTGCTGGACCTTCCCCAGCGGGGCAAAGATCTATTTTGGCAGCATGAACCACGCCCAGGACAAGTACAACTACCAGGGCCAGGCCTACGACTTTATCGGCTTTGACGAGCTGACCCATTTCACTTGGGAAGAGTACAGCTACCTGCTGAGCCGAAACCGACCCAACGGCCCCGATACCCGGGTCTACACCCGGGCCACGGCCAACCCCGGCGGCATCGGCCACGGATGGGTGAAGGCAAGGTTCGTCAGCCCGGCCCCGCCCGGCACCCGGATGGTGCAGATGGTAAAGGCCCGGGCCCCGGACGGACGGGAGATCGTGCAGCGGCGGACCCGCATCTTTATCCCCAGCACCGTGTTTGACAACGCGGCGCTGCTGGAAAATGACCCGGGCTACCTGGGCACGCTGGCTGCGTTGCCGGAAGCGGAGAAGAAAGCCCTGCTCTACGGCGACTGGGACAGCTTTACCGGGCAGGTGTTCACCGAGTGGAAGAACGACCCGGCCCACTACGACGACCAGCGGTGGACACATGTGATCCGCCCATTCCGCATCCCGGGACACTGGAAGATCTGGCGGGGGTACGATTTCGGCTACTCGAAGCCCTTTTCCGTGGGGTGGTATGCGGCGGACGAAGAGGGCAGGCTTTACCGCATCCGGGAGCTGTACGGTTGCACCGGGACCCCCAACGAGGGCATCAAAGCAGACCCTGTGAAGCAGGCAAGGATGATCCGGGAAGCAGAAGAAAACGACCCCATGCTCCGGGGCCGCACCATTCTGGGCGTGGCCGATCCGGCCATCTTTAACGAGAGCCAGGGCGAGAGCATTGCTGCCATGCAGGAAAAGAGCCCGAACTTTCTGCACTGGGCTCCCGGCGACCACACCCGGCTGGCGGGCAAGATGCAGTTCCACTACCGGCTGGCGTTCCAGGCGGACGGGCGGCCCATGCTGCAGGTGTTCAACACCTGCAAGCACTTTATCCGCACCATCCCGAACCTGGTATACAGCGAGAGCAACGTGGAGGACATTGACACCGACCAAGAGGATCACATCTACGACGAGTGCCGGTATGTGCTGATGGAGAATCCTCTCAGCCCGCCCCGGACAGAGCCGGTGCAGCCCATGCCGGATGACCCGCTGGAGCTGGGGAAGAAAGCGAGGTTTTTTAGAGTATGACCGACGTGATCGGCACAGAGCAGGTGGCGAAGGCCACGGCGCTGTTACAGAGATACAAGACCGGCAAGGCGGCGCTGGACAAGCGGATCGTGGACAACGAGCTGTGGTTCCGGATGCAGCACTGGGCCAACTACAAAAACGAGATGATGGAGGGCAAGCCCAAACCTTCCAGCGGGTGGCTGTTCAACAGCATTGCCAACAAGCACGCGGATGCCATGGACAACTACCCGGAACCCAACGTGCTGCCCCGGGCAGCGGACGACGAACAGACCGCCAAGGTGCTTTCCAAGATCCTGCCGGTGCTGCTGGAACAGGCAGAATACGAGCAGGTGTACAGCGACACCTGGTGGCGCAAGCTCAAGCAGGGCACCGGCGTGAAGGGCATCTTCTGGGACCCGGGGTTAAGGAACGGCGTGGGAGACATCTCCATCAAGAGCATGGATCTGCTGATGATGTACTGGGAGCCCGGCGTGATGGACATCCAGGACAGCCCCAACCTGTTCAGCCTGGCGGTGGCCGACAACGAACAGCTGAAGGCCCAGTACCCCCAGCTGGAAGGCCACACCGGCAGCACGCTGGAAGTGGCAAAGTACATCCACGACCAGAGCATTGACACCTCGGACAAGAGCGTGGTGGTGGACTGGTACTACAAAAAGGCCCGGGAGGACGGCCCGCCTCTGCTGCACTACTGCAAGTTCTGCAACGGCGTGGTGCTCTACGCCAGCGAGAACGACCCGGCCCTTGCTGACCGGGGATTCTACGACCACGGCAAGTACCCCTTTGTGTTCGACACCCTGTTTGTGGAAGAGGACAGCCCGGCGGGCTTTGGGTACATCGACGTGATGAAGGACACCCAGACCGCCATCGACGAGATGAACGCAGCCATGGACGAGAACGTGAAGCTTTCGGCCAAGGCGCGGTACATCATCCAGGACGGGGCGGGCATCAACGAGAAGGAGCTGGCCGATTTCGGCAAGGACATCGTCCACGCGGCGGGGCGGGTGACGGACGAGACCCTGCGGCCCTTACAGACAGCGGGGCTGGCGGGCAACCTGATCACCTACCGGGACGCGAGAGTGGCGGAGCTGAAGGAGATCAGCGGCAACCGGGATGTTTCCCAGGGCGGCACCACCAGCGGCCTGACTGCGGCTTCTGCCATTGCGGCGCTGCAGGAGGCTGGCTCGAAGCTCTCCCGGGATATGCTGAAAAGCGCTTACCGGGCCTTTGCAAAGGAGTGCTATTTCATCATCGACCTGATGCGGCAGTTCTACGACGAGAGCCGGGTCTACCGCATTACCGGCGACAGCGGCCAGCCGGAGTATGTGCAGTTCTCCGGGGCAATGCTGCAGCCCCAGCCGGGTGGCATGATCGGCGGGGTGGAGCTGGGCAGCCACGAGCCGGTGTTCGACATCACGGTATCGGCTGCCAAGAAGAGCACCTTCAGCCGCCTTTCCCAGAACGAGACGGCAAAGGAGTGCTACCAGATGGGGCTGTTTGCCCCGGCCAACGCTGACGCGGCGCTGGCGGTGCTGGATATGATGGACTTTGAGGGCATCGAAAAGGTGCGGGAACGGGTGCAGCAGAACGGTACCCTGTACACCCAGCTGCAGCAGGCCATGGAGCAGCTGCAGAAGCTGAGCGCCATCATTGACCAGCAGAACGGAACCAACATGAGCGCCATGGCCGGGGCCGCTGCACAGGCGGCTGGAACCACGGGCGGCGGCAGCGGCGGACAGACCACCGCAAAGACGGCGACCAACGGCCTGGGGGCTGTGGTGGGCGGCGGAGGCAACAGCCTGGCCACCCAGGCAGCACAGCGGGCCATGAATGTGAATAATCCGAATAAGTGATTTTCAGAAGGAGCGATAGAATGATCCATGCAGAGTATGTAGAGTTCGACCAGCCCACTGGTGCACGGGTGCGCAGGCTGGAAGTTTTCGGCCATGCAGGCTATGCGCCCAGAGGGCAGGACATCGTGTGCGCGGGTGCATCCATGCTGATGGAGACGCTGGTGTATGTGCTGGCTGACTGTGACGAGGCCGAGTGCTGTGCCTACAATGAGCCGACCGGGCCCCGCGTTTCGGTGAAGCTGACCGGCAGCATCTACCAGACAGACCTGACAGCAATGGAGTTTGCAAAGACGGGTCTTGCCCTGCTGGCGGAGAGATATCCGGCAAACATCCACTATGAGGACAAAAGCAAGGACGGCCAGGAGAAAATGGTAAACCTTCAGCTGTTTGCTGAGGGCTGCGGTGACGGCGGCGCTGCCGCTGCTGCCGCCAGTGCTGCGGATGCGGCCCCGGCAGTGCAGGAGCCTGCTCTGCGGCCGGCAGAAGAGCGGCTGGCACGGCGGAGCGGGGTGCTGAAGCGGAGCAGCCGGGAAGAGGGCTCACCCTCTCAGTCGGCGCAGAGCGCCGCCAGCTCCCCCGAGGGGGGAGCCCTTGGCAGTGAGGAAAAGTCTGAGCTGGACGAGGAAGCGGCAGAGAACCAGAACGAAGCCGAGGGCAAGGACGGCGAGGAGAAGGGCGAAGGCAAGACCAAGAGCCCGGAGGAGCGGCGGAAAGCCTTTGGTGAGCTGCTGCGCGGAGAGTATGCCGACCTGACCGAGGAACTGATGCAGAACGCCGTGACCGAAGCGACCCGGCGGCTGGAAGCAAGTCCGGCCATGAAGGGTCTGATGCAGGCGCTGCAGGAAAAGTACGGCACGGATGCCAACGACCTGGTGGCCCTGACCGAGGCTGTGCGGAACGGCGCGGTGAAAGACGATGCCTACTACGAGAAGCTGGCTATGGAGAAGGGCGTTTCCACCAGGACGGCCCGGGAGCTGGACAAGCTGGAAAGCCAGAACAAGCACCTGACCGAACAGCAGCAGATGATCCAGCAGATGGAGCGTCAGCGTGTCCAGCAGGCCCGCATTGCCGAGCTGCAGGCCGGATGGGACCGGGAAGCGGAGCAGCTGAAAGCCCAGTATCCCGACTTCAACATGGCTGAGGTGCTGGCGAACCCGGAGGTGGAGAAGATGATGCGTTCGGGCGTTTCTATGACATCCGCCTACCGCAGCGCCTACTTTGATCACATCCTGAAACAGCAGCAGGCCGCCACGGCCCGGCAGGTGGAGCAGGGCGTGGTGAACCGGATGCAGCAGCGCAACGCCCGGCCCGGCGAGAATGGCACCCGCCCCGGCGGCGCGGTGCAGACCAAGATCGACGTATCCCACATGAGCCGCAAGGAAATGGAAGAGATGGAGAAGCGGGTCATGCGGGGTGAAGTTATTACACTGTAAACCTCTCACCGGCACTGTCCGCCTACGGCGGCGCAGATGCCGGAGCTCCCCTACTAGGGGAGCCGTGAGTAGAGGAAAATAAATTTTAGGAGGAAGCTATGAACAACAGAACCAAGAACCTGAAGCTGGATCTGCAGATGTTTGCAACGGCCAGCACCCAGAACCAGAACGCCACCAGCGCATCCGGCATGAGTGCCGAGATGAAAACCTTTTACGAGAAGCGCCTGATCGACCAGGCAGAGCCTGCCCTGGTGCATGACCAGTTCGGCGACCCGTATCCCATTCCGGCCAACGGCGGCAAGAACATCGAGTTCCGCAAGTATGACAGCCTGCCCAAGGCCACCACTCCGCTGACCGAGGGTGTGACCCCGGACGGCCAGACCATGAACGTTTCCACCGTTACCGCTGAAGTCAAGCAGTACGGCGGCTGGGTACCCATTACCGACACGCTGCAGCTGACTGCAATTGACAACAACATCGTGCAGGCAACCAAGATCATTGCCAGCCAGGCGGGCCGCACCCTGGACACCATCGTGCGTGATGTGCTGGCGGGCGGCACCAACGTGATCTATGCGCCCAAGATCGGCGAGGGCGGCGCGGAGACCCCTGTGACCAGCCGCGCTACCCTGGACGCGACCTGCCAGCTGACCAGCGACCTGATCGCCCGTGCGGCCACCCAGCTGAAGGCCATGAACGCTGACCCCATCGGCACCAGCTTTGTGGGCATCATCCACCCTTATGTGGCCTATGAACTGCGCCGCGACCCGGACTGGATCGATGTGCACAAGTACGCACAGCCGGACGAGATCTACAACGGCGAGATCGGCACGCTGCATGGTGTGCGCTTTGTGGAGACCAGCGAGGCAAAGATCTGGAAGGGCACCGGCTGCCCGGCGGGTCTGGCCGTGTTCAGCACTCTGATCCTGGGTGCCCACGCCTACGGTTCCACCGAGATCGAGGGCGGCGGCCTGGAGCACATCGTGAAGCAGCTGGGCTATGGTGACGACCCCCTGAACCAGCGCGCATCTGTGGGCTGGAAGGCACACAAGACCGCTGAGCGCCTGGTGGAGCAGTACATGGTGCGCATTGAGAGCTGCAGCGCACGGTACAGCGCAACGGCTGAGGCAAACTAAGGGGAATGTTCTCTTTTGCGTGCCAAAAGAGAACCAGAAAAGCACCCGCTACTTTCGAAGCGCGGGAGGCACGAACTAGGGGCTGCTCGCCCCTAGTAACCCCGAAGAAGAAGGCTCCAAGCAAAAATGCTGGAGATTCGCGCATACGCGCGAAGATCTCTTAACCGCATTTTTGCTCTGCGCCGATTTGAAATAAGTTACGGGAAAGGTTGATGGATATGGCAGAAGCAAAGAAAAAGACTGAGACGATCCGGCTGTTTTCGGACGGCGGGAAGTACAAGGGTGACCTGTTCGTGAGCGTGAACGGTGTGAACTACCAGCTGCAGCGCGGCAAGAACATTGAGGTGCCCCCGGAGGTGGCGGAGGTCATCCGCCACAGCCAGGAACAGGACGACCAGACCGCTGCCCGTATGGAAGAGCTGGCGAATAAGGCGTAATTTTAACCCTCTCAGTGCGCAGTCCGGCATGGCCGGAGCTGCTTACAGCTCCCCCGAAGGGGGAGCCCTGCTTAGATGTATCCCCTCGGCCCGGCGGCACACGCTGTGCCGGGGGTTATTTGTTTGGAGGTCTTTTATGACAGTAGGAAAGGCAATTGCAACGACGACGACCGCCGCCAGTGGCGGAAACAGGGAGGAGTTGTTGGGGCCGCGGCCAGCAGAACACGAGCACAAAGCTTTGTGCGAAGTGGACGCTGGGAGCCGCAACCCGGGTTGCAGATGTGAAAGGATGGGATAAGCGTGACAGTAGGAAAAGCAATCGAAACGGCTGACAAGCTGCGGCCCAACAACGGGTTTGACCGCGAGCTGAAGATCTTATGGCTGCGGCAGGCGGATGCGGGGCTGAGAAAGAGCATGGTGGACAAGAGCGACACCACCGATTTTGATGCCGTGGGTGCGGACATCTTATACGACCGGGAGCAGGAACTTTTGCGGCAGGACGCGGAGCTGCTGCTGCCGGAGCCCTACGACAGCTACTATGCCCACTATCTGGCGGCCCAGATGGACGCGGCCCTGGGCGAGACCGACCGCTATGCCAACGAGATGCAGCTGGCCAACGAGAACCAGCAGGAGTTTGCAGCCTGGTGCAGGCACACCTACCTGCCCAGGATGGCCACGAAGTGGAGGTACTGAGATGGCACTGCCGAGTTTATACAGCATCTCGACGGGGAAGAGCATCCAGACGGCCTTTGGCGGCCTGAACGAAAGCTATGCCTGCGCCGAGGCAGAATTTACCGAGATGAAGAACTTTTCCAGCCGGGGATACCCCGCACTGCAGACCCGGACACCCCGGCGCACCATGCGGGCCATGGGCCGCTGCAACGGGATGTACCACCTGAACGGCCTGCTGCTGTGCGAGGGCACCACCCTGCGCTACACCGAGGACAGCGAGGACGACGTGGCCACCGCGGCTGCGGGCGGGGAGATCGTGCTGGAAAACGCCGTGACGGACAGCGAGAAAATTATGATCGGCATGGGCACGAAGATCCTGATCTGGCCGGATGCCAAGAGCTTTGACACGGCCACCGGAAAGCTGGAAGCCCTGAGCGCTGCATGGAGCCAGACCGGCACGGTGACCATTGCCCCCTGCGACGCGGGCGGCAAGACCTACACCGTGAGCAGCGTGGGCACCACGGAACCTTCTGGCCCGGCGGACGGGACGCTGTTTCTGAAACAGAACTCTTCTTCCAGCAAGTGGGCTTATGTGAACGTGCTGGAACAGTACGATGCCAAGAGCGGCAAGTGGGCGGAGATCCTTTTGAACAGCGTGAAGATGACCCTGCCCGGGCTGGCCGCTGCGGGCTTCAAGAAGGGGGATACCATCACGGTGGAGCAGGTGCCCGGGCTGGTGGAAGAGTATCTGGCCGAGGGCGTGAACGGCGAGGTGACCATTGAGCAGATGGACGGGGACAGCATTGTGCTGACCGGCAGCCCAAAGACCGAGAGCGCACGCTATTACGGCAGCTTTACCGTGACGGCGGGCGGTACCACCTGGAAGAGCATGAACGGCAGCGAGAGCGCCACAGCGGGCGGTGCAGCCATTACCGCACGGCGGCGGGTGCCCCGGCTGGAATATGTGACCGAGAACGCCAACCGGGTATGGGGCTGCAACAGCGAGGAGAACGTGATCTACAGCTGCAAGCTGGGCGACCCCACCAACTGGTACAGCTACCGGGGCATTGCTTCGGACAGCTACGCCGTGAACGTGGGCAGTGACGGCCCCTTTACCGGTGCGGCCACCTGCATGGGCTATGTGCTGTTCTTCAAGGAGAACTGCCTGCACAAGCTCTACGGCAGCCGCCCGGCGGACTATCAGCTGGTGAGCGTGCAGTGCCGGGGCGTGGCCAAGCAGGCCAGCAAGAGCATGTGTGTGCTGGCAGAGGTGCTGTACTACCTGTCCACTGACGGCGTGATGGCCTGGGACGGCAGCCTGCCGGTGAAGATCAGCGGCGGACTGGACAACACCTGGCTGATGAACGTGCGCGGGGCGGTGGGCGGTGTGCTGGACACCCGGTATTACCTGCATCTGCGGGTGCCGGGCCGGAACGAGACCCGGCTGCTGGTCTATGACACCGAACGGCAGCTCTGGCACGAGGAGGACACGGCGGCAGAAGAGAATGCTTCCGGCTGGGCGATGTGCTCCACAGGGCGGCAGCTCTACCAGTGGGACGGCGTAAACCTGTGGGCAACCGAACCGGAACGGGAGGCCGACCGGGACACCGACACGGCAAAGGCGAATCTGGAAGCCAAGGTGGGCTTTGAGGCTGTGAGCGGCGACATTGGGTTGAACATCCCGGCGGACAAGTACATCAACCGGGTGTTTCTGCGGGTGGATGCCCTGACGTACAGCGTTGTGGAGCTGCAGGCCAGCTATGAGGGCGGGGCCTGGGAGACGCTGGGCCAGGCAGCCGTTCTGAACAAATACACCCGGGTCAACCTGCCCTTTGTGCCGGAGCGGAACGACACCATGCGGCTGCGGATCAAGGGCACCGGACAGATCGCGGTGCGGAGCATTGCGTTCAGCATGGCAGAGAGCCGGGGCAACCGGGTGGCCGGAGGGGAACCGAAACGATAGATCTCTTACGGGGAGCGGCTGGAGTTAAACCCCACCGTCATTGCTTCGCAATGCCACCGCCCCTAATAGGGGCGGCCTTGGCAAAGAGGCAGAGCTTTATGCCATGCCAAGGGCCCCCCTATTAGCGGGGGCTGTCGCCGCAGGCGACTGGGGGGTTGGACGAAGGACGGCCTGACCGTGAGACAGAAAGGAACGTGAACAAATGGCAGATATTACGAGGCTTGGCGAGATCGCCATGCCGAAACTGAGTGACAACATGGCCCCGGAGGACAGGCGGAGCATCAACAACTACCTGATGCAGCTGCGGGACCAGATGATGTACATGATGCAGAACCTGGACGAGACGAATTTCAGCGACACCATGCGGGACAAGCTGACCGCCATGGGGCTGAAGGTGGAGTAAACGAAAGGAGACAGTGAGAAGATGGCAAGAGGAGAATGGTGGGAGTACCTGATCCCGGGCCACAATGTGGGGCTGATGGTAGGGGATGTGTATGACGGCATTACCGGCAACAGCGAAAAGAATGCGGGCACCGGCGTGTTTGGAACCAGAAAGAACGGTTCCAACAGCTACCAGTACGCCCAGAGCAATGACCGGGTGACCACGGCAAAGAACAATTTGGATTACATCAAAGGACAGAAGCCCGGGGAGTATCAGAGCGAGTACGGCAGCCAGATCAGCGGCACGCAGAGCCAGCTGGACAAGATGAACCAGGACGGCTTTTCTTACGACTACACCAAGGACGCAGCTTACCAGCAGTACAAGAACCAGTACACCCGGGGTGCGGAGCTGGCCAGTGAGAACGCTGCCGCCAACGCCTCGGCCCGCAGCGGCGGCTACGGCAACAGCTGGGGCACTTCCAGCGGGCAGACGGCCTACCAGAGCACCATGAACGGGCTTTCGGACGTGGCAGACAGCTTATACAGCCAGGCTTACAACGAATATGCCGCCAAAAAGAGTGACCTGAGCAACCGGTTGAGCTCTTTGCAGCAGCAGGAAAAGCTGGCGCAGGATGCTTACAACACCCGCCTGAACAATTACTATGGCCAGCTGAACAGTGCCCAGACCGAATATGCCAACGCGGTGGGGGCCAACCAGAAGAAGGATGCGAACAACACCAACTTCTGGGGGAACGTATTGCGGATCGGTGCACAGCTCGCCGGGCCGCTTATCGTGAAGATGATGACGGGTGGCTTGCTCTGAAGACCGGTGTGGGGCCCTGCGACAGAGGACAGAAAGAAGGGAACTTTATGTTATTTGATACCTTACGGAGAAAGAACCAGGCGGAACAGGAAGAGCGGGAATGGAATGCCAACCGCCCGACGGACTATGTGAGCCGGAACAAGGACGCAATGGACAGCCTGACCGGGCAGATCGGCACAGGGTTCGACTGGGATACCGGCAGCAAAGCCTACCAGCAGTACCGCGCCCAGGCCCAGGCCAATGCTGCCACCAGCGCGGAAAACGCCCAGGCCAACGCGGCGATGCTGGCGGGCGGGTATGGCAGCAGCTACGCCGACAGCGTGGCAAAGCAGGGCCAGCAGCAGGCGCTGAGCGGCATTGACAACGCAGTGCCCGGCCTGAGAAGCCAGGCACTGAGCAAATACCAGAACCAGCAGAACGACCTGCTGAGTGCCCTTTCCGGCATGGCCAACACCGAGGCGCTGGATCGCAGTGCCTACGGCAGCAATTTTGCCAACTACACGGCGTGGCAGAATTTCCTTGCCAACCAGAGCGAACAGGCCCGGAACGAGAACGACAACTACTGGAACAACCTCTGGAACACAGTAAAGAACATCGGATCGGCGGCCCTGACGGCCTACGATGGGTACAAGGGGTACACCTATCAGGAAGAGCAGCTGGCGCTGCAGAAGCAGGCGGCACGGCAGCAAACGGCACAGGTGGCAATGAATCTCGCTGATGCCGGAGGGATTGATCTGGCAAAGGCAATGATGCAGGATGCCGGAATGGATCCGACGCTGATGGACAGCTACAACGGAAAGCAGATGACGTGGGAGGATAAGCTCAAATGGATCCAGAGTGCATCCGGCATGACGGCAAACGGTGACCAGAAGGGCGCACAGACGATTCTGAATATTCTGGGCATGGATCCGAATTCCATCGCTACCCGTGACGATGTGGCAGATTGGGCATTCAATGACTATGTACGAAAGCAGAGCTTTACAAAGGCCCTGTCCGGCCGGAGTTCGGGCGGGAGTGGAAGCTCGGGCGGCAGTTCGAGGAGTTCCGGCGGCTCCAGCAAGAATGGAAGCGGGTGGACAAACAGCCAGCTGCGGCAGATCGCAACGGATTACCGGAAAATGACGGACAAGGATGAGCTGAAGCCGACTTACCGGAAAATCTTACAGGATGCCGGGTGGCTGGAAGAGGACGGCAGCACGAGCAGCAGCCAGAGCGGCGGCAACATCGGGCTGATCGCCCCGCTGGCGAATCCGAACAAGTGGGCCCTGCCCGGGGGAACCACGGGAGGGAGCACGGGTAAGAGTACCGGAATGCCGTACAGCAACGCCCTGAGCTATGCAAAGGGGTGGAAGGAACAGGGAATGGATGCAAATACCATCGCCAGTCGGCTGATGAATCTGGGTGCATCGGACGATGTGATCGACAGGGCAATGCAGAACGCTGGATTTTAAGGAGGATACAGGATGGCATGGAAATCGGGAAGTGCTGCTGCGCTGCGGAACCGCAATGAAAAAGAGCGGCAGGAAAAGACTGGGATGGCAACAGCAGCGGGCGGGGCAGAACCCCTCAGTCAGCGCAAGAGCGCTGACAGTCGCAACCCGTTAGCCCTTGGCAGTACGGGAACAAGCTGGGCAAAGGGCAGCGCTGCTGCCCTGCGTGCACAAAAACAGCAGGAAGCAACGAGCCGACAGACGGGCACCGACCTGTACTCCACGGCGCTGGAGGATTACCGGACAAGGAACAACCTGGGCTTTGCGGATGCCATGGACAACCGGAGCGACGAGCTGAACCGGCAGAAGGTGACAGTGAGCCCGGCGGGGAAGGGAACGTGGTACGGACAGCAGGCCCAGAAGCTGAAGAACAGCTATGCGGAGTACAGCCAGCCGGATGCCTTTGACCAGGCCAACCAGTGGTTTGACCAGCCTCGGAATCAGGAGCTTGTGAACAAGCTGCTGGAAAAGAAGAGCAATTATACCAGCTATGCCGAGACCGGCACCAGCAGAAACGGGGCCAGCGCCGGGGATGGTAGCATCGACCCCTTCCGCACCACGGGAATCAAGGGGAAGGTGGGCAACACCTACAGCACGGCGGACCTGAAAAAGCTGGGGTACACGGACACGGAGATCCGGCAGGCCAGGGAGTATCTGGACACCATGGAAGAAATCCCGGAGTGGAAGCAGCTGGCCCGGCGGACGGCAAACACCGTGGGCGGCGTTGCGGACACCGTGGCCGCTGCCCCGCTGATGGGTGCGGAGTACCTGGTGCAGGCCGGAAAGAACATCCGGCAGAGCAGCGAGAACCGGAAAGCACTGGAAGCAGAGCTTGCCCGGAACCCCCGCGAGAAGAACCTGTATGACCAGCTGATGGAAACTGACATGGACTACCAGCCCAAGTACAGCACCGGCGACCTGTTGCAGCAGGGATTTACCCGGCAGGAGATCGAGGACATGCGCAGCCGCATTGCCGGAACGGAAGCAAAGGGTGGCATCGACACGGAGAAGAGCGTGGGCTACCAGCTGTACAACCGGGGCCAGCAGCTGACGGGCGCGGCCCAGAGCGGCCTGACCGATGTGCAGCGGACCGTGCAGGGCGTGGCGACCAGCGCGGCAGAGAACCTTGCCGTGGCTGCCATCAACCCGGCGGCGGTGCTGCCGGTGCTGAGTGCCCAGGGCGCTGCGGATGCCATGGGCAAGAGCGCGGCCAAGGACGAAAGCGCAGGCAAGGCGCTGGTGGGCGGCGTGGCCAAGTTTGGCGCAGGATGGGCCATCAACAGCGTGGGTGCGGCTGATCTGGCAAGAACCATGGGCGCGGACTACGCCAGAAATTCCGTGGCGGGAGCTGTGGCAGACAAGATCCGGGCGCTGGCTGGGGATTCGGCCTTTGCGGCGGCACATCCGGCAGTTGCCAACGCCATTTCCGGCGGCATTGACAACGCCGTGCAGGCCTTTGTGGAGACCTACGCCGACAAGGCCATTGATGCGGCCCTGGGAGACAGCGAAGCTGCCCAGACCATGTTTACCACGGACACGCTGGTTCAGGCGCTGGAAGCGGGGCTGACCGGCGGCGCGTCCGGTGCACTGGGCGGCGCTGTGGGCACAGGGCTTTCCAGGATGAACGCGGGAGATTCCAGCCTGCGGGGCAACGTGGAGCGGTATGCCGCTCAGGACGAATACGAGCAGGCGCTGAAGGAACACCAGCGCCGGGAGGAGCTGGCACGGGAACCGGGGGATGGGGAAGAACCTCTCAGTCAGCGCAGTGGTGCTGACAGCTCCCCTACTGAGGGGAGCCCTTGGCAGGACGGGCAGGACGGGCAGGGCGTGCTGACGGCAATCAAGAATGATGGCCGAGAGGTATTTTATGACGTTGTAAATATTGAACCGACAAAAATAAAAGCCTCCGATGGAACCGCAGAGGGGAATACCTCTGGCAGCAAGTCCACGGAGACTATTGGAGAAGCCGGGGAATCTGACGCTGAAAATGCTGATTCCAACGGCAAAAGGCACCCGACCTCTCCTGAATCCATTATACAGAATACAGAAGCCGGTGTCAACGACACGGCGGTGGAGAACCCCGGGGAAAATGTGGATTACTCCGACGTAGAAACCAGAATCGACCCGACGGAGCTGGATGGGACGGCGTGGAACCGGGACGAGCAGAAGCAGACGGCCCGGCAGCTGGCGGCCAATGCCCGGATGACCACCAAGGCGGCGCAGGGCGTGGTGGATGCCATGCCGGAAGGGATCGGAGCCGGGATCTATGCCCGGGCGGCGAACAGCCTGTACCAGCTTGGAAAGATGGAGGACGTGACGAGCTTTGAACAGGCCGTGAACCTGACCGGCCCGGCTTCCACCACCGGCGGTGCGGTGCGGCAGGTGCTGGCGCTGGGGCAGGCAGGCGAGAATGCGCTGCGGATCGCCTACACCTACGGCAGGGGCGAGGCAGAAGCCTACAATGCCCGGAAAGCAGCGGAGATCGGCAGCGGAAAGGGCGCTGTGAACCCGGATGCCGGAACCTATTTCAAGGGCCGGAATGTGAGTAAAGGAACCGATGCCATGGATGCCTTTATCGAACTGGGGGCGAAGAGCAGCGGTACGGCCATCCACCGGGCAGCGGAAGGACTGAAAAACAATGCAAAGGGCCTGATCCGGGCAGCGGCCGGGGAAATGTATCTCTCCGGTGAGGCAGGCAGCGAGACCGTGATGCACGAGACGTTCCACCTGCTGAACGAGTGGAGCCCGGAGACCGGGCAGGCCGTGATGGACCGGATGCTGAAGTATCTGGTGCAGCAGAACGGCATGGAAAGCACCGAGAAGCTGGTGGAAAGCTATCTGGCCCGGTATGAGGACAGCGGCGTGAAGATGACCTGGAACCAGGCGCTGGAAGAAATTACGGCAGATGCCATGGAGACCGTGTTCGGCACGGAGGACGGATTCCGGAACTTTGTGCGGCAGCAGGCGGCGGAAGCGAAGATGAACAGCGAAGCCCGGGGCGTGATCGGGAAGGTAATGAACCGGATCGACGAACTGCTGCACAACATCCTGGCGGACGTACAGCGATTTTTGAAGAAGGAACCCACCAACGCCGCCGCCAGGGCGGCAAAGAACCTGACTGAAGCGCAGCTCCGGGATCTGCAAAGCCTGTACTTTGAGCATCAGGCGGAGGCCAGCGCAAAATACCGGGAGGCACTGGAAGCAAAACAGGACAGAACAACGAAAACAGAAAATGCCCCTTCCCGGACGGAAGAGGCAGGAGTGAAGTATTCCATTGATGAGGGATTCGAGCAGGCCATTGACGAGCTGGATAACAAAACCAGTGATTCGATGATCACCGTGGGGAAAACGTCTGAAGTGCTGAAGAGCATCGGCGTAAATGACCAGATCATTCTCTGGAATGCGGGCAAGATTCGGAAAATCCTCGCAAAGCACAGCGACGGAATGAACCGGACGATCATCAAACAGGTGCCGCAGGTTCTGGAAGAGCCGGTGATCGTTCTGCATTCCGATGAAAATGCGGGAATACAGCAGGGTAAAGATTACGGCGGCCGGATCTATATGTTCGGTGAAGTGTATGATGCCGCAGGAAAACCTGTGAGTGTTTCACTGGAACTTCTGCCGACCAGAAAGAACGGTCTGGTTATGGACAACATTGTGATCACAAGCGCTTATGGAAAAAACAGCATCCAGAATGCACTGAACAGGGACCAGATCCTTTATGTTGATCCGAATCAAAAAAGAACCGCAGCATGGCTGGGCAGTACTGGGCTCCAATTGCCGGTCCCCCCAACCATGTACGGTTCTATGGGTAAAATAACATATCTCGGGAACTCTGTCAAGATGATACAGCCGAATTCCCGGAACGCAAGGCTGGCGGAATTTCTGACCCGTGATGCGGATGGAAAATACCAGCTGGACGTGGACAGCGAGAGCGTGGACGCGGCCAGAACCGAGGGGCTGGGTGACGTGGAGCAGCAGAACAAACTTGTGGGCAGGGTGATGGACCTTGCAGGCAAGGTGACGGTTTCAGACACAGGGCTGAAGAATATTGCCCGGGCGGTACTGAGCGACTGCGACAGCCGGATGGATGCAAAGACCCTGACGGAACGGCTGCTGGCGTTGAGCGATTACATCCGGCAGAATCAGACCGTGGACTGGGCCGAGGCCAACGCCTTTGTGATGGACATGGCGGACCAGATCATGCAGAAGAGCGCAAAGCGGAACGATGAACTGTGGAAAGCTTATCCGGAACTGCACCGGATGGGAATGACCATTGAGAAGGGGTCGAAGGACTACCGGGAAGTGCTGTACAAATGGGGCAGCTGGGCCAACGCAAAGAAGGAACTGGCCCGACACGGGGTGGACATCCGCCAGAGCAACGAGGGGGAACACAGCCGATGGGACGCTGACTTTACCGAACTGCAGAAGCTGGGTGCCGGGCTGCTGCCCACCGAGACCCCGAGCAGTGCCGCCGATGCGCTGGAAGCTATGGCGGCTGCCCATGATGCCATCCGACCGGTGATGGAGAACAGCTACAATGAGAACTGGGAGGAAGCGCAGCAGGATATTGCCATGCAGATCTGGCAGCGGTACATGGAAAGCCCGGAAATTGCCAGCGAAGAGAATGCAGCACTGCGGAAAGAATTTGCCGAAAAGCGGCAGGAAGTACGGGATATTGCGAAGCAGCAGGCGGCAGAAGCAAAGGCAAAAGCGGAGATTGCCCGGGTCCGGGCCGAGCAGGCGGAGAAGGACGCGCTGGTGGAGCCTTACCGCCAGATAACGGCAAAGGCCATGGAACGGAAAGAGGTTGCAGAACGGTTTGCCAGAAAACAGAAGGAGAGCGTGGCGGCCACGGTGCAGCGGGCGAAGGACAACGCGGCGAAGCGGGTGGAAAAGGCCCGGAAGGCCCGGGAAATGGACAACACCCGGCGGGTCGTGAACCAGCTTACAAACCAGCTGACCCAGATGTGCGAAACGCCCAATGAGAAAAAATATGTGCCGGAGTATCTGCTGGACAAGGTGCGGCCTGTGGTGATGCTGGCCAACGATGCCATTGGCAACCACGAGGCGGCAAAGAAGATCGCAGCCGGGATGGGAGATGCATACGGCCCCATTCCGGAAGGAACGAACATCAGGGATGCCGTGGACGGCCTGAGCCGTGGAATTGCCCGGGAGATGAAGCTGGGCGAACGGGCTGCTGCGGAATGGCAGCAGAGCGGTATCATGGACCAAATCGACAACTGGATGGAGGACGTGAACGAGAACCGGCAGATCGAGATGGAGAAGCTGCGAAGCGAGATCGAGAACGCCAACAAGTGGCTGAAGGAAGAGACCCTGGAGAAAAAGGCGTATATTGCCCGGCTGAATTCCGACCTGAAAGCCTATCAGGACGGCAACATGGCGAAGCTGACGACAGATCAGCTGCGAGGGCTGCGGGACATTCTGGAAAAGACCATGTACATCGTGAAGAACGAGAATGTGATGCTGGGAAGCATGGAAGATGTGATGATCGATGACTTTGCCGAGGATGCTGCGAAAGAACTGGAAGAAGTGGGAAAAAAGCAGGGTGACGGGATGGCTCAGAAGGTGCTGCGGGAGCTGGGCAGCGTGTACCGGATGAATACCATGAACATCGAGCGGAACTTTGAGCGGATGGGCAACTACCACCACGGCGGAGCCATGGAACAGCTGGGACAGATGCTGAACGATGGACAGTTCCGGAAAGAACGGATCACGGCGGAAGGAGAGAAAATCTTTGACAATGTGACCGGGCCGGAATACGCCGAGGAGCTGCATCGTTTTACCCATGATCTGGTGGACATCGGACTGAAAACGCAGGACGGGAAACCGTGGCCGGTGACCCGGAATGTGGCGGCGGAGCTGTGGGTGCAGCTGCAGAACGAACAGGGAATGCACCATCTGCTGCACGGCGGTGCGACCATTGCGGATCTGCGCTTTTCCACGAAAGGTATGGCAGGGCTGGGAGATCAATTCTCGGAGACCGTGACGCTGGGCGAACTGGTGACCACGGACGGGGACGGAAACAAGCTGAATGCCTATGAGATCTGCCAGAGAGAGAGCAGCCTGCGCACAAGTCTGCTGGGAGAAATTGAGAATGTTCTGACCGACTATGACTGGCTGTGGATCAACGATTTCCGGGAGCTGGGAAAGCTGACAAAACAATACATCAACGAGACCAGCATGACCCTGTATCACACAAAGCAGGCCAGGGTGAACAACTACATCCGGCTGCATGTAGACAAAAACACCCTTGCGGAGCAGAACGAAGGGGTGAAAACAGACCGGAGTGTGGGCAGCGAGGGCTTTATGAAGAACCGCCAGAACAGCTCAAAGCCGCTGGAACTGGTGGGGCTGGTGAAACAGGCCGCGGAGAACATTGAGAATACGGCACAGTTTGCAGGCATGGCGGTGCCGCTGCGAAATGCGGAAAAGGTACTGAACAGTATGCAGGGCGGAAAGACCCTGTACGGCCAGATCGAACGGGTCTGGGGCCGGGCCGGAAGGAATTACATGACCAAAGCCATGGCCGATCTGACGGGCACAAAGAGCGGAGGCGAGGTATTTGACCACCTGAGCAGCGTGCTGCGGGGCAATGCCGCTGCCGCCGTGCTGACGGGAAACCTGAACGTGACCCTGCTGCAGGCGGCATCCCTGCCCACGGCAGCAGCAGAACTGGGCTGGAACGCTGTGGGACAGAGTGCGATCCAGTTTGTGAAGAACGCCTCCGGCAAGGAACGAAAGGCCGTTGAGCAGCGGGCTTACCGGTTCGGCGATACGCTGCTGCCCACCCGTATGCGAGGGAGCAGACGGGGCGAACTGAGTACGGCAGCGAAGGACCAGGGCGTTTTCAGCACACTGCACGATGCAGCCCGGAACAGCGGCAACAAAGCCCTGCGCGGCGTGACCCGGGCGGTGGATGCCGTGGCAGACAAGGCGGCGGGAAGCATCGGATGGATGGACGAAGTGACCGTTGCGGCCCTGTTCCACGGCTCGGAGCAGTATGTGCAGAAGAATCTGGCGGAGTACGATCTGACAGAGGCGGATCTGCCCACCAAAACGCAGGAGGACGGCAGCAAGGCTTACCAGAACGCCGTTGTCTCCAAGTTCCAGCGAGTGGTGGAACGCACCCAGCCAAACTACACTGCCATGCAGCGGACCGGAATACAGCGCTCGAAGAACCAGATGCTGAAGACCATAAGCATGTTCAGCACCCAGCGCCAGCAGAATGCTCAGATCGTGGTGAGTGCCGTGGAGGATCTGGCCGCACAGGCAGAGCGGTACTGGACGGACGGGAGCGCAGAGAACAAAGCTGAACTGAAAAAGGCACTGCAGCGGACGATGGATATGGCCAGCAGCCAGATCGTGCAGACGGCGGTGATCGCCGGACTGGGCCTTGCCGTGAAGTTTGTTCTGCACAAGTGGGGCGATTTGCAGGACGAGAACGGCGACATGACGCTGTGGAGCGTGGGCAGCAACTTTTTGTATCAGTTCCTTAACAGCGGCGTGAGCAACTACACCGGCGGCAGCGAGCTGTGGACGGCGGGGGAGACCATTCTGAGCGGAAAGAGTTTTGGCAGTTATGACAGTATCAGCATGACGGGTTTCTCGGCGGTAAACGACGTGGTAAAGACCATTTCCAAGCTGAACGGCCTGCTGGATAAGGACACCGGCGAGATGACCGAAAAAGAGCTGGACGATTATGCCGACAGCGTGAAATGGGCTTGGGCTGACACGGCGGGCCAGCTGATGATGCTGGTGGGCGTGCCCTACAACAACGGCAAAAAGTATGTGCAGGCCGTGTTCGGCTGGATGGACAGCATCAAGGAGTGGGGTGAGACGGGCGACGTGAATTTCAGCTCCCTGCCTGCCAGCGCCACCGGGCAGTATGACCGGCTGTACAATGCCATCCAGAGCGGAGACAGCGAGGAAGCGGCGGCAGCGCTGGGGAAGCTGGAAGGGATGAAGAAAACCGACCAGATCGCCAGCCAGCTGAAACGGCGGCTGAAACAGTATGATGAGGACATTCAGGCAGCGGCAGAGTACCAGAACGACGGAAAGGAGAGCAATGCCGGAGAAGCAAAGAACCGGGTCCTGGAACGGATGTGCACTGCCTACGGGGTGAGATTGGTAAACGACCCGAAAAAGACCCCGGCGGATGATGCGCAGCGGGATGCGTTTGTGGACATCATCAACGGGGCTGTGAATGAAAAGGCCGACAGTCTGCTGGCCGGGGACAAGGACCGGACGGTCTACTCCGACCTGACGGACGCACTGGAAACCGGAAAGCGGAAGGACGTACAGGACGAGATCGACCGGCTGCGGACCGCAGGCAAGGACGATGGCAGCATCAAGAGAAAGATCACCGATGCGGTGAAGGAAGAGTATCTGGCGGGCAACGACCGTGACCGGGAGAAGCTGGAACAGCTGCTGCTGAAACTGGAAAAGGCCGATGGCAGCCAGATGTACGAGGAGAAGGACTTTGCCCAGTGGGTGAAGGACGCGGCAAAGAAGGAGGAACAGGCAAAGAACAGCAAGGATGAGTGGGCAGGGGTGAGGTGAACCTCTCAGTGCGCAATCCGCCAAAGGCGGAGTTGCTTACAGCTCCCCCGAGGGGGGAGCCCTGCTTAGAAGAAAGGGAGACCGTTCGGGGTGAACGGCCTCCCTTTTGTATGTCCGGGGTAGTTGCACCCGGCGGGGCGTGATAGGATAGGGTCAGGAAGGGCGCACAAATCTGAAATGAGACCTCTGGATCGATCGAGGAGTGCGCCCGATTGGTGAAGGGAGTGAAATTGTGAGCCAACTGGATATCAAAATCAGAAAGCTGCAGGACAATGGTTCGACGTTTCGGGCGAACATTGAGACGCTGTATCTGGGCGGTGTGCGGAGCGCCAAGGTGGACCGGCTGCACTTTGAAGTGCCGGAGGAGTGGAAGGCGTGCACCATCTCGCTGCATGTGCAGCGGCTGAGCGGCACCCTGCCGGACCCGCAGATCCTGGACGAGAACAACAGCGCACTGGTAGACCGGCGGTGGACACTGGAAAGAGAGGGCACCTGGATGCTGCTGGCTATCAACGACAGCGGCTACATTGCCATGACCAAGCCCGGCAAGTACACCTGCTATGACACCATCGACACCGACACGACCACCGAGAACATTACGCCGAGCATCTATGAACAGTTCGTGGCCGAGGTGACAAAGTACGCCAAGCAGGCGTTGGAGAGCATGAACGCGGCCAAGACCAGCGAGACCAACGCAAAAACATCCGAAACCAACGCGAAAGCCAGCGCGGATAAGGCGAAGGCCAGTGCCGACAGCATGGATACAAGTGTGGCCACCTGCACCACAAAGGCCAAGGAGGCCGAAGCGAGTGCGGTAAGAGCCAAGACCAGCGAGACCAACGCAAAAACGTCGGAGACCAATGCCAAGGCCAGTGAGAATGCAGCAAAGACGAGTGAGGACAACGCCAAGAGCAGTGAAACCGCCGCCAAGAGCAGTGAAACCGCCGCCAAGAGCAGCGAGACCGCCGCCAAGAGCAGCGAGACCGCCGCCAAGCAGGCCCTGCAGGACACGGAGACGGAGCACACCGCCGCCTTGCAGGACATCGCACGGGCCCGCACCACGGCCCTGAACGACGTGGCAGCTTCCACCAAAACGGCCACCGCTGCGGCAAACATTGCCACCCAGCAGGCCACCGCCGCTGCGGGGAGCGCTTCCACCGCCGTCACCAAGGCCGGGGAGGCAGAGAAGAGCAAGACGGCAGCGGCTACCTCTGCTACCAATGCCAAAGCCAGTGAGGAAGCATCCAAGAACTGGGCGGAGGAAGCTAAAAAGGCGGCAAACACCGACACGACCGTCTCCATCGCAGGGGCCCCTGCCGATGCTGCGGCGACCCGGGCGCTGATCAAGGAGATGCTCGCTGCCCAGCGGGAAGAGGACTACAAGAGAGTCAGGTACTGGGCCAGCAACGACCCCACCAGCCCGGCAAGCTTTATCGGCGGCACATGGGAGCGCGTCGAGGGCGAGTTTATCATGGGCGCTTCCAGTGCCTACCCTGTGGGCACCACCGGCGGCAGCGCCACCCACACCCAGACTACTGCCGAAATGCCGAGCCATAGCCATAGTGGCAGTACCGGCAGCGCTGGTTCCCACAGCCACAGTGCATCCACCGACAGCGCAGGCTGGCATAGCCACAGCGGTACGACCAACAGTGCGGGTTCGCATAGCCATAATGTGAATGCTGAGTATAAGAGTGGCGGCGATGATGGCGAATCGTACCGTATTAGGGACTATGGAGCTTCCTGGGCTAATTATAAATTTACAACCAGTTCTGATGGTTCCCACACCCACAGCTTCAGCACGAACGGCACGGGAAGCCACAGCCATACCGTGAGCATCGGGGACGCTGGCGCTCACTCTCATACCGTGAGCATCGGCAGCACCGGCAGCGGGCAGGCAATGGACATCCTGAACCCTTACTATGCCCTGTACATCTGGGTGCGGGTGGATGATGCCGCATGAAAGGAGCGCACATGAAAATTATTGACGAGACTGGCATTGTGCTGACCACTGAGCCGGATCTGGAAGCGGGCTATCTGGTGGAAGATGTGGAAGTCATTCACCATGATGCCGTAGAGGGCACAGCTCCGCAGTGGCACAGAGAGACCGCAAAGCTGCCGGACGGCTCTCCCGCCATCTACTACCGGGATGGTAAAGAGATTGGCCGGGACATGGTGAAGATCATCGATGTGCCCGGTGTTGACCCTCAGCCCGCCTGGGATGAGGAAGTGCCGGTGATGCGGTACATCCGCTACACCGCCGAAGAGCTGGCTGCACAGGCTGAAGCCAAGAAAAAGGCAGAAGAAGCCGCTGCCGCCGAAGCGAAGAAAAAGGCAGAGCTGGAAACCGTGCCGGGCCGCATGGACGCTCTGGAAGCGGCAAACGACGACCTTGTGCTTATGATGGCCGATTTGATTGGAGGTTAAAATTATGAAAACGCTGAACAACCTGAAACTCCGCATCATGGTGCGGGCATTCCGCATCCGGCTGAACAACGGCGAAGCCTTTGAGGCAATCGCGGCGGATTACCCTGCCCTGACCGCTGACGACCTGGAAGCTATCCACGTCCAGCTGACCGAGAAGGAGGCGCAGAGCAATGGATGACCTGAAGGTGCGCATCACACTGGGTGACACGACCCTGGAGGGCACATTGGACGAGCTGCTCGAGAGCGGAACTTTCAAAATGGAGTATGACCAGGCAGGGCTTAACAAGATCGTGCAGGAAGCTGTTGCCCTACAGAGAGCTGAGTATCAGAAAGACCCGCAGCATTACCATGTGCATACCATGACCATGGACGAGCTACCGCATCATCCCTGCACAGCAAAACCGGGAGCGCATACATTCGGCAGTGAAATGTATGGGATTCGACATTTCAATGCATGGCCAATCTGCAGTGGAAAGCATGTCACGATTTGGCCCAATGATGACACCGGTACGAGTTGGCGAGTTTATGTGGGAGGCACTTTGAATACTGCAAAGGAGGCGCAGAGCAATGCCAAGAACAATACTTGACGTTTCCCGCTGGCAGGGCAGCATTGACTGGGACAAGGTCAAGAAAAGCGGCAAAATCGACGGCGTGATGCTGCGGGTGCTGGGCAGCAAGGGCGGCAAGCCCTACGTTGACCCGGCCTTCGAGCGCAACTATGCCGCGTGCACGGCGCGGGGCATCCCGGTGGGCGGTTACTACTACACCTGTGCGGTCACGCAGCGGCAGACGGAGGAGGAGCTGGCCGCCCTCAAAACAGCTCTCCGGGGCAAAACGTTCCAGCTGCCTCTTGCCATCGATGTGGAGGACCCCCGCCTGCGCTCCCTGGCCCCCGCAAAGCTTTCGGCCCTGGTGGCCGAAGCCGCTGCCCAACTCGAAGCGTGGGGGCTGTATGCAATGGTGTACACCTACACCAATTTCGCGGACACCGCCCTCGACATGGCAGCACTCGCTGCTTACGATCTGTGGATCGCGGACTACCGCGGCAAGCGCCCCACCCGTCGCCACGGCATGTGGCAGTACACAAGCAGCGGCAAGATCCCAGGCGTGAGCGGCCCGGTAGACCTGAGCGTGGCCTACAAGGACTATGCTGCCATCATCCAGCGGGCCGGGCTGGGGCAGGTCAGGGGGTGAGACCGATGTGGCAATGGATCGCCCAATATTGGGCAGAGTGGGCTTTCGGTCTGCTGGGCACCGCCGTCATCGCGGTGGTCATCAAGTACAAGGCTCTGCTGGACGGCGTGCTGGCCATCCTGCATGATCGTATCTATCAGGCGTGTCAGTATTACATCAAGCAGGGCAGCATTGACACTGGTGGACTGAAAAACCTCGAATACCTTTACAAAAGCTATCACGCACTGGGCGGCAACGGCACCGGCACAGAGCTGTACAACCGCGCCAAGGCATTACCCATCAAACAGGAGGACTGACCTATGATGAACCGAAAAATCCCCGCCGCGACCATCGCCCGCACTGTTGTGCTGGCACTGGCCCTCGTCAATCAGCTGCTGAGTGCAGCAGGCAAGCCGGTGCTGCCCATCGACAGCGCCAGCGTGGAGCAGTGGGTGACCGCTGGCCTGACCACCGCTGCCGCCATCTGGGCATGGTGGGAGAATAACTCCTTCACCCCTGAGGCCATCCACGCAGATGAGCTGCTGGATCAGATGCAGGGGAAGATCAAGTAAGATCCAATTACCGTACATAGCAGCAGCCCCGGGGAGCCTGATGGTTCCTCGGGGCTGAGTTTGTGTTTTCGACTTCTTTCGACAAAAGGCGTAGCATGATGGGCGAAAGGATGTGTTAGAATGACTGATACACAATTTGACCACTTGCTGCGCCCTCTGGGGATCATTCGCACAAAGAATGATTATTATACTCTCCGGCAGTGTATGACGCTGATTTGCACCAGGCCTGACCGGTTGCGAGCCTTGCAGAAGGAAGTTTATCTGCCTGTGGCGGAAGCTTCTGGTCATGCTTGGAGGGCTGTGGAGAGCGCTGTTCGCAGGACGGCAAAGCTGGCATGGAAAACTGACCTGGAAAAAGTGCAGGTGTTGGCGGGATACCCGCTGGATCATCGGCCAACGGCGGGACAGTTTTTGGAGATGCTGTATAATGCAGCGGATACTATGTACGAGAAAAAGTAAGATTTGAAAGAAGTATGTAGAAAGAATTGGGGGTGGCGTAAAGGGAAAAATTGTTCGAGTGAGAATGTGTCAGGTGGACCATAAATCCAACGATTTCACGTTAGAAATCGTTGGATTTTTTTGTTTGTGGGCTGACCTCATTTGGTTTTGACCACAATTTTGACCACAATGCCATAAAGAAAGTTTGGAGAACCATTCAAAGAAATGCTCTGAACAAAAGCAGAATACGGTTATTTTGACATAGCAACGCTGCTTATATAGAGCGAAGCACTACTTATAAATAGTGGCGTCAGGAATTGAGATTTTGTGATACCCAAAAAGACACCCTCGCTTTTGATAGGAATCTCATGCAGGGATGTCCCTATCTCAACGCGAAGGTGTCTTAATAACGAGGGTCAGATGCCACGGAACGTAAAGGTGAACTCCACAGGCTTGGTCACATCGGGAATATACTCTGGGTGGACATTGGCACCCCAGCTGTCATCGCCGCCAACGCCCATCTGCTCACCCATGGCACGAATCACCGTGTAATGGACCGGGGGTAGCTCGTAGGGATGCTTGGCACTCTCCATTTCATGGGGAGTGTAGGGCAGCGCAG